>Ga0307374_10000523_pt1 | contig 73143 bp, 59 predicted proteins | sample OX3MG_FD_202532 | JGI IMG/M metagenome (GOLD analysis project Ga0307374, IMG submission 202532) | Soil microbial communities from Risofladan, Vaasa, Finland - OX-3 | ecosystem: Environmental > Terrestrial > Soil > Coastal area > Acid sulfate soil | place: Finland: Risofladan, Vaasa | collected... | reverse complement strand
ACTTGACCGCGCTCATGTTGACGTCGGGCGGCAGAATCGCGATCCGCATCTCGCGCAGCGCGGAGATATTCTTGTAGGCCTTGCCGGGGTCGTCCATGTCGAGCGACATCAGGGCGGCCATGAACTCGCGCGGAAAGTGCGCCTTCAAATAGGCCGTGGTGTAGGTCGTGAGCGCGTAGGCGGCGGCGTGCGAGCGGTTGAAGCCGTACGACGCGAAGGTCTCAATCTTCTCGAAGATCGATTGGGCAAGCGCCGCGCCGACGCCATTTTTCTTGGCGCCTTCGATAAAGCGCTCGCGCTCGCGTTCCATCTGGGCCTTGTTCTTTTTGCCCATCGCGGCGCGCAGGATATCGGCCTCCTCGAGCGTGTAGCCGGACAGCGCCTGCGCCGCGCGCATCACCTGCTCCTGGTAGAGGATGACGCCGTAGGTGTCGCGCAAGACGGGCTCGAGCAGCGGATGGTCGTACTCGACCGGCTCCTTGCCGTGCTTGCGATGGATGAACGGATCGACCATCCCGGAGTCGAGCGTGCCGGGCCGGAAGAGCGAGATGGCGGCGATCACGTCCTCGAAATTCGAGGGCTTGAGCTCGGTCAGGAAGCGGCGCATCCCCGAACCTTCCATCTGGAAGACGCCGACGGTGTCGCCGCGCGCGAGCAGGCGATAGCTCTCGGGATCGTCGAGCGGGAGGCGGGCGGGGTCGGGCGGCGTGCCGCCGCCGGCGCGCACCAGTGCCAGCGTATCGGTGATGAGGGTCAGGTTCTTGAGGCCGAGAAAATCGAACTTGATAAGGCCGATTTCTTCGACGCCCTTCATCGGAAACTGCGTCACCGCCATCGCGCCTTCGGCCTTGTCCTTGTCGGCGTAGAGCGGAACCATGTCGGCGAGCGGCAGGTCGGCGATCACGACGCCGGCGGCGTGGCGCGAAGTGTGGCGGAGCAGGCCTTCGAGCCTGAAAGCGTAGTCGAAAAGATCGGGATACTTATTCTTTTCGGCCTTGAGGCGGGGCTCCATCTCGAGCGCCTCGGCGAGCGGGAAGTCGCGGCCCTGTTTGGGCGCGGGATAGAGCTTGACGATCCGGTCGGTATCGGCGAAGGAAAGCCCGAGCACGCGGCCGACGTCGCGAATAGCCTGTTTGCCCTTGATCGTGCCGAAGGTGATTATCTGCGCGACGCGATCGGCGCCGTACTTGGCGCGCACGTATTCGAGGACTTCGTCGCGGCGCTCGAAGCAGAAATCGACGTCGATATCGGGCATCGACTTGCGTCCGGGATTGAGCCATCGCTCGAAGAGCAGCTTGTGCTCGATCGGATCGATCTCGGTGATTCCGAGCGCATAGGAGACGAGGCTGCCGACGACTGAGCCGCGGCCCGGACCGACGGGAATTCCCTTGTTGCGGGCGTAGCCGATGAAATCGGCGACGATCAGCATATAGGCCGAGAAGCCCATCTCGCGGATTACGGGAAGTTCGCGCGCGAGCCGCTCTTCATACGGGGCGGAATCGATTTCGCCCTTGCGTTTGCGAAGCTCCTCGAGCCGGGCGGCAAGTCCGTCGCGGGTGCGGGTTTCGAGCACGGCGTCAAGATCGGCTTCGGGGCCGGCGTCGCTATAGACCGGAAAATGGAACTTGCCGAACTCGAATTCGAAATCGACCCGGCGCGCAATCTCCATCGTGTTGCGATATTCCTCGGAGTCGGCGCCGAACGCGTGCGCCATCTCTTCGGGCGACTTGACGAACAGCTCGTCGGTATCGAACCGCCATCGCGTCTCGTCGGCCAAGGTCTTGCCGGTCTGGATACAGAGCAGGACTTCGTGGGCGCGGGAGTCCTCGCGATGGAGATAGTGGCAATCGTTAGTGGCGACGAGCGGGAGTCCGGTGGTGCGGCCGATCTCGCGCAGATGATCGTTGAGCGGCGAATGAAGGCGATTGTCCTGAAGCTCGAGATAGAAGCGATCGGGGAAGATGCGCGCATAGCTCTCGGCAATCTCGCGCGCCTTGTCGGGCCGGTTGGCGCGCAGCGCACGCGCGACCTCGCCCGAGAGGCATCCGGACAGCGCGATGATCCCCTCGGACAGCTCGGCCAGAATCTCCTTGTCGACCCGGGGCTTGTAGTAGAGCCCTTCGAGGTAGGCGGCGCTTAGCAGGCGGCAGAGATTACGGTAGCCGATGCGCGACTGGGCGAGCAGGATCAGATGAAAATTGCCGCCGCCGTCGAAGTCGTCGGTGCGGGGCTGCTGAGTGCGATCGGTACGTTTGCCCGGCGCGACATAAGCCTCGCATCCGATGATCGGCTTGATTCCGAGCTTGGAGGCTTTGGAGAAGAATTCGACCGCGCCGAACATGTTGCCGTGGTCGGTGATCGCCATGGCCTGCATCCCGGTCGCTTTGGCGTGCGCGAGGAGCGGATCGATTTTGTTGGCGCCGTCGAGCAGGCTGTACTGAGTATGGACATGCAGATGGGCGAAGCTCATCGCGACAACCTCCTCCTCACGACCCATCGGCTCTGAGTGCGCGGAAGTGGGCCGGATAGTCCGGGCCGCCGCCGCACACTCTGCGGATCGCGGATTGCATTCGCCGCCAAGGGCGGCGGCGGCGATCCGCGATCTTGATTGGGAAGGGGCGCGGCCGCCGCCGTTCAGGCGGGAGCCGCGCCCCCTCCGCGCTACTTCTTCTGGCCGGAAGCGCCGTCGGCCTCGGCCGGAGCGCCAGCGGCCGGCGCCGCGCCCGCTTCGGCGGCGGCACCCTCGACGGCCACTTCCGCGACTGGCGTCTCGACCTTCTCGACCGTCGGCGGCAGTACGGTGACCACCGGATAGTCGCTGTCGAAAATCGGCTTGGCGGTTCCGGCGAAGATCAGCGCCGAAACATGCATCACATCATGAATCTTGAGCGGCGTGACATCGACTTCGATAGCCTCGGGAATCTCGAGCGGCAGGCATTCGACTTCGACCTCGCGCACCAGCGGCTGAAGGATTCCGCCTTCGGCAATCCCGGCCGCGCGACCGGTGAAGCGAAGCGGCACCGAGACGCGCAGCGGCTTGTTCAGGTCGACCAGGTAGAGGTCGGCGTGAAGCAGCTCGCCGCCGACCGGTCCGTGCTGAATCTCCTTGACAATGACGTGCTTGTCATTCAGTTCGGGCGAATCCGAGCGAAGGCGGATGAGCCGCTGGCGGCCGCTCGACGAGACGCGCGCGCGCAACTCGGCGCCGTTCAGGGTGAGCGCGACCGGCTGGGCGCCGGGTCCGTAGAGCACGGCCGGGACGCGGCCCTGGCGCCTCATGGTATGAATGCGGCTCTTGGAACGGGGCTCGCGGGTTTCGCAGGCTAAATCAACAGTCTCCATCGCTTCCTCTCGAATCGCGGCTTCGCACTCGCCCTCTAATTGAAGAGCGAGCTGACCGACTCCTCATTATGAATGCGCCGGATGGCTTCCGCCAGCAGTGCGCCGACTGACAGCACCCGGAGGCGGCCGAGCTCGGCCTGGGCCTTGGCGCGCAGCGGTATTGTGTTGGTGGTGATGATCTCTTTGAGCATCGATTGGTTAATGCGCTCGCAGGCCGGGTCGGAAAGAATCGGATGGGTGGCGCAGGCCATCACCTCGGAGGCGCCCGCGTTCATCAGGACCTTGGCCGCCTCGGTAATCGTGCCGGCGGTATCGATCATGTCATCGACCAGCAGGGCGGAGGCGTCGCGCACCTCGCCGACGAGCTGCATCTCGGCGACCTCGCTGGCGCGGCGGCGGCGCTTGTCGATAATCGCGAGGTTGGCGTTGAGGCGGCGGGCGTAGGCGCGGGTGCGTTCGACCCCGCCGGCGTCGGGCGACACGACCACGACCTTGCGGCCTTCGAGCCGCTTGTGCAGATAGCCGATCAAGACCGGCATCGCATAAAGATTATCGACCGGAATATTGAAGAAGCCCTGAATCTGGCCGGCGTGGAGATCGACGGTGAGCACGCGGGAAGCGCCCGAGGTGGTAACCAGATCGGCGACGACCTTGGCGCTGATCGGGACCCGCGGCGCGACTTTGCGGTCCTGGCGGCTGTAGCCGAAATACGGGATGACGGCAGTGATTCGCTTGGCCGAGGCGCGGCGCAGCGCGTCCATCAGGAGCAGCAGCTCCATCAGGTTTTCGTTGGGCGGAGTGCAGATGGACTGGATCACGAAGCAATCGCCGCCGCGCACGTTCTCGCGCACTTCGACCATCACCTCGCCGTCGGGAAAGCGGCCGACCTCGACCTCGCCCAGGCGCACCTGCAGGTGTTCGCAAACTTCGCGCGCGAGCGCAGGGTTGGAGTTGCCCGTAAAGACCTCGAGTTGATCCTTTGCTCGCTCAGGCATTTCGGCTCCTTGACCAGGCCGTGCTCACTCGCTTGATTATCAATTCGCTACCACTTGCTTAGCCCATGATCGTTCCGGAACTGATCCGATTCGAGAAGTATCGCCGTTGGTCCAACTTCGATTCCACTTCAGCAAGTTGGCGGCGGCGCCCGCCATCAACAGCAACGCCGCATCGCGTACCCCGGCTCCGAAAGATTCAGATTGGCTGGGCGGGAAGGATTCGAACCTTCGAATGCCAGGTCCAAAGCCTGGTGCCTTACCAGCTTGGCGACCGCCCAGCACGGGCCTCTTCTCCTACCCGGTCTATCGTGATTTTACCGCATTGGGCTTTGGCGCCAAATTAGTCTCGGAGCGCTGAGGTGCCGAATCGGACGTACCCGTCGGCGGCCAGAGTCGCGATGTTAATCGACATAGGTTTAGGGGTCAACATTTCGTAACCGCAGAGTCACGCGGAGGACACGGGGCTAGTCAGGGCGGCGGTAAGTCCACAGGAGCGAGACTATCGTGAAAGTTCGCGCGAAGCCTCGGACTCCGTGGCGATAAAGCGCGTCGCGGGCTCGATTTGCGCCGCAGAGCCGGCAGCGCGCCGCGCACTTTCAGAATCCGCGAAGATTCCAAAGACGGCGCCGCCACTGCCGGACATCGCAGCCGCCGACGCACCGTGCGAGCGCATGAGGTCGATCAGATGGCCGATAAACGGATGGCGCGCGATCGCGACCGGCGCGAGATCGTTGACGAGGATCGCAGACGAGATGGCGCCAGCGGCAAGCGCTTCGAGATGGCTTTGCGGCGCCGGACCGCTCCAATCGCGAGGCTTAAGCTCGCGAAAGACCGCGGCGGTCGAGACCTCGAAAGGGGGTGCCGCGATTACGATTGCAAGCTGCGGCAGGCTCGCAAGCGGCGAGATACGTTCGCCTACACCGGCAATTCGGGCGGGACGCGGATCGAGGAAGAAAGGGACGTCGGCGCCGAGCGCGAGGGCGACTTTCGCCAAACGATCGTCACTGGGCTGATTGGTCATCGCGGCGAGCATCCGCAATACCGCGCCGGCATCGCTCGAACCACCACCGAGTCCAGCGCCCGCCGGGATTCGCTTGCGAAGATCGATCGAGACGGCGGCGTGGATTCGGTACTCGTCGAGAAAGGCCCGCGCCGCGCGCCATGCGAGGTTGCGATCGTCATCGGGGATGTCGGACCGATCGCATCGCAGTGCGATTGAGATGCGATCCGAGTGGCGCAGATCGATCGCGACCTGGTCGCAGAGCGAAACGGGGACGAAAACGGAATCAAGCTCATGATAACCGTCGGCGCGTTTGCCGACCACGCGCAGGAAAAGGTTGATCTTCGCAGGCGCCGATTTCGCAAGCATCTTCACCATGGCTGAACGAGATGAACGGCTCGCGAATCAGGAAGCGCGGGGCGGCGCATGGCGCATCGCCACGGCGCGGCGGGAATCGCGCTGGATAAGCCCGATGAATCCCAGCAGCGCAATCGCGATGCCGGCGAAGGAGAGCACCTGCCCGGTCAGGAAGGTGACGTGGTAGAAATCCATTCGCGCCCGCGCGTAGGAGACCCGCCATTGCTCTGAAATGAAGGGGCGCAGGACGTCGCGGCTAGCGCGAGGGCCGAGCTCATCGAAGCTTCGATAGGCCTGGTCGGGGGCGGTAGCGGCGGGAGTTTGGGCGAGAATGCGGCCGTAGCGCTGAGTGTGCCTGAGTCCGATGGCGCAGTTGGCGGCGCCGAGCACAATGAGCGCAAATCCTACGGTCACGCGCCAGTCGTTATAGGTGTCGCGAAGTTTCATCGCCGCCTGGTCGAAGAATAGGTGCGCGCGCGCGGCAACACAACGCGCCACGCCGGTAGCGGTGATGCCCTTTTGCGCGGCCACGCTTGCACGTAGGATAGGGTTGGAGCGAGATTCTTAACCGGTGAAAAGCGATCGTCTTAATTCCCTGCTGGAACGCTTCTTTGCGCGCGACCGCACCGCGCTGGCGCGGCTGATCACGCTGGTCGAAAATCGCGCGGCCGAGGTCAGCCTGGTGATGGAGCGGATCTATCCGCGCACGGGCAAAGCCTACGTGGTCGGAATCACCGGTCCGCCGGGGGCCGGAAAATCGACCATGGTGAACCGGTTGATCGGCAAATATCGCGAGGCGGGCAAGGAGGTCGGCGTACTCGCGATCGATCCTTCGAGCCCGTTCTCGGGCGGCGCGGTGCTGGGCGATCGCGTGCGGATGACCGACCATTATCGCGACACCGGGGTCTATATCCGAAGCCTCTCGACGCGCGGCAGCCACGGCGGCTTGAGCCGGGCGGCGCGCGAGATAGTCAAGCTGCTCGACGCATTCGGCTTTTCGATGATCATTATCGAGACGGTGGGCGTGGGGCAGACGGAACTGGCCGTGATGGACCTGGCGGACACCACGGTGGTGGTAACGGTGCCGGAGGGCGGCGACGGCGTACAGGTGATGAAGGCGGGGCTTAATGAGATCGCCGACCTGTTTATCGTCAACAAGGCCGACCGCGAAGGTGCGGACCGAATCAAGGCCGAGCTCGAGTTGAGCGTCCATCTGAGCCAGGGGCGGAATCATAACGGATGGCGGCCGCCGGTGCTGATGACGCAGGCGGTGGCCAACGTGGGTATCGACGCGGTGGTCGAGGCGGTCGCGCGGCACGGCGAATATATCGCGGCGAATCGCGACGCCGGGCGGATACGCGAACGGCGCGAGCGGGAGTTCGCGGAGGTGCTCGCCGCGGAGATGGAGGAGCGGACGGCGCGGGCGCTGGCGACCGGTGCGTCGGGCGCCACGGTGGCCTCGGTGCGCGAGGCGGAGTTGAATCCATATACGGCGGTGCGGCGCGTGCTGGCCGACAAGGCGGCAGTCGCGGAATTGCTCTCCGGGGGTCCGCCCGGCGATAGCGGACAGGGCTGACGCGAGATGGTCGGACGCTCGAAAGCGAAGGCGAAAACGGTCGGCCGGCTGATGGCGATTGGGGATATCCACGGCTGTCCGGACGAGCTTGAGGCGCTGCTGGGCGGAATCAAGGCGACGCGCGGCGACACGGTCGTGATGGTGGGCGACTATGTTGATCGCGGACCGTCGGCGCGTGACGTGATCGATCTGCTGCTCGATCACGAACGATCGACGCAGGCCGACTTCGTCTTTTTGAAGGGCAACCACGAGGACATGATGCTGTCGTTCCTGGGCCATCCGGGGAACTACGGCGAATCGTTCCTGTACAACGGCGGCGAAGCAACGCTCGACAGCTACGGGATAGTCAACATGTATCCGGACGACGCGCTGGCGCGAATTCCGGCGAGCCACATGAAATTTCTCGCACGCCTCGGAACGAGCTATTTGCGCGCGCCCTACCTGTTCGTGCACGCGGGTGTCATGCCGGCGCTCGAGCTCGAGGAGCAGCGGGTCGAGGACCTGCTATGGATTCGGCAGGAGTTCATCTTCAACCCCCATCGGCTCGACGCGACCGTGGTCTTCGGCCACACGCCGATGCGCGCCGTGATGCTCGATCTGCCGTACAAAATTGGAATCGACACGGGCCTGGTCTATGGCGGCAAGCTCACCTGCCTCGACCTGACCGAGGGTATCGCGTACCAGGTCGGACGCGGCAGCCGGCAGGTGAAAAAGCGTCCGATCGCGCTCGATTGAAGGTCGTTGAAGCTCTTTCGCGGCTGCACCGCTCCGGCTATGGTGATCGGTTCGTGGCGGCGTAGCTCAGTTGGTTAGAGCATGCGGCTCATATCCGCAGTGTCGCAGGTTCGACTCCTGCCGCCGCCACCAATTCCCCCGGCTAATGTTCGATCGTCTGAGGCTTCCCGTCTCCGGCGCGAGGATCAGGTTTGGCGGTGCTCCGCGGCCACCCCGCGCGGTCGTTGTCGGACGCGATACGCCCAGGCTCGTTGGCGGAGGGGGTGGGATTCGAACCCACGGTATCCTTTCGGACACGCCGGTTTTCAAGACCGGTGCCTTCAACCGCTCGGCCACCCCTCCGCGCCTTATTTATCCAGCACTTACATGATTTCGGCTCGCCGCGCGACTATCGAGTGTTCGCTTACAGCCCCGCTTTTGCCGGATTTCAGTACCATGCGCGCATTGTCGAGGATGAAGGATCCGGTTTTCGTAAGCGCGGCTGCCGCACTTCCATATCCTGCAAGCCGGTTCGATTGACAATGCGGCAAAATTGCTGTTAGTGGTCGTTCACTAACACGTGAAGACGCTGGAACAAAAGCCGGCTACCAAGCGGCCGGTGATTGTACGGGCCGCAACCTCACTCTTCGCCGAGAGAGGCATCGACGGGACCAGCATGCGCGAGATAGCCGAGGCGGCCGGAGTGCGGGAAGCCGCCATATACCGCCACTTTATGGGCAAGGACGACCTTGCCCGTGAAATCTTCCATAGTTGGTATGGCTGGTATTGCCAAGAGCTGCAGAAGATCGTGAGCGGTCCCGGCAGTACTCTGGAGAAGCTTCGCCAGATTGTTCATCACGAATTCATGGCGGTGGCGGACCATAGCGAGGCGTTCGTCTATTTCTGCGAAAACGAAGCGCGTTTCGTGCGCAGTCTTCCCCCGGAGATTGTGAGCGCCCGGCGCATTCTCACGAAGTTCATCAAGGACGGGCAGGCCGACGCGGAGGTGCGGGCGGGGAGCCCCGGCCTGCTTGCGGACATGCTAAGCGGCGCTCTGTGTGCGGTCGCGCTGGCGTGGCTTCGCACCGGGCGGCGGAAAAAGCTAGACACGCAGCTTGCGGAAGTGGTGCAAGGCTGCTGGCAGATGATTGCGGCTTAATTGCATAAGGAGGCAGGGAAAATGACACCTGAGGAACAACTGATTCAACGCTACTTTGACGCGTTCAACCGCCACGATCTCGAAGGAGTGATGGCGTGCTTTCATGAACAGCCGGTCATCATTGGCGCAACTGGCAAGCGGAGCGCTGGCCGTGAAGAGGTCCGGCGCTCGTACGAAAGCGAGTTCGCCGTGTTTCCCGACGGGCGTTGCGATCTGCTCGTATGCACCGGCAACAGCGGCCGCGGCGTGGCGGAGTCGCTCTTCCACGGAACCCGCGCACAACATGGGAAAGTTGAGGCGATCGGCGCCGAAGTGATGGAGATCGTGGACGGCAAGATCAAGGAGATCCGCGATTATCATCAGCCGGTACCCGCCAAGGCCGCGTAGCATCCAACGGCCTGACGCCACGCGCAACGGCCGCGTTCATTGGCGCGACAGCCGGCGGGAATGGCCGATCCGCGATGATTTCATCGATTTCGGATCGCGTGAATTTACCGTCGGCAAAATGATCTTGCCGCCCGCCCGATGCTCTTGTCCCGCGACAGAAATCGCTCGAACAGGGATAATGATGCCTGCAGCCGCGGGTCGTTGCCCTCATGCCTGAAGATACCCATGACGAAAAACTGATCGGCAATGTTCACCCGCCCGATTGGACGAATCCCGAACCGGCGCCGCGTTACAACCTGGTCGTGATCGGTGCCGGCACGGCCGGCCTCATCTGCGCGGCGGGAGCTGCCGGGCTTGGCGCGAAAGTCGCCTTGATCGAGCGCGAGTTGATGGGCGGTGATTGCCTCAACGTGGGTTGCGTGCCATCGAAGGCGCTGCTTCGTTCGGCGCGTGCGTTTGCCGACGCGCAACGAGCCGCGGCTTATGGCCTCGGCGTCGCATCCGATAGCGTCGTCGATTTTCCGGCGGTCATGGAGCGGATGCGCCGGCTGAGAGCGGCGCTGAGTCCTAACGACGGGGCTGCACGCTACCGCGGCCTCGGCGTGGACGTGTTTTTCGGCGAGGGTCGGTTTTCGGGTGCCGGCTCGATCAACGTCGGCGGGAAGACGTTGCGGTTTGGCCGGGCGGTGATCGCGACTGGAAGCCGCGCGATCGCTCTTCCCATAGCAGGCTTGAGCGAGGCTGGATTCCTTACCAACGAAACAATCTTTTCGTTGAGCGCTTTGCCCAGGCGCCTGGTCGTAATCGGCGCGGGGCCGATCGGATGCGAGTTGGCACAGGCTTTCAGACGGTTCGGCGCCGAGGTCGCTCTCTTGGAGGCTGAGCCCGGAATCCTGCCGAAGGAGGACCGGGACGCGGCCGCGATCGTGAAGGCCGCGCTACTGCGCGACGGAATCGATCTGGTAGAGGGCTGTAAAATTCAAAGCGTCGAGATGCGCGGCCGCGACAAGCTGGTCAAGCTCGAGTGTGGTGGGAACCGCCGCGAGATTCAGTGCGATGACATCCTGGTTGGAGCGGGCCGCGCGCCCGTGATGGACGGGCTAAACCTTGAAGCGGCTGGCGTCGATTATGATCGTCGGACTGGCGTGAAGGTGAACGACCACCTCCGCACCAGCAACCGGCGGATTTTTGCCGCCGGCGATATCTGCTCGGAGTACAAGTTCACCCACGTGTCCGATGCGATGGCGCGGATCGTTATCCGTAATGCGCTGTTTCTGGGGCGCGAGCGCGTGAGCGCGTTGACCATTCCCTGGTGCACCTATACCGATCCGGAGATCGCCCACGTCGGGCTTTACGAACACCAGGCGCGAGGCCGTGGAATCGCGGTCAAAACCTTTGTGCAGCCGCTCGGCGAAGTGGACCGGGCGGTGCTCGACGGCGAGACCGATGGGTTCGTCAAGGTTCATGTGCGCGAGGGCAGCGACGAGATCGTCGGCGCGACAGTGGTCGCGAGCCACGCCGGTGAGATGATCTCAGAGCTCACCCTCGCGATAGTCGGCAAGCTCGGGCTCTCGACTATCGCCCGAACCATCCATCCGTATCCCACTCAGGCCGAGGCGATTCGCAGGATCGGCGACGCCTACAACCGTAGCCGCCTCACTCCGCGCGTTAGCGGGATACTCCGTCAGTGGTTGAAATGGGCCAGATGAGCCCGCGACATTCGTGCCGAGGATGCTCGGACTCATTGGTGCGCCAAGCATTGAGCGGTCGCGCAACCCATCCCTCTAGAGAGGCACCGCTGGCTGATGCCGAAACCGGCGCCCGTCAACACGGTTGATTTCTTCATCCGGGTGGTCGACGATCCGTTCACTTATGGATGGATCGCAGTGGCTAGCGCGCTCTCGCACCAGAGAAATGCCGGCAAAGGATAGCGGCCGGACCCGATGAAAACGTCCGTTCAACCGGGCGCGTCCGCGCGCGCTCAAGCGCATCGAGACGTTGCCGGGACAGCGCTCGGCCGCTGGCATCGATTCGGCGCGGAGCTGATCGCACTCGCCTATATCGCGATAATCGCCGAGATGGCGTACGCGACCGGCGCCTTCTACGTGTTGTTTCCCGAGCTCGGCGCGCTCTCTCACGATGTCTTCACCCGGCCTCGCGGCACCTGGGCAGGCGCGCCGATACTGCTGGCGATTACCCCGGTTCTCACGGGCGTGATCGGCATCTTCTTCACGCGCGCCCTGCCGTATGGATATCTCTCGGTGCTGCTGACGGTGGGCGGCGCCGTCGGCCTGATATTTGTGCTGAAGTCGCCGATCGCGCCCGCGATCTCAGCCGGTCTCCTGCCCCTCGTGCTCGGAGTGAAGAGTTGGTGGTATCCGCCGGGCGTGATGCTCGGAACGGTGCTCTTGGCCGTGCTTTCAATGCTCTGGAAAAAGTTCAGCCTCGCGCGAAACTGGCTCGAGCCGCTCAGCCCCGCCGAGGCAGTCGATGACACGATCGAACAGACTCCCGTCGGTTCCTACTGGTTGATCGCCCTGATGCTATTCGTGGCGGTGGCCGTCATGCTCGTGAAGCTGACCGGTCTGCGTTTCGTGCTTTTCCCGCCGCTGGTCGTTATCGGCTTCGAAATGTTCGGCCATACCGCGATCTGCCCGTGGGCGAGGCGGCCACTGCTGTTGCCGGTCGCCTGCTTTCTGACCGCTGCGGGCGGACTGCTGTTCTGGAATCTACTCGGTGCGGGACCGGCTGCCGCCGCATGCAGTATGGCGTGCGGAATGGTGGTACTGCGGGTGTTCGATTTGCATGTGCCGCCGGCGCTGGCGGTCGCGCTTCTTCCATTCGTGATGCACTCCCCGACCATCGCCTACCCGTTCTCGGTCGGAATCGGCACGCTGATGATGACGCTATGGTTTCTTTTCTACCAATCGTTCTCCGGCAGGCTCGAGCGCGCTCGTTAGGAAACCGCGCGCGCATCGGCGCTGGCGAGTTGAGATTGTCCGCGTATCAGCCGAAGGCAACGGCAATCTGCCGTTACTTCGAGCCTCAAGGCGTTCGGCGAGCACGCCGATAAAATTGAGTAGCGGTCCAGGAAGCAGTATTTGTAGTCGTGCGGGGTTGGTGCCACTTTCGGCGAGACCGAGTAAAATCACGCCCATGTCATTCTCGCCGGAAGAGAAAGAACGATTGAGAGCATTCACGTTGATGGCAAGCCGCTATACGGTCCCGCTCATCGAGGAAGATGAGAAGACGGCTGCAATCCTTGGAAGCGGCACTTTGTTCAGCGTCAACTCTAAGCACTACCTGATTACGGCTGCGCACGTTATCGACGAATTGGTTAAGGCTAAGCGAACCGATCGCATTGGGATTCCGCTCGGACGCGTGGGGTCGCCGGTCTGCAACCTAGGCAAACATTACATTACGTACGACTTGAAGACCGAGATTTTCGATATAGCGATAATTCGGCTTGATCAACCCGAGATGGCAGCCGCTCTCGCGACGCACTGGAACTTTTTGTCGCCAAGGAATATCGCTGGGCTGCGATCAGAGATTAAGAAGTGCTTCGTCGCGGGGTATCCACGCGCGACCAGTAGGACCACCGCGGACTGGCAAATGTCGTCCACGTTCATGGCCTTTGCAACGACATTTCTTGATCGCGTTCCTGATGACGCTCAGGACGTTCGAGATGGTCTTGATGTCTTCCTAGATCACGAAGAGAAGGGCACAGCCTTGGACGGGACGCTTGTCGAATTACCCCGCCTGCAGGGCGTGAGCGGCGCATCCGTCTGGTCGGTTTTGCCTGATTCTCGGGACGGGGTATGGAACGCGGAATCTCAAGTCCGAGTTGTCGCCGTCGACGTAGCCTGCCGCCCGGGTTCCTACATAAGAGCAAAGAGTTGGGCGCTCGTGGCGAAGCTTTTCGAAGCTTTGGACGGGCGAGCAGCCGAAGAGATTAAGGAGGCGTTGAGTCTTTGACGATCCAGGCCGTGAGCGCGCGATCGAGCGGAGGAATTGGGAGAGCGAAACATCGGTCGGCGGCGGTCGATCCTGCAGAAGCACAAAGTCAGAATTTTCGCCAATCTAAAAAAGTCACAAAATCAACGCGTTTCGTGTTTACTTAGTGCCCACTTTGGGATTTATCCACGCGATCTGCGTTAATCACATTCTTCGATTCACGCACGTTTGCGCTGCACCGCGTCCTCGAGCGCCTGGCGGATGAAGCGCTGATAGGGAACTCCCGCCCTGGCCGCCGAGGCTCGCACCGCGTCGAGCAGTTGCCGGGGCAGGCGCATGTTGACGCGCTCGCTCTTGGGCTGAAACTCGAAGCGGATCGGTCGCATGCCCGACAAGTCATATTCGGTCAGGTCGGCCTTCTCGACAAACTCCTCGGCTTCCCTATCGCTTTTGAAACGTGGCAGTTTCTTTTTCATAGTGCTCCATTTCCTTCTTGTGCATGAAGCGCGCGCTGATCGGCCGAATGAGTCTTTTGCCGCGCCACGTCCGAAACGTGAACACGACGAAAATTCCACGGCCCTCGTCCGTCCTGCCGATTGCCTTGAAGCGCTCCTCGGCTTTCGCGTGCAGAGGATCCGGAAGGACGGCAATTGGCCGGCGAAATATGTCCTCGATCGCGGCCTGAGAAACGCCATGCTCTCGGCACTTGGACCGGTTGCCCTGGTCCCAGTCAAAGCCGGCTACCAGCATCGGGGTCTCGGCCAACCGGCATACCTAAGTATGGATGATTGTACAGCCATTCGTCAACCGCGAATGGTCCGCTTTAGTGCCCAACAATGCCTATTGAAAAGATTCCGCTCCGTCGAGCGCAAGGTAGCGCTTTACCCAAGCAAGCCCAAGACCCACCGCCCTGGACCGGGCCGGGTGTGAGCGCATGCGTTCACCGGCCATCCGCCTGTGTTCCGGATATCCGAACGTGTATTGCTTTTACGGGGACTTGCGAAGCGCGCCGCGGCGCAGCTTTCCGGTCGCGGTCCGCGGCAACTCGGCGCGAAATTCTATCCAGCGCGGATACTTGTAGGGCGCGAGCCGGTCCTTGACGAACTGCTTCAGCTCGTCAGCCATCTCGCCTGATTCGCCATCTCGATCCTTCAGCACCACAAACGCTTTCGGTTTGATCAGCGAATCGGCGTCGGCCGCGCCAACCACGGCCGCCTCGAGCACCGCCGGATGCTGGGTCAACACCGATTCGACTTCGTGCGGCGAAACCCACAGTCCGCCGACCTTCAGCATGTCATCGGTTCGCCCGACATAGTGATAGCCGCCGTCTTCGGCGCGCCGGTATTTGTCTCCGGTCCGGAGCCAGCCTCCGGAGAAAGCTCGCGCGGAGGCCTCGGGATTGTTCCAGTATCCCGCCGCAATCGACGGTCCGCGGCACCAGAGGTCGCCCACCGCGTCCGCTTGCGTTTCCTCCCTTCCATGCTCGTCGCGCAGCGCGACCTCGTAACCCGGCACCGGCTTGCGTGAAACTTCCGTCGGGCTTTCTCCCGGACGATTGGATAGGAAGACGTGCAGCGCCTCGGTCGAGCCCAATCCGTCGACGATTGTGACGCCCAATCTTCGCTCCCACTCTTCGGCGACATGCGCAGGCAAAGCTTCGCCGGCCGAGACGCAGAACCTCAAGCCGTCAGAAGGTGCGACGGTTTCACCCAAGCTGCCGAGCATCGAAGCAAACAAGGTCGGCACGCCGAAGAACAGGCTTGGCCGATAGTTGCGAATCACCGCCAATGCCACGTCGGGTGTCGGTCGTGCGGCGGTCAGCACGGCGGTCGCTCCCGCGTGTAATGGAAAAGTGCACGAGTTGCCCAGTCCGTACGCGAAAAACAGCTTCGAGGCTGAGAAAAGGACGTCGTTCTGCGTGATTCCGAGAACCCGCTCACCAAACAATACGGCAGTCCGGCGCAGGCTCGCATGTCGATGCAAGACTCCCTTGGGACGCCCCGTGCTTCCGGACGAATAAAGCCAGAAGCCAATCGCATCGGCCTCGACGGGTAGAGCAACAAGCGTAGGGTCGGCCCCGGCCGCCATCTGGCCAAACGATCCATTCTCGCCGCCACACACGATCACGTGCCGCACCCCGCGCCGCTCGCGAAGCGCAGGCTCGAGCACATGAAGTATCGATGATGAAACCGCCACGGCCACGGCGCCGCTGTCGCGCAGGACGTGGGCGTAATCCTCGGAAGAGAGGAACGTGCTGAGCGGGATCGGCACGGCGCCAATCTTCATCGCGCCGAAGAATAGCGCCGGAAAATCGATTCCGTCGTCGAGGCACAGGATTACGCGTTCGCCCGCCGCTATTCCGAGTCCGCCCAGCACGTTGCCGGCGCGATTTACACGCTGCGCGAAGTCGCCGTAGGTGTAGCTTCCGAGATCGTCGATAAAAGCGAGTTTTTTTTCGCGCCCCTCGCGCAGATGGCGATCGACAAAATGATCGGCCGCGTTGTGACTGACGATGTCCGGCATGATAGTAGCAAGATAATGCACGTCTGGTCGCCGGGAGCCAAGCATCGATATGGCCCGCAAGGCCGTTAAGCCCGCCGGGCGGAGCACGCCCGCCGTTGATCGCGATCGCGAGCTCGCGCTGGGTTATCTGGAAACGCTCGGCGAACGCGTGCGCGACGCTCGCGCCCGCCACGGCATGACGCGCCGGATGCTGGCGCGCGACTCCGGCATATCGGAGCGCTACCTGGCGGAACTCGAGAGCGGACGCGGCAACCTGTCAATTTTGCTGCTGCGGCGCCTGGCCAATGCGATCGATATTCCGCTCGCGGAACTGGTCAACGAGGAGCCGCCGCTGCCGGTCGAGTACTCCGTGGTGGCAGAGCGCCTACGCCATCTTGAACCGGCGAAACTTGCGGAGGCTGCCGCGCTTCTGACCAAGCGCTTCGGCAGCATGAATCATCGCTCCGAGCGCATCGCTTTGGTCGGTCTTCGCGGTTCCGGCAAGAGTACGTTGGGCAAGCTGCTTGCCGAGCATCTCGGCTGGCCTTTCGTCGAGTTGAGCAGCGAAATTGAAGACGAGGCGGGCGTCAGTGTCGCCGAAATCTTTAACCTCTGGGGACAGGCGGGGTATCGGCGTTACGAAAAAAAGGCGCTCGAACGCATCCTGCTGTCGCGAAGACGAATCGTGACGACGGTCGGCGGCGGCCTGGTATCGGAACCGGCGACCTTCGAGCGGCTGCTGGATTCCTGTTACACAATCTGGCTGCGCGCCTCGCCGCGCGAGCATTGGGATCGCGTCATCCGTCAAGGCGATTTCCGGGTACGGGAGGGCACGGAAGAATCCGCAGCCCTTGCGGACATGCGTCGAATCCTCACGCAGCGCGAGACGCTTTACGGGATGGCGGATGCGCAGCTCGACACGAGCGGCCGGACGATCCGGCAATCGATGCGAGAACTGATCGCGCTGGTAGCGAAGCGGGCGTGAGGCAAGGCTGGCTCGTCGAATATGAATTATTATGCTTGTCATTGGATCATAATCTGCAATATGATGCATGTCACCGACTGGGGAGGGTGAAGTGCCATGATCGATTTTCAGACTTGTCCCGCTCGTTATCGCCACTGGAAGCTGAGCTTCGCGGACCGGGTGGCGACGCTGGCGCTGGATGTGGACGAAAACGGCGGCCTCAATCCCGGCTACGAACTCAAGCTCAACTCCTACGATCTGGGAGTGGATATCGAGCTTTACGACGCGGTGCAGCGGCTGCGCTTCGAGCATCCGGAGGTCGCCGGCGTGATTATCACGTCGGCCAAAGAGCGGGTCTTCAGCGCGGGCGCAAACATCAGGATGCTCGGCCAGTCGGATCATGGATTCAAGGTGAACTTCTGCAAATTCACCAACGAGACGCGCAACGGGATCGAAGACGCTACGGAGTATTCGGGTCAGAGCTATATCGCGTCGATCAACGGGCCGTGCGCGGGCGGCGGCTACGAACTCGCGCTGGCGACCGACTACATACTGATGGCGGACGACGGATCGACCAACGTCTCGATGCCCGAAGTGCCGCTGCTGGCGGTGCTTCCGGGGACAGGCGGCCTGACCCGGCTGGTGGACAAGCGCAAGGTGCGGCGCGATCGCGCTGACTTCTTTTGCACGGCCGAAGAGGGGATGAAAGGACGGCGGGCGGTCGAATGGAGCCTGGTGGACGAAGTCGTTCCGCGCAGCCGGCTTACGGAAGCCGCCGCGCGCAAGGCGGCGGAGCTGGCTGCACGGTCGCCGCGACCGGCGAATAGCGCCGGGGTGGCGCTCGGACCGCTCGATCGCAAGATCGGGACTCGGGGGCTCGCTTATCCGCATCTGAGCGTCGAGCTGGATCGGGAACGGTCGGCGGCGAATTTCACCCTCGAAGGACCATCGGCGCCGGCGCCTGTGAACGTGAGCGACATTCATCGGATGGGCGACGGCTTCTGGCCGTTGGCGCTGGCGCGCGAACTCGACGACGCGATACTGCATCTGAGGTTCAATGAGGAGACGATCCGGACCTGGATTTTCCGTACCCGTGGCGATGGCAGGCTGGTGGAATCTTATGATCGGATGCTGGCCGAGCACGCCGATGACTGGCTGATTCGGGAAATCACACTTTATCTGAAGCGCACTCTGAAACGGCTCGATGTGAGCTCACGCTCGATGTTCGCGCTGATCGAGCCTGGGTCCTGTTTCGTTGGAACGCTATTGGAGATGGCGCTCGCGGCGGATCGCACGTACATGCTGCGCGGTCATCGAGAAGCGGACGAGTTGCCGGCGGCGAGGATTGGCCTCAGTGCGATGAACTTCGGCAGTCTCACGATGTGCAACGGCCTGTCGCGGCTGGAGAGCAGGTTTTTGGGCGAACCGGGCCGGGTTACGGAACTGCGCTCGCGAATCGGGGAGCCGGTCGACGCCGGACTCGCGGAGGAACTGGGACTGGTGAGCTTTGCGCCGGACGATATCGACTGGGATGACGAGGTGCGGCTGGCAATCGAAGAGCGGGCGGCGTTTTCCTCGGATGCGTTGACGGGGCTCGAGGCGTCGCTGCGATTTGCGGGTCCGGAGACTATCGAGAGCAAGATTTTCGCGCGCTTGTCGGCGTGGCAGAACTGGATTTTTCAGCGGCCGAACGCGGTCGGAGAAAAGGGCGCGCTCAAGCGCTATGGCACAGGGCAGCGCGCCGAGTTCGATCCCAAGAGGGTTTAATCATGGCTATCGATTACTCAGAGCGGATTCCAAACAATGTAAGGCTGTCGGACGATCGGCGGCTTCAGCGGGCGCTGGAACAATGGCAGCCGCGATTTCTGAGCTGGTGGAAAGAGCTTGGCCCGATGGGATTTCAGACCAGCGACGTGTATCTGCGGACGGCGACTTCGGTCGATGCGAAGGGCTGGGCGACCTTCGGATATCTGAAGATGCCGGACTATCGATGGGGAATCTTTCTGGCCGAGCCGGAAGCGAATCGGAAGATAGGCTTCGGCGCGCATAAGGGCGAACCGGTCTGGCAGGAGATTCCGGGCGAGCATCGGGGGACGCTGCGCCGGCTGATCGTGACTCAGGGAGATACGGAGCCGGCGTCGGTCGAGCAGCAGCGCCATCTGGGACGGACCTGTCCGTCGCTCTACGATCTGCGCAATCTCTTCCAGATAAACGTGGAGGAGGGGCGCCATCTGTGGGCGATGGTCTATCTGCTCGACGCGCATTTCGGACGCGACGGGCGCGAGGAGGCCGAGGCGATGCTCGAACGTCATTCGGGCAGTCCGGATAACCCGCGCATCCTGGGCGCGTTCAACGAGCGCACGCCGGACTGGCTATCGCTCTTCATGTTCACCTACTTCACCGACCGCGACGGCAAGTACCAGCTCGCGAGCCTCGCCGAATCGGGATTCGATCCGCTTTCGCGCACGTGCCGCTTCATGCTCACTGAAGAGGCGCATCATCTGTTCGTGGGCGAGACGGGAGTCGGCCGGGTGGTGGCACGAACGTGCGAGTTGATGAAGGCGCACGACACCGCGCAGGTCGGCGAACATGGCGGAATCGATCTCGCGCTGGTTCAGAAGTATCTAAACTTTCATTACTCAGTCTCGCTCGATCTGTTCGGTTCGGAACTTTCGACCAACGCCGCCAATTACTACACGGCAGGACTCAAGGGGCGCTTCAAAGAGGCCGATAAAAACGACGATCACCGGCTGACGGACGGGATGTATCGGGTCATGGCGCCCGAGAATGGCAGGATAGCCGAGACCGAACAGCCGGCGCTGCTCGCGATGAACGAGATGTTACGCGACGCGTATATCGCCGACTCGGCAAGGGGTGTCGCGCGCTGGAACAAGATAATCACGCAGGCCGGGATCGATTTTGAGTTGAAGCTGCCGCATCGGGGCTTTCGCCGCGCGATCGGCAATTTCTCGGACGTCAGCATGACGCCGGCGGGCGAAATCATACCCGCGGATGAATGGCGCGCGCGGCAATCGGAATGGCTGCCGGCCGAATCGGAGCGCGAGTTCGTTACTTCCCTGATGGTGCCGGTGACCGAGCCGGGTAAGTTCGCCGGATGGATTGCTCCGCCGGCGCGCGGGATCAATGGCAATCCGGTGGACTTCGAGTATGTGAAGCTCAGCACCGGTTGCTTTTCGTAACGCTGGCGGGCGCTATCGATCACACTTTTCCGATTGAGCAAAGAAAGAGCGAAAAGTCGCGATCAATCCCGCGCTCGCAGTTGACTTGCCGGCGATTCTCACGTGAACGCGCCGTATCGATAGGATCGGCCGGGCTCCTGCCAATTCCAACACCGCTCTCTATTGGCCGTATCGGCCCTACCCAGTCAGGTTGCCAATTCGCATCGTGATTGCCCGGCGAAGGGCGTCACCAATGTTTTGTTGGGCTGCACGCGCCCGAGGCCTGCCGTGCTGCGGTATCGCAGACATCATTGCTTTGGCAGGATAATTGTATATACATGTATCGAGGGTCCGAAAATGGACAATTTCTCTGAAGCTGACAACGGGACGCAGCTCGCATATGGCGAAAACAATCGCGATGCGCGACGTCGCGCTTCGGAGTCCGATCCTTCAAACGACGAATTGCGCGAACGCGAAGATTCAAACGGCCAGTTGGACGCGCTCAAGCAGGACTTCGTTGATGAGCCGCATGCGCGCATCGAGTTGAACGGAGGACTGAAGCGAGGGCATGGAGCTTCCGGCGGTGGCCCATGGTACAGATCGAAAACGGGGCGAATCGTTCTGGCTGTGCTCCTGATTCTTGCCGCCGCGGCGATCGCGCCGATCGCCTGGAATTACCTGCAATCATACGAGTCGACCGACGACGCGCAGATCGACGGGCATATTGATCCGATCAGCTCCCGCATCGACGGCACAGTGATGCGCGTTCATCCGGAGGACGACGACCGCGTGACTGCAGGAGCGCTGCTAGTAGAAATCGATCCGCGCGACTACGAAGTCGCAGTCGAACAGGCGCGGGCCGGGCTGGAGCTAGCAGTGGCCCAAGTGGCGTCGGCCAAGCAAGACTATGCCGCGGCACTCGCGAACGTGCGCGAGGGCGAGGCGGCCAACTTCAAAGCGCAAAGAGATGCCCAGCGGTACGCCTTCCTGCTCGCGCGCCAGGTGGTGGCGCAGGAGGAGGACGATCAGTATACGGCGACCGCCCGGGTTGATGCGGCGAAGGTCGATTCTGATCAGCAGGCGGCCGGCTCGGCGCTCAAGGTGATTGCCGCGCGCGAGGCCGACGCGGATGCGGCGAAGGCGGCGCTTGATCAAGCGCTGCTCAACCTGAGCTACACGAAAATCTACGCCCCGGCCAATGGCATCGTCGGCAAGCGTGCGGTCCAGTTGGGTTCCCGGATTCAGCCCGGCGAGACCCTGATGTTCGTGACCGAGACCGACGACATCTGGGTGACCGCGAACTTCAAGGAGACGCAACTCGCCCACATGCATCGCGCCCAGAAGGTCACTATCCATGTCGATACGTTCGGCCGCGATTACCACGGCTACGTTGCGAATATGCCGGGCGCGAGCGGCGATCGCTTCAGTCTGCTACCCGCGGAAAACGCTACCGGCAACTATGTCAAGGTCGTCCAGCGGCTGCCGGTGAGGATCCTGCTCGAGCCAGGTGAGGATCCTGACCATGTACTGCATCCTGGAATGTCAGTGGAGTCAACGGTATGGCTGCGCTAAGCTCCGCGCGCCGCGCATCCACGGCCGAGTCCGCGTCGATCTCAGCTCCCACAAGGGTGCGGGCGCACAATCCGTGGGCGATCGCGTTGACCGTGACGCTGGCGACGTTCATGGAACTGCTCGACACGAGCATCTCGAACGTATCGCTGCCGCACATCGCCGGCGGCCTCGGCACCAGCTACGACGAAAGCACATGGATTCTGACCAGCTACCTGGTCGCAAACGCGATCATCCTGCCGATGAGCGCGTGGCTCAGCCAGGTCTTCGGTCGTAAACGCTACTACATGATGAGTGTCGCGCTCTTCACGGCAACGTCATTTCTATGCGGGATCGCTCCCAGCCTTGGAATACTACTTTTTTTTCGGGTGTTGCAAGGGATCGGCGGCGGCGGGCTTGCGCCGGTCGAACAGGCGATTCTGGTCGACACCTTTCCAAAGGAAAAGTTAGGCGGGGCTTTCGCACTCTACAGCATGGCGATTGTCACCGCACCGGCGATCGGACCTCCGCTGGGAGGATGGATCACGGATAGCTTTTCGTGGCGATGGGTCTTCTTCATCAACATCCCGATCGGGCTGCTGTCGTTGGTTCTGTCGAGCCGGCTGGTTCACGATACCGCGCAATACACTCAGGAGCGTAAGCAAGCTCGGCGCGGGGGCACACTCGGAATCGACTATGCCGGGATCATCCTGATTGCGATTGGATTTGCCTGTCTCGAGGTCGTGCTGGATCGGGGCGAGCGCGACGACTGGCTCGGCAGCCATTTCATTGCGACTTTCCTCGCCATAGCCGCACTGGCGATTGCGATCGCGATTTGGTGGGAATGGCGCCATCACCAGCCGGTGGTCGAACTGACCCTGCTTCGAGAACGCAATTTCCGACTGTCCTGCATATATTATTTCCTATTCGCGTTCGGCCTTTACGGCAGCACAGTATTGATTCCCGAGATGCTCCAGACGCTCTTCGGATACACTGCCACGGATGCGGGACTGGTCCTCGGTCCCGGCGCGGCGGTGATTACTCTGCTTGCTCCTTTCGTGGTACGGATCGTGCCGCGGATCGGCGCCAAACGCCTACTGGGCGCGAGCTTCACGATCGCCGCACTGTCATTTTGGTACTACAGCGGAATGACCACTCAGACGGATTACTTTCATTTCACACTGGCGCGATGCTTTCAGGGGTTTGGCTACGCGTTCATGTTCGTACCGGTAAGCCAACTCGCGTACTCGTATCTGCCCATGAACAAAAACAACAAAGGTTCAAGCCTGACTAATCTGTGCCGCAACTGGGGCGGCAGCTTCGGCATTGCCTTCGTGACCACGATGTTGGAGCGGCGGACGCAGTATCATCAGAGCGTGCTGGTCAGTAACCTCACTTCGGCTGACGGAACAGTACGCCAGTTTGTAAATACTTCGAGCCATTACCTGATGACTCGGGGAGCAAGTGGTCCGGACGCTATCAACCAGGCCTACGGATTAGTCGGAAGCCTGATGACGCAGCAGGCAACTATGCTGGCGTTTATGGATTGTTTTCGCCTGCTGGGCGTGGTGGTGTTGATTGGCTTGCCGTTGGCGTTTTTTATCCGTGGCTTCCAGATCGGTAAGGCCGGAGGAGTAGCGGCGGACTGAAAACCTGCGAGGTTTAAAAATGGCGCTCAATAAGGTCACGGGAGATGCTGACTCATCGAAAGCCGCTCGGAGCGCGACCGTCGCGGTGATAGGTGCGGGCGATTATATCGGCGGTGCAATCGCGAAAAAATTTGCCGCCGAGGGCTTCATCGTCTTCGCCGGACGGCGCAACGGGGATAAGCTCGCGGCGCTGGCTGCGGACATCGAAGCGGAGGGTGGACAGATGTTCGGGCGATCTCTCGATGCGCGGAAGGAACAAGAGGTGACCGCTTTTCTGGAAGACGCCAACCGGCATGCACCGCTGGAGGTCTGCGTCTTCAATATCGGGGCGAACGTCAATTATCCATTAATTGAGACGACTGAGCGGGTCTTCCGTAAGGTCTGGGAAATGGCGTGCTATTCGGGCTTTCTGGCGGGCAGGGAGGCGGCGCGCCTGATGCTCCCTCGGAGCCGCGGATGCATCTTTTTCACCGGAGCAACGGCAAGCCTGCGTGGCGGCATCGGATACGCTGCGTTTGCCAGTGCGAAATTTGGCCTGCGCGCAATTGCTCAAAGCGCCGCGCGGGAACTCGGGCCGAAGAATATCCACGTCGCCCATCTCATAATCGATTCCGGCGTCGATACTGCGTGGGTGCGCGACCGAATCAGGGCGGCGGAGGGAGACGATGCGCTCGATAACCTTGACCCCGGGCGGCTGATGAGTCCCGCAGCGGTGGCAGCGGCGTATTGGCAGCTCTACCAGCAGCCGCGCGACGCCTGGACATTCGAATTGGAGATCCGCCCTTTTGCGGAGAAATGGTGAGACTATGATCAAAGTGGAATTTCATTTCGACTTCGGCAGCCCCAATGCCTATCTGAGCCATCTGGTAATTCCCGAGATTGAGAAGCGCACCGGGGTAAAGTTCGAGTATGTCCCGGTGCTGCTCGGCGGCGTTTTCAAACTGACGAACAATCGCTCGCCGGCGGAAAGTCTGGCCGGGATTAAGAACAAGCCCGAATACGAGCGGCTGGAGACGGCTCGCTTCCTCAGCCGCCACGGGATTACCCGTTTCAAGATCAATCCGTTTTTTCCGGTGAACACCCTGGTACTGATGCGCGGCGCGATAGCCGCGAAGCCGCTGGGCGTGTTCGAACGCTACGTTGACGAGATCTATCGGCACATGTGGGCGGAGCCGAAGAAGATGGACGATCCCGAGGTGTTGCGAATGGCCCTGCGGGAATCGGGACTCCCGGGCGATAAGTTATTCGAGCTGATCCAAACCCAGGACATCAAGGATGGCCTGCTCGAGAACACGCAGCGATCGGTCGAGCGCGGCACGTTCGGGTCACCGACGTTTTTCGTGGGCGACGAAATCTTCTTTGGCAAGGATCGGCTGCGCGATGTCGAGGAAATGATTATCACGCAGCGATAGTCACAACGCGAGGCGCGCACGCTAACGGCCGTCCGCTGTTTCCGATGGAGCGTGCGCGATAGCCACACGCTTCGGCCTGGCGCGCGCCGTCGAGCACGTTTCGTTCTGGGCGCCCAGCGGCGCGAGGCCGCTCCGCGCATCCGAGGCGAGATGTTTGCTTTCGCACCGGGTGCATCCGGCGACGAAGATTGAGACCACCGTCGCCACCGCCTCGCCGAGCGAAACACTTTCGTCACGATGGCGATTGACGCCGCGGATCATTCCCATCAGCGATTCGGCAGCCAGGCTGAGATCAAGGTCGGAACGGATGGTGCCGGCGGCCACGCCTTCGGCAAGCAACTGACTGATAAGCCGGGTATGCCCGCGGCGGCGCGCCAGGTAGCGTCGCGCCTGCCGGCGCGGCAGCGCGCCCGGATCGTTGAGGAGCGCGAAGAACTGGCGGCGCTTCCAGAAATAACAGAGCGTGCGCGTAACTACCGCCTTGATGCGTTCGCTGAGCGAGCTGACCTCGGCGAGCGCCGCGCGCATCTCGGTCTGCAGGCGGGCGAAGCCGTCGATCACGACGATCGCGTAGAGTTCCTCTTTCGAGCCGAACTGGCGGTATACGCTGCCCTTGCCGACGCCCGCGCGCGCGGCGATATCATCGGTGCGGACGCGGTGGAATTCCTTCTCGCCGAACAGTTCGGTAGCGCTGAGAATAATCCGCTCGCGCATCCGAGGAATCGGAGGACGGCCGGAACGGGGACTAAGAACAGGCGCAACGGCGGCGGTCTCTGCGCAACGGCTGGGCGATTGTTTCATTGCGATGTCCGTTGGTCCCTACACTTGCTCCGATCCGCACAATGTGAAAACGCCGGCGATAAGGTCGGGCATCACTGTTTCTGCATCAACATCGGGCGCACCGTTTCGCCGTCGCTCACCGACTGGCCGACATTGAGCGCGACGAGATCACTGGGCCGGACGTCACCGGAAACCTGGACTATCTGGCCGTTGTCGTATCCGAGCGTGACCGGGGTCAGATACAGGCGCGCACCGCGCACCACCGGGACGTACGGCTTGCCATCCCGAAAGACGAGCGAGTCATCACGCACCATCACCCCGGAATCGATTCCAGAGACCTGCAGTTTCGCCCGCGCGTACATCCCGGGATAAAGTGAATAGTCATTATTGGGCAGATCGATCTCGACTAACATCGTGCGGCTGGTGGAATCTATGGCCTCAGGATGCCGCACGATCGGGCCGCTGTAGATCCGGCCGGGGCGCTCGTAAACACTGACGGCGGCCTTGTCGCCGTTATGGATGAAGAGCGCCAGCTCCTGCGGTACGTAGACATAAACTCGCAGCGGAGCGAGCGTTGCAATTGCGACGATCGGCGCCCCACCGCTTGCGGGCGTAGTAGTTTGAGGGATCAGCGTGCCGGGATCAACATAGCGAGTCGTTATCATTCCGTCGAACGGCGCCCTGATGATTTCGTAGGCCTGTACCGCGAGCAACTGCTGGTAGGCCGCCTTCGCCTGTAGCATCGAGGCGTGCGAATCGTCGGCGGTCTGCTGCGCGATAACGGCCTCGCGGACCAGTTCCTGATTACGGCGGTCGGTGACGAACTGGAGCCAGTAATTGGCGCGCGCGTCGGCGACTTCCTTGTCGGTCTCAGGCGATTCGATCACCGCGAGCAGTTCGCCTTTCGTGACGCGGTCGCCCTTGTCAACCTCAATCCGCTTGAGGTAGCCGGGGATTTTTGCGTAGACCGGCGTCTCGATATAGCCCCGGACGTTGGCAGGCAAATCCAGCACGCGCGAGCTTGCCAATTGGGCAACGGGCTCGACCAGCACGCGGGGTCCCTGGGCGAAGTGCCGCGCGAGATCGGCGCTCTGCTCCTGCATCACTACCCCGTGGCCGAGCACCAGGCCGCCCGTCAACACGACAATCAGCACAGCGATAGCAATCAGGCCGGCCGCGAACAGCCTTCCCGGGCGCGGACCCGAGTAACTTTTCAAATCCTCATCCATCAGTACATACCAATCCTCATGCGCGCGGCAGCGTCACCGCTTCAATCTCCTCATCGCGCTGCTTCTTGCCGATAAGATGGCGGCTGAACAAAGAAAATACGGCCGGAACCACAAACAGAGTCATGGCGGTCGCCGCGATCAGTCCGCCTATGACCGCCCGTCCGAGCGGAGCGTTCAGTTCCGCGCCCTCGCCCAGCGCAAGCGCCATCGGCAACATCCCAAGAATCATGGCTAGCGCAGTCATCAGTATGGGGCGCAGGCGGATTCGGCCGGCCTCGATCGCCGCGGCGACCGGGCTATAGCCTTCCTCGCGAAGCTCGTTGGCGAAAGTAATCAGCAGATTACCGTTGGCGACGGCAACTCCGACCGCCATTATGCCGCCCATCAGCGACTCGACATTAATCGTGGTGCCGGTGAGCACGAGCATCCACAGCGTTCCAGCGAGCGCACCCGGCACCGCCATCATGATGATAAACGGCTCGAGCCACGACTGAAAGTTTGCCGCCATCAGCAGGTACACCAATACAATAGCCAGTACGATCCCCAGTTCGAGCGTGCGGAACGACTCATTCATCGACTGGCTCTGGCCACGAACCGCTATTCGCATTCCAGGCGTCAACGTCCCTAGTGCGCCAATCTCGCGCTGAACGGCGGCCGCCGCTCCGCCCAGGTCGCGGCCGGAAACGCCCGCGTCAACATCGATTACCCGCTGCACCGAGTAGTGCGCGATGAGCGCCGGATCGACTCCGTGCTCGACCCTTGCGACGTTGCCGAGAGTTTGTGCCGGCGGCTGGATATCAGCGTCTGTGGCGATCACGCTGCCGATGGCTGGCGGCGTGATCTGGGAACCGGCTATCGGAATCCGCTTCAGCGCAGCGACAGAATTGATGAAGTGCTGTGGAGACTGTGAAATGACTGAGTAGTTTACGCCATTTCGCGGATCGAGCCAGAAGTTGGGCTGCAACAGGCTATTGCCGCTCAGCGCCGTAAGCAGGCTCGAAGCGACGTCGTTCTCGGTGACACCGAGTTCGAGCGCGCGGTCGCGGTCGACATTAACCATAAAGGAAGGGTAGTCCATCGGTTCGGCGATGTGCACGTCGACGAGGCCAGGAATCTGCTGGATCCGGCTCTTCAGCCGCGCGGCAATCGCGTAGTCAGTCTGCAAATCGTTGCCCGAGATTTGAATATCAATTGGCGCGGAGAGGCCAAAGTTGAGTATCTCGTCGATGATATCGGCGGCCTGAAAATACCCCGTGACGTTGGGGAATCTTTCACCGAGCATCGCGCGGATGCGATCCTCGTACATCCCGGTTGAACGATGGCCAGGTTTCAACTGGATAAGAATGTCGGCGTCCTGAGGTCCAATGGTATCGGTCTGATAGAAGGCAAGATCGTAAGAGACCGGCAGGCCGATATTGTCGCTGATGCTTTGAAGCTCGCCAGGTGGAATGAGCCGCCGGATCTGATTGTCGATATCGTTGACGAACAACTCAGTGCGTTCGATCCGGGTTCCAGTCGGCGCGCGGACGTGCAGCCTCATCATGCCGGCGTCGACGCTGGGGAAGAAGTCGTCGCCGATCACGAAGACCAGCGCCGCGGAGGCAACGATAGCGAGTGCGACGCATGCGAGCCCGACCGTTCGCATCGCAATGAACTTCGCGAGCAGATCACGATAACTCTCTCTGAAGCGCTCGAAGCGGGAGTCGAAGCCGCGTACGAAGCGGTCCCAGCGGCCCGGTCCGGAGTGCGCGTCGTGGGCTTCGGGCAGCAGGCGATGCGCCATCGTGGTGACCAGGGTTCGCGAGAGAAGATATGAGGTCAGCATCGCGAACACCACCGCCATCGCAAGCGGGGTGAAGAGAAATTTGGCGACGCCTGACAGCAGCGCGACCGGAAAGAAGACGATGCAGATCGACAGAGTTCCGACCAGCGTCGGAGTTGCGATTTGATATGCACCGTCCAGGATGGCGAGCAGCAGCGGCTTTGCCATCGCGTGATTGCGATGGATATTTTCGACCTCCACGGTAGCGTCGTCCACCAGCATCCCGACCGCGAGCGCCAGCCCGCCGAGCGTCATCGTGTTGAGCGTCTGGCCGGAGAGCTTGAGCGCCACGATCGCAGTGAGTATCGAAAGCGGAATCGAAGTTATAACTATCAGCGTGCTGCGCGGCGAGCCGAGAAAAACCAGCACCATCAAGGCGACGAGGCCGGCCGCGATCAGCGACTCGCGCACAACCTCCCATAGCGCGGCCCGTACGAATATCGACTGATCAAAAGTCAGCGAGATCTTGAGCCCCTTGATTGCGGCCGCCATGATTTGCGGAATCCGTCGCTTGACCGCGTTGACCACCGTCAAAGTGGAAGCGTCGGCATGCTTGATCACCATCAGGTAGGTGCCGCGCTTGCCATCGACGCGGACCACATTGGTCTGCGGCTGATGCGTATCGGAAATCGGCGCAATATCACCGATGTGGATTGGAACCCCGTTGACCAGCTTTATCGGCAGGCTGTTGAAGCCCTTCATCGACTCGGGGCTCATGTTCAGATCGATGTCGTATTCGTAATCCCCCATCTTGGCGGTGCCCGACGGAATCACCACGTTGGTCTGCGCGAGCGCATTGCCGATATCCGCCGGCGACAGTCCATTGCCATAGAGCGTATTGGGATCCAGATTGACCATCACCGCCCGCTGCACGCCGCCGAGCGGCGCCGGGCTCGAGAAGCCCTGGATCGTGAAGAGCGCGATGCGGATGAAATTGAGTCCGTAATCGAATAGCTGCTCGTCAGAGAGTTGATCGCTGAAGACATTGAGCTGCGCTACGGGCACGTTGGCGGCGTCGTACGATATGATCTGCGGAGGCTCGGTTCCGCGCGGCAGAATCGAGAGGATGGTCTCCGAGACCGCGTTAATCTGCGCGATCGCGGCGCCGATGTCGGCGTCGGGGTAGAAGTAGACCTTGAGGATTCCAAGCCCGTTAATCGATCGCGATTCGATATGCTCGATTCCGTTGACCGTGGTCGAATAGGCGCGCTCGCTGATCCAAACCATGCGGCGTTCCATCTGCAACGACGATAGCCCGGGATAGTTCCAGACCACCATCACCACTGGCAGCCTGATCGCGGGAAATATGTCGACATTCATCAGCGCGAACGAGAGTCCGCCCAGAACGAGCATCAGCAGCGCCATCACCGCGACTGAGATCGGGCGGCGGAGTGCGAGGCGAACAATCCACATCATAGAGCGATACTCACAAACTCGGCGGCCGCTTCACACGTAACCGCCCTGACCGCGCAACCTGCGCCGGAACTGGCGCCGAAGGCTGGCCGATCGGACATGTCACGGGCGGTCCCGTCATTATGGACCTGTCAGTCCATAATAGCGTAAAGGTGGCTGGGCAGCGCGTCAAGCCACGGCCCGGGCGGCTTGCAGACCCTGCGCAGCCTGCGGCGCGGTTCAATGTGCCGTTGCCTTTCACGGGGACTCCGGATACTTTCCGGCGGCATTGGTGCGTGATTATCGCGAGGTTTTCATATGGCTTCTGCATTGAAGAGCGGATCCGATTGGAAAGCGCGGCTTGGTGCGCGGCTGGTGTCGGCCGAGGACGCTATCCGCCACGTCAAGTCGGGCGACCGGATTGTGGTGGGAATTGCCCAGGCCACTCCGTATACGCTTTGCCACGCACTGGCCAGCCGCCTGATGGAGATCGAGAACGTGGTCGTCAATCACGGCGCGGCGTTCTTCAGTTGGGACCTTCCTGGAATCGGTGAGCGCTTCCGGGTCGAGTCCTATTACCTGTCGCCGATTGACCGCGGGCTTTTCCGGCCCGCGCCGGGCGAGTTTGTTCCGATTTCGTATTATCGCACGGGTGTGCTGCCGCCTGGACTAGACAACTTCAACGTCTCGATACTTACAGTCTCACCGCCCGACGACGCCGGCTACGTCAACTTTGGCGACGTGCAGATCATGTCGAAAATGTTGGCGCGCAACGCCGAGCTCGTCGTCGCCGAGATCGACCCCAAATCGGTCAGGATTGGCGGCGACAACTCGATACATATTTCGGAGATTGACTATTTCGTCGAACGCGCCGTCGAAGTACCTGAGCTCAAGGCTCCGCCGATGCCCGACGAAGAGCGGCAAATTACTGAGACAATCTGCGCGATGGTGGCGCGCGAATTGATACCCGATCGCGCTACCATCCAGGTCGGCGTGGGCGCAACCTCCGGCATGCTGCTCGCTGCGCTGGATGGCCATCATGATCTCGGGATGCAGACCGAGATTATTCCGTGGGGAACCGCCGGGCTGCATCGCGCCGGTATTCTGACCGGCAAGTATAAGAAGATCTTCCCCGGCCTGGTGGTTGGCAGCGGCTTTGCCGTGGCGACTCCGCGCGCGGAGCTCGAGTACGCGAATGGCAATCCCGCCTTTCAGCTCTATGACTTCAATTTCACCGATGACATCCGCACCATTGCCCGCGAAGAGGGGCTGATTTCGATCAACAACGCGCTCGCGGTCGATTTGACCGGCCAGGTCGGCAGCGAGTCGCTCGGTTACCAGATGTACACCGGGACCGGCGGCCAGACCGCCTTCGGCATCGGCGCGTCGCTCGCGGGCGGCAAGTCAATCATCGTGCTGCCCTCGACCGCGACGGTGGCCGGCAAGCGCATCTCGCGAATCTCTCCGATGCTGCCGGCGGGGACGGTAGTCAGTCTTTCACGCACGTTTGTCCACTATGTAGTGACTGAGTATGGGATCGCGAAGCTTATCGGCAAGTCGCTGCGTGAGCGCGCCCGTGAGCTGACCGCGATCGCACATCCGGACTTTCGCGCGGAACTCTCCGCCGATGCGCGCCGGATGTACGGCTGATCGCGCCCGGAGTCAGCTATGGCCGGCGATCGCACCGATTGCGATCCCGATTAGAAGCGCGGCGCCGACCAGCACAAGCACCGCGATAACGCTTGCCATCGAATGCGCCCGGGCCTGCGCCGCGGGGCTGATTGGGTCTTCCGTATGCGCCGAGTGGATACCGGTGTGAGCGCCGCTTTGCGAAGTATAGTAGATGCCGGTTCCGGGAATTCCGACCGTGCGCCGGACGCCGCGCGGCCCCACGGTCATGTGCGCGCCGCGCATCCCAAAGGTCAGGCTTGGCCCGGATTTGGAGAGATTGACCGAGAGGCCCGGGAAAACACGCACGCGGCGATAGAAGCGGAAGTTTCCCATAGCTTGATTGCCTGATCTGTCAGCGTCGCGATTGGAAAAAGCGCCGCAGTTCTTCGGCGCATTCGGTTTCACTCACGCCGCCATGGATTTCGATGCGATGATTGAGGCGGCCGTCGCGGCCAATATCGTAGACCGATCCGGTAGCGCCGGCCTTTTCGTCCCGCGCGCCGAAGTATAGTTCCGCGATCCGCGCCTGGATCATTGCACCGACGCACATCACGCACGGCTCGAGCGTCACGAAGATCGCCGCGTCCACAAGCCGATACGTTCTGCGCACGGCCGCCGCCGCGCGGACTGCCAGCATCTCGGCGTGCGCCGTCGGATCGTTGAGCGCGATCGGCCGATTGTGCGCCGCGGCCACAACCTGGTTTTCAACGACGACGATCGCGCCCACCGGAACCTCGCCCTCCTCGCCGGCGCGCCTGGCCTGCTTAAGTGCCTCGCTCATGAAGGCTTGCTGTTGAGATCGCTCAAACATGCCGTCGATTCTTCCTACTAGGCGCCCTACCAGATTGACAGGACGATGCCGCCAATCGAAGATCCGATCAATGAGCGAAGTCGGCGAACTATCACCCGAAGAGCTGCGGCGCCGCCTTGAAAATGGCGATCCGCCGCTTATCCTCGATGTCCGCGAGCCCGAGGAAGTTGTGCTCGCAGCCTTCCCTGGTGCTACTCACATTCCGATGGGCGAGATCGCGGCACAGGTGTCGCAGCTTGATCCTGAACGCGAGACCGTCGTGGTATGCCATCATGGAATTCGCAGCGCGCACGTCGCAATCCATCTGGCGCGCAGCGGTTTTACCAGGGTCCTCAATCTGAGCGGCGGTATCGACGCATGGGCTCGTGACGTCGATCCATCGATGCCGCGCTACTGACGCGACGGCACGGAGGTGCGCATGAGCTACCTTGCGGCGGCAATTCAGATGGCAGCGGGCAGCGACAAGGCCGCGAATTTAACGCGCGCCGATCGCCTGATCCGGTTGGCCGCGGCGCGCGGCGCCGACCTCGCCGTTCTGCCCGAGGTTTTCAACTGGCGCGGCGCTCGGGCGGACGAACCGGCCGCCGCTGAGCCGCTCGACGGCGAGTCGCTGACGATGATCTCCCGCCTCGCCCGTGAACTCGCGATTCATATCGTCGCCGGTTCGATAACCGAACACGTGCCGGACCAGACGCGCCGCTACAATACCTCCGTGCTGTTCGGCCCTGACGGCGCGCGCATCGCGGCCTATCGCAAGATTCATCTCTTCGATGTCGATCTTCCGGGTCGCGTGACATTCAAGGAATCCGATAGCAAACTTCCGGGCGCCGAAGTCGTGTGCGCTCCGACCGCGCTGGGTGCGATCGGCCTCAGCGTCTGCTACGACGTGCGCTTTCCCGAGCTCTACCGCCGTCTCGCATTCGCCGGCGCCCAATTGATCACCATACCCAGCGCGTTCACCTTTCCCACCGGCGAAGCGCATTGGGACATTCTGATTCGTGCGCGTGCGGTCGAGAATCAAGCCTACGTGATCGCGGCGGCGCAGTTCGGACCGAACGTCCACGACTTCAGCGACTACGGCAATTCGTCGATCGTCGATCCGTGGGGACGCGTGATTGGGCGCGCGGGCGACAATGAGGGCGTGGTCGTTGCGCCGATCGATCTCGAGTATCTGGCGCGCGTGCGCCGCGAGCTTCCCGCGCTGGCCAACGTGCGTTTGGGCGAGCGCGGCGGGGGTTGAACGCGCCTCCGGCTTGACCCGCCGCACCGGCTCACGCTAACTGGCTCGTCAGGCTTGGACGCGATTCCGGTGCGCATCCCGCGCGAATCGCGCAGTCATCACTGAGGAATAAAATGGCAGAAGGACCGCTGGCTGGTTTTCGCATCCTCGATCTCACCCAGGTGGTCTCGGGACCGTTCTGCACCATGATGCTGGGCGACCTGGGCGCGGACATTATCAAAGTCGAGCCGCCCGAGGGCGATTCCACCCGCAGCCTGGGCCGCCCAATCAAAAACGGCGTCTCCGGCACCTTCCTCAACTTCAATCGCAACAAGCGCAGCGTCGTGATCGATCTCAAACACGCGAAGGGCCGCGATCTGCTGCGCCGTATCGCCGTGCGCGCCGACGCGATGATCGAGAACAACCGGCCCGGCGTCGCCGACCGCCTCGGCATCGGCTATGCCGATATCCGCCGCCTCAATCCGAAAATCGTCTATTGCTCAATTTGCGGCTTCGGCCCAAAGGGCAAATTCGCCAACGCCCCAGCTTACGATCCCGTTATCCAATGCTTCTCCGGAATGGCCGCGATTCAGGGCGGAGCCGGCAAGCAGCCAGCGGTCGTCAAGATGGCGTTGGCGGACAAGATCGCCGGCATGACCGCGGCGCTGAGTGTCGTAAGTGCGCTGCACGCCGCCCGCAACCGCGGCGTCGGACAATATATCCGCGTCCCGATGACCGAAGCGATGATGGCGTTCACCTGCAACGACACCGCGATCGGCTATACCTTCGTGCCCGGCGACGAGCTGCGCAAACAGGTGCCCCGCACCAACAATATCGACCCGTTTCGCACCGCCGACGGATGGATCGCGATCGCGCCGTTCACCGATCAGCAGTTCGCGCGCCTGTGCGCCGGCGTCGGCCATCCCGAGTGGTGGACTGAGATTCCGGACCGCCTCGAACGCACCCGCGCGCTGCTGCGCAACCTCGCCAAGCTCTTTCCCGAACGCACCACGCATGACTGGCTCGAAATTATCATTGCGGCCGACGTGCCCTGCGGGCCGGTCAATAGCTACGAGACGCTCTTCGACGACGAAGAGGTGATCGCGAACGAGAATTTCTTTCTCTACGAGCACCCCGACGCCGGCTCCGTGCGCGGCGTGAATCCGGGCGCGCGGCTCAGCGAGACCCCGGCCCGGATGTGGCGCATTCCGCCCGGCCTCGGCGAGCATACCGAAGAGGTCTTGCGCGAGTGCGGTACCGAGCGCGAGACGATCGCCGAACTTCGCACCGCCAAGGTGATTAACTGAAGGGCTTCCGGCATCAAACGGGATGCAGCTGAGGGCGCCGAAGGCTTTCGCGGTGAACAACGGTGATCGTCCCCGGTGTTCAGTCGGACAAGCGCAAGCTTGCTCGATACCGCCGGTTACAATAAGACGTTGACAATCGCGATTCACATATAGTAACGGTTGTGCTCTGAAAGCAGTTCTTGGCTGAAACTGTGGTTCACCCACTAGTCGCCACCCCTCCTCTTCCTAATCAACGCTGGTGACGGGCTTTTTCCGGGTGGAACCGGTCATGGTTGCTGTGGTGATCTATGCAGGAACTCCGGCTGTTAGACGCACAATGGCGGGTCAGCTATTCAGCTCGGCGGCGAGATGAGTTCGTGCAGCGCTGCCATGCACGCGGCTTGGCTGTCACTCCTCAGCGGCTCGCGATCATCGGAGCGCTCCTGGCCTCGAAAACCCATCCCAGCGCCGAGCAAATCTGCGCCACGGTACGCAAGCAGCTTTCCCACATATCGCTGGCTACCGTCCATCGCATCCTGGAGCAGTTCTGTGAGGCCGGCGAGGCTCGCAAGGTAACACTGCTGTATGACAGCGCGCGTTACGACGGTCACGCGGAATCTCATCATCACGTAGTGTGTGTGCAGTGCAAACAGATCCGTGACATCGAGATGCCCGCGGTGGACAGACTTATTGAGGGTAGAACCAGCCTCGGGGAGTTCGCGCTACTCGGCTGCTCGCTAGAAATTAACGCCCTTTGCAGCCGGTGCCGGACCAAGCAGCCAAACCCCGGGCGGACGCCTCGTGCAAGACGCATCGAAGGGAAGCAGCCGTCACGGGACAACCAAATGGGGCGGCTGAAGGACAAAACGGATAAAGACTGACTGAGCTTTCAGATGCTGGTGGACGCATGCCTATGGCCTGATGCGATAGGTGCCGAAAGCGCCATTGTCGGAACATCGTTGTAAATTGCAGATCGCGGATGGAGGAAATATGTCAACTGAAAACGAGTGCCCGGTATCGGGTCGCAAACACACAGGCCCAGCGAATGCCGACTGGTGGCCGAATCAACCTAAGCTGAAAATCCTGCAGCGGCCCTCCAATCCGATGCCCAAGGACTTCAATTATGCTGAAGAATTCAAAAGCCTCGACCTGAATGCCGTGATCAAGGACCTCCATGTCTTGATGACGAGCTCGCAGGAATGGTGGCCGGCCGACTATGGCCACTATGGGCCGTTGTTCATTCGTATGGCGTGGCACGGTGCAGGTACCTACCGCATCGGCGACGGCCGTGGCGGGGCGGGCTCAGGCTACCAGCGTTTTGCGCCCCTCAATAGCTGGCCGGACAATGCGAGTCTCGATAAGGCGCGCCGGTTGCTCTGGCCGATAAAGCAGAAATATGGCCGGAAAATCTCCTGGGCCGACCTCATGATTCTGGCCGGCAACGTCGCCTTGGAGTCGATGGGGTTCAAAACGTTCGGTTTCGGCGGCGGGCGCGAGGACGTCTGGGAGCCAGACGAGACTTACTGGGGGCCTGAGCGCACATGGCTGGCGGAAGATCGCTACCAAAGCCCCGGTCAGTTCGACAATCCTTTCGGCGCGGTTCAGATGGGGCTGATCTACGTGAATCCGGAAGGGCCCAGTGGAAAGCCAGATCCAGTCGCTGCGGCACGCGATATCCGGGAGACGTTCCGCCGCATGGCGATGAATGACTACGAGACGCTTGCGCTCATTGCTGGCGGGCATACGTTCGGAAAAACCCACGGTGCTGGTCCGGAAAGCGATGTTGGCCGCGAACCGGAGGCCGCCCCCATCGAAGAGCAAGGCCTGGGCTGGAAAAACAGCTATGGCAGCGGCAAAGGTGGCGACGCGTTCACCAGTGGGTTGGAGGGCGCCTGGACCACCAACCCAGTGAAGTGGGACAACAACTTCCTGGAAAACCTGTTCGGCCATGAGTGGGAGCTCTCGAAGAGCCCGGCTGGTAAGAACCAGTGGGTTCCCAAGAACGGGTCTGCGGCGACCGCCGTACCCGATGCCCACGATCCGTCGAAGCGGCACAGCCCGGTGATGCTCACGACGGACCTCTCCTTGAGGGTGGACCCGGCCTATGCGCCAATCGCGAAGCGCTTCCTCGAGAATCCGCAGGAGTTCGCAGATGCGTTCGCCAAGGCGTGGTTTAAGCTGACCCACCGCGACATGGGGCCTATCTCGCGATACCTTGGCCCGCTCGTTCCCAAGGAGCCCCAGTTGTTCCAAGACCCTATTCCCGCAGTTGATCATGAATTGATAGGGGAGCGGGACATTGCTGCTCTGAAGACCAAGCTCCTCGAATCGGGACTGTCGCTCTCCCAACTGGTCAAGACTGCTTGGGCGTCGGCGGCGACCTTCCGCGGCTCCGATAAGCGCGGTGGGGCGAACGGGGCGCGCCTTCGCCTTGCGCCGCAAAAAGATTGGGAAGTGAACCAGCCGGCCGAACTGGCGAAGGCCCTGCAGACGCTGGAGGGGATCCAAAAGGATTTTAACCGCTCGCAGTCCGGCGGGAAGAAGGTCTCGCTTGCTGACCTGATCGTTCTGGGCGGCTCCGCAGCCGTCGAGCAAGCTGCAAAGCGGGCCGGCCACGACGTGAAGGTTCCCTTCTCGCCGGGACGCATGGATACTTCCCAGGAGTGGACCGAGGTAGAGTCATTTGCCCCACTCGAGCCGGCCGCAGACGGGTTCATCAACTACCTCCGGAACGGACAACAGAGATCGGCGGAGGATCTACTGGTGGATCGGGCGCAATTGCTGACGCTGACTGCCCCCGAGATGACGGCTCTGGTCGGCGGCATGCGCGCCCTGAATGCCAACTTTGGGCAGTCCAAACACGGCGTCTTCACCAAGCGGCCAGAAACGCTGACGAATGATTTCTTTGTCAACCTGCTCGACATGAGCACGCAATGGCAGCCTTCCGCTGGCTCCGAAGGCGTATATGAGGGGCGTGACCGGAAGACGAACGAGGTCAAGTGGACCGGCACCCGTGTCGACCTCATCTTCGGCTCGAACTCGCAGCTCCGAGCTCTCGCGGAAGTCTATGCATGTGACGACTCGAAGGAGAAGTTTGTCAAAGACTTCGTGGCTGTGTGGGCCAAGGTGATGAACCTTGATCGCTACGACCTTGCCTGATCTCGGCGGAGATGTCGTCAGGGGCTTCTAGAGAGCGCGGCCGCGACCGAGAATGGGGTGATCAGGACCGGATCGAGCCTACGTGAATCCTACCCCAAGCCTCTGGAAACCAGGGACAAGAAATCAGGGCGGCGTTTCAAAAAAAACTTGAAACGCCGCCCTGAGTGCGCCGAGTTGCTTACGCTTAGGTGCGCGGTAACGGCCTGTTCGAGCGAGACAACAAGCAATCCCTCCAGGGGCTTCGGCATAGGGTTTCATCCTCAGCGGATTGCGGCTCAGGCCGCGTCGATATCGGACCAAACCACGCCCGAACGACGTGATGCAATGCCTGCCGAGTTGTTCGCCGGCGCGCCAGTTACTCAACAACCTAGACTAGATCTCGGTGGTCACGAACGGGAGAGAGCTGCTCCTACTCTTGGGCGGAAGGCAGACGCGTTGACCGAACTTATCAAAGCGAGGAGCATTTCGTTGGGCCAGTCATTGTTCCGTCCAACCGGTCCATCTGCGGCCCCCTGGCAGGAGAAAATCGATGGAAAACAACAGAGAAGAGACCATTGCGGTCCTGAACGGATTGGTCGAACTGGAGCTCGCTGGTGCCGTACGCTATACACAGTACTCCCTAATGGTCTTCGGCCATGCGCGTATCCCGATCATGCACTGGATGCGAAAGCAGGCATCCGAGGGGCTGTTGCACGCGACTGAAGCTGGCGAGGAAGTAACAGCGATGGGCGGGCGAGTCTCGCTCGCTATCGCGGAGTTGGCGGGAACGCACCATGCATCGGTGGACGATATCCTGCAGGAGCTAGTGATTCACGAGCGCCGGGGGATCGAGCTTTATCGAAAGCTGCTCAAACTCAGCGAAGGAATGAACGTATCTCTGGAGGAGTTTGCCAGGGGCAAGATTCGTGGAGAGGAAATGCATTTGGCGGAGATTGAGAAAATGCTGCGCCGACGCGGCGACGCCTGACCCCAGTCAAGTTCGCTTTGCCTAAAGGAAGAAAATGATTGCGTCCCGGGGGGGAAAAACGACCATCAGGCAGGGTTGAAGCTGTCGCATGAGGGCAGCGGCTACCGGCGCCGTAACTCGCGATGCATCACGCTCAAGTGCGGTTGGGCCGTCGTGCTTTAACGCGGTGCTTCCGTTACGGTTGTCGCGTCGCGACTCGCCCAATGTTTGAAGCCGAACGGATCGCCGGGTCTGATTTCGAACCTGATCGAGTGATCGAGTTTCTTCGGCCGCCATTTCGTAAATTCGAGTTCTCGACGCCCATGAGCACGGCGCACGCCGCCCGCGTTCTCCAAGAGATCGTCGAACCGCCCAGGAAGTGGGGATGGCCGACTTCCATGAAGCGGGGATATTTTGAAGGCAGGGTTGCAGGCAGTCGCTTCAAGATTCTTCGAATCATCCATTATCAGAACTCATTCATGCCCCTGATTGAAGGGAACTTCCGGCGCGACGGCTTGGGAACCATTGTGACCCTGAATATGCGGTTGGTGTGGCCGGTGGCGCCCTTCTGGTTCGGCATAATCCTGTTCCTGGTGTGGAGTTCCGTCGCCGTCGATTCACGCCTGGCCGGGCCGTTTGGCGCCCGACTGTTGCTGCTCGGGATGACGCTGTTCGTATATCTTGTCGCGACCATACCTTTCGCCATCGAAGTTCGAATCGCGATGAAACGCTTGTTGGAGCTTCTGCGCTCCGGGGCAGATATACATCCCCGGGCGTGAAGGAAAGGATCTCGGCAACGAATCGAATGGTTCGCCGAGTTTGCCCCTGCGAGCGCATCCGGTGCCGTTCGCCGCTTCCATTTCCCATTTGACGAGGAAAGCGCAAATATCTCGGTTGGCTCGGGACAAAATCAATTCCGCATGGAGGTCTGCCGATGGCACGCGAACCACGTCGAATCGTTACCGGTCATGATTCTGAGGGAAAATCCGTCATCGTAATCGATGGGCCGCCCACACCATTTGGCGCCTACTGGCTAACCGACGCCACCCCCGTGGACAACACCCGCTCCGGCGACGCGGGTCTGCAGGTGCGCAAACTCGAGCCACCGCCGGGCGGTAGTATCTTTCGCTTTGCGGCCATCCCGCCCGAAGACCCCAAGGTGTCGCGCGAGGAGCGCGAACGTCAAACCGCAAAGATGTTTGCCCAAATGGATGCCGCTCATTGCCGTTCGGACACCAGCCGCCATCCCGGCATGCACAAGACCCGCACCATCGATTATGTCGTGCTGCTCTCGGGCGAGGTCACGCTCCTGCTCGAAAAGGGCGAAGTCGATCTCAAACCGTTCGACGTCGTTGTCCAGCGCGGGACAAATCACGCGTGGGTCAACAAGGGCAAGGAGCCGGCGCTGATCGCTGCCGTGCTGATCGACGCCAAAGACTCGTAGCTCGAAAAACACCAGAGGCGTCCCGATGCGACCGCGGGCTGGCCAGCAAGCAGCGACCGCCTTCGACCGCGCAAGCGGCGGGTGAGCGGCAAGGCGAGGGCCGCTGGCGCGATCCACGGTGGAGCTCGGTCGAACCACGCGCCGGGCTACCAATTCAGGTCAGGTCATGGAGCAGACTTATGGAAATTGTCGACGCGCAAGTTCATGCCAATCAACGGGGAATCGATGAATCCATTGCGATCATGGATGCGGTGGGGGTGAACGCGGCGGTTATCGACATCTGGCCGCCGGTGCGGCGCAAACTACCCAGCGGAGTCATCCGCTTTGAATACCAGTTCGCTGAAGACGCGGTGGCGCGCTTCCCGGGCCGCTTCGCCTATGTAGCACGCTTCGATCCCAACGATCCGGAGATCGACGACCTGATGTCCCAAGTGCGAAAGATGCCGGGCCGACTCTGCACCCGCATCGCTTCCGGTTTCGATTTGAAAACTCTGCGCGAGGGCGGACACGAGCGGATCCTGGCCGCTGCCGGCAAGCATGGCGTTCCAGTGATGATTTACCCTGCCGGCGAATACCTGGCCCTGACAAACTACGTCCGCAAGTTCGACAGCGTCCAGTTCATTATCGACCATGTCGGCATGGGGGTGGAACGCGCGGCGCTGCCGAACCAGTTGGAGACGACTATCGGCCAGCTTTTAACCTATTCGAAATACCCCAACGTGGCTGTGAAATGGGGACATGCTCCCCGGCTCTCGCGCGAACCTTTTCCCTACCGCGATCTGATTACCCAACTGGGGCGCGTGGTCGACGCATTCGGTATCAAGCGCCTGATGTGGGCAAGCGATTACACTGTAACCGTCGATCATCACACCTGCGCTGAATCGCTCTTCTGTTTACGATGCGCGGATCAGCTTTCCGCGAGCGATAAGGAGTGGCTTCTGGCCAAAACCGCCCGCGAAGTATTGGCGTGGCCCCGGCCCACTTGAAAGTGATCGGAAATCTTGTTCGACAATCATATGCCCACGCAATTTACCAGCGGACAGGTAAACAGCCGATCATCCTCACCAGCGAACTCGCGCCGCTGCCCGCGCTCGTCCGGGCTGAACTCCATGCACTGCCCTTAATCATTCGTGCTCGAGACGAACGAGCCAACCGCCGCTTCATTGAAGTCTTTATCGAGAATCCTTACAGCCGCAGCATGCGGGCTGGCTGTGCGCGCGGCTAAGCAGTTCTTCGATTTGATCCGACAAGGTAAACTTTATGATCGCACCGGAAAAGAACTCTCGCTCGACGCGCAAGAGATCACAATCTAATGGGAAACACGTTGACACATAAATGTACTTGTTCGGATTCATATTCAGCTTGATTCTACTCGTACTGATATGTCATGACACTTTCGAGGTCATGTTGCTGCCCCGACGAGTGCGCTGCAAGCTTCGCTTTATCACTTTGCCATTTCGCTACAAGTGGAATCTATGGTCGTGGCTCGCCGAGCAAATGGCGTTGGGCATTCGCCGTGATATGTTTTTAAGCCTCTATGGACCTCCCTCCCTAATGATGCTGATTAGCTCGTGAGTGATAGGACTCATAGTGGGTTTCGCCCTCATTCAGCATTCATTCAGTTTCAGCGCGAAGCCGGCCAGTTTTGGCGCAAATCTTCTGCTTAGTGGCGATACTTTCTTCACGCTCGGAACCGCCAGTCTTACATTGATGTCCAATCTCCGAAGATCGGTCGCTGTTTTCGAGGCGGCGACCGGTCTTGCTTTTCTTGCGACCGTGATCAACTACCTGCCCGTTTTGTACCAATTGTTCTCGCGCCGCGAAACCCCCGTAATCATGCTCGCCGCGCGCGTTGGGTCACCTCCGAATGCAACCACTCTACTGTCTCGCCATGGCCATCGCGACAGCATGTACGCTCTTGACGAGTTACTACACGAATGGGAACAATGGGTCAGCCGAAGTGATAGAGAGTCATCTCTTATATCCGACGCTCAGCTACTATCGCTCGCAACACGATAATCAATCGTGGCTGGCTGCACTCACCGTCATAATGGATTCCTGCGCGTTGGTAATGGTGGGCATAAAAGATCTGTCAACGTTTCAACCAGGATGACGTTCTCGACCTCGCGCCTTGCGCTCGTCGAACTGTGCAGGGTTCTCGCCGTCAATCCGCAAGTATGGCGCAAGCGCGATTTACGTCGTCTGATTATGCACAGATGAGAACTGAGCTTAAGGATGCGGGAATGTTGATCGTCGACGATGAGGACGCCGAACAGAGGCTAAGTGAGTTCCGATCCACTTACGAACCCTTTGTTTATTTGGCTGGCCGACTATCTATTGTTAACTCTCCCTGGTTGGTTGCGTTCCTCGCGAGTGCTGGACAACTGGCAAAATAGTCCACGTGGTCGCTCTGCAAAGCGTTTAGTCGATGCAGTTCCATCCAAACCAGCCTGACACCGAGATCGAGACGCATTTAGTTGAGACGGATTTCGAGCGCCAGGTGGAATGCTGTGTCAGTCCGGCCGCCCGCGTGGGCACCTTGAAGTACACGAAACGCCGGCCTCTCTGATTCGATCGAGGTCGCGTCGAAGCGCTTGCTCTCGATTTCCACAATTCGAATCCGCGTGAGACATAGTGTTCATCATTGTCAGTTGTAGGCCGCCAGCGAGATTTCACTGAGTCATCGATGACAGCAAATGTTGCATCGGCTCCTGGCTTACCGTGATCAGGCCGCGATCGGGTTGATTCAAGTCCATCGTGACATAGACTGCGAAACTGACCAGCACGATGAAGCAAATGGTTCCGGCGACGTCGGGTTTGTCCGAGCGGCCCTGCTCGCGTCCGACGAGCATCGACGAGCCTACGGCGGATACAAGCAGCAGCCATACGATCGTCGCAGGCAGCCGATCCCTCACCGCGGCCAGGCGCGTGGCGTGGCTGCTCGTTACACCGTTGAGCGCGTTCGTCAGAGATACGGCGATTGGGGTGCCGGCCGTGATAGCTTGATAGACGAGGGCGGTCATCTGATTCTGCATCACCTGCATCTGCCGCAGGGCACTCTCAAAAGTGGCATCGTCAACGCGCTTGCCGCCCAAATCCGCCCGCAACTTGGTATAATCACGCGTGACGGTGCGCAATTCAGTGCGCACGGGTTCTTTGAGCAGGCTCGCGCAGGTATAGAAGTCGCCGATAGAGTTGCTATCGGCAACAACCATCAGCCGCCGCTGGTCGTGCTTGGCGATCGCCATCGAGAACGTGAAGGCCAGCAGCAAACCCATCAGCGCAAGGCTGCCGTCCTCAAATTTGGATACCGTGACTTCGCCCTCGCCGATACGCAGTCGGCGTCCGAGCCAGAGCCCGAAGGCCCAGCCGGCAAACATCGCCAGACCGAGCGCCAGCGCAACTGACGAAGAATCAAAGTCGGCAAAGATGCTGCCCATGGTTCACTTCCTGTGTGTTGCCGCGCTGATTGTCGCTCGCAGGACAGCGAACGCACCCTCGGAAAATATGACAGGCTTGCGAGCGATGATTAGGGGGTCTTGTTTTCAACTTCGGAGTGCTGAGTTACAGCTTGACTCATTTGCATTCCGACCAGCCGCGCGACCAGAATCGCGAGGTAAAACTGGCCGGTTATGCCTTCGGCCACTGCCGCGTAGCGCGCTTGAAGAGTTACTGGAGTTATGTCGCCGAAACCAATGGTCGACAGCGTAGTAAGGCTGAAGTACTCGAGAATCGGGAAAATGGGCTGTGGATTAGAGAGCTGCGCAGGGGTCACGAGGGCGGTGCCGCCGAAACTGAACGCGCCCGGATGTAATTGAAATATAACGATGTATAAAAGACCCCAGGTCAGACCAAGCAGAAGGTAGACTGAGATCGACATGCTGATGACCTCGCCCGTGACCTCTCTTTGCTTGAGGACGCCGCGCAACTCACTCCAGGTTACGAACGAGAAGAACAGGAACCAACTTATTGACCCTGCCACATAAAGGCTATGGCTGGGCGCGAAAATGGCGGCCAGCCGTTCCACGGTCGCGGCCGCGCCGAGCACCCAACCGATGATTCGCCGTCTCCTCCCTTGAGCGAGCAGTTGTCCTCGTTCTCCAATCAGGTCATCGATGTTGATATTGTAGAGGGCGACCAGCATGACAACGAGTATCGCGATACTGAATAGCGCGGGCCCGGCTTCTCTGGCGTCGCCAAGCAATGGTCGTAACGCCAGCAAGGCAACGATCGCGACGAGTAGCGTAGTATGCCTGTGTGGCATGAAACGGAGGCGGATTGTTCGTGCTGGTTTCAGGATAGCGTGCTCGGCCAGCATATGTGCGCGTTCCTCTGTCTTGACCGTCGAGTTGCGCGCCCCCGCATACCGCAGACGTCACCAGCGCGAGAAGGCGGGATGCCGAGCAATGCGCCAAGACGCTTCACCCATGTGCTTTCGTGATTCGCAACGTTCCCCTTGAGCGACGATTGATCACGAGGCGGGGCGCAGCCAACTGCCCGAAGGCCTGTCATTCGCGACTCATCGTGCGTCACGAGCGCAACACCCGCAACTTGGACCTTGGTCCAACATGCCGAAACGCCCGCCGGGAATGGAGCAAGGGCGGCATCGCGCATAGGACCAAGGTCCAGTTGGCGAAGCGCATCGCTTTCAGACAACATTGAATGCTCGGACGGCGAAGGAATATGTTCGGCTCACAATCAACGAGGGAAAGCGGGGAGTTTAACAATGAGAACGAGACAATCGTTAAGGATAACTGGCGTTACGACGGCGCTTGCGCTGATCGCGGGCGGCTTGTTTCTGACAAGCTTTATCGCGGCTTGCGGCTCGGCTACCAATCAGGGTCAGGTTCAACTGCAACAACAAACTCCGGCCGGAGAGGCGGCTCCAAGCGGCGCGGCTCAATTTCTGGGTAGCGACGCGTCGCTGCTGCAGCCCGGAGGCGAAGGGAAAGCAGCCTACTTGTACATTGCTCCCAATGTGCAGTGGAGCAGCTACACAAAGATTCTGCTCAAGCCAGTGGGGTTCTGGGACACAACCGATTCGAGTGTGTCTCCCGATAATCAGAAGATGCTGACCTCGTACTTTTACAACGCGCTCCAACAGAACCTGCAGAAGAACTTCACCCTGGTCGATCAGCCGGGCCCAGGGGTAATCACCGTGGAGGTCGCAATCATTAATGCGGAATCGGCGACACCTGGTTTGCGAAGCCTGTCCATTGTCATTCCGCAGGCTCGCGTACTGAACTACGCGCAATCTTTTGCGACCGGCCACGCGGCCTTTGCCGGCTCGGCTGAAGCGGCGTTCAAGGCCACGGATTCGGTCAGCGGCCAGTTGCTGGCGGAATCGGTCGACAAGCGTGAGGGTGGCATGGCGGTCAGCACGGCGGCGCAGGTGCAATGGGGCGACGCTGAAAGCGCCATGGATTATTGGGCGCAAAGGATCGCGCAGCGGGCGGTTGCACTTGGGGCGGGTTCGCCTGCTGCCGCGGCTACCCCTGCGGCGAGTTAGCCAGAACGCCGGAAGGCCGAAACTCGAGCCCGACCTGGGAGCGATCGCGTGAGTCATCAGCCCGGTGAATCGCGCTAAAACAGAGTCCGGGCGGTGACACTCGCTGGCGCCTCCTTCGCGCCAGCGAGCACGATTGTCCTTGTCCAGGGTGCGCAAGCTTGCGGTATCCAGACCACTGCTGGTTGGTGACTTGTACTTAGTGACTCTGGCGGGGAGCGTGCCACTCCAACGGGGGCTCGCGATCGCGTACACTTGCGCTCCGAGGCCTTTCGCGGTGGATACTGTCGAGTAACGCTGGCTCAACTCCGAGACCGCACCTGTCGTTCTCACATCGGACGCCGTGGATAGTAGGTGACTCGCTATTTCGGGTATGTCTTTACAGAGGAACCTCTGATAAGAGAATTGGCCAAAGAGGCCAGCCGCGGCGGAGAGAGCCGGGTGACAAATTCAACGACCGGTCGTTCTGGCCGCGCGTCATACGGCGGAGCGGTCAGCGTTGCCGGCAGAAACTCGCGCATGGCACGGAGCGAAACTATCGACGCCCTGGGCTTCGAAGATGTGCTGGCCGAGCTATCTACGGCCTTCGTTCGAGCGACCGCGGATCAGATCTCAAGTGAAATCGTGCGGTGGCTGCAAAACATCGGCCTTGCGCTTGAGGTCGATCGAGCCTCGATCGGGCAGATCAACCCCAGCGACGGATTCCTCTATGCGACGCACGAGTGGGCGCGAGACGGGATCGCGCCCCTGCCTCATGCCCTCAACGCCAATCAGCAGGTGCCGTGGCTGGCGCATAAGATCTTCGCCGGCGAAACAGTAGTCCTTAGGAGCGTCGAGGATATCCCGCCGGAGGCGGCCAAAGACCGCGAATACGCTCGGCAGGTAGGGAGCAGGTCCACAGTTGCAGTGCCGCTCAGAATTGGCGGAACAGTCGTCGGGGTCGTGATGTTCGGTTCCATTATTCGCCAACGGACTTGGTCATCCCGAACCGTCCAACGACTACGACTGATTGCTGGAGTGTTCGGAAATGCCCTGGAACGAGAGCGCGCCATCGCAGAAGTTCGCCGTTTGCGAGAAGAAGCGCAGCTGACATCGCGAGCTATGACGATGGGGCAGTTGACGGCTTCTCTGGCGCACTAGCTGAACCAGCCGCTCGGGGCGATCTCCAGCAACGCGCAGGCGGCGCGCCGATTTCTCGCTGCGAAAAGGCCCCCTCTCGCTGAACTAAAGGCCGCTGTCGAAGAGATCATCCGCGACAACTCGAGGGCGGCCGAAACCATCCGAAGCGTGCGTGCACTGTTTGAGCGGGGCCAAATCGAAATGTCGCCTCTGGACCTGCGCAGGATTTTGCTCGATCTCGAGCGCATTCTCCGGCCGGAAACCAGAAGCAAGCGCATCTCACTGCGGCTCGACCTGCCATCCTCGCTCCCAGCCGTGGTCGGCAACAGGACCCAGCTCGTCGAGGTGCTGATGAACCTCCGCCCTGGATGCCTTCGACTCGATTTGCGAAGACGGCGCCGGGCCGCGTGAAATGGAAATTCGCGCGCGCCGCCTGGAAACCGGTCACGTGCAAATTGCGGTCCGCGACTCCGGCAAGGGAATCGCTCCCGAGATCATGCCCCGGCTCTTTGACGCTTTCTTTACGACCAAGCCTAAAGGCATGGGCATAGGACTCGCCATAGTGCGGTCGATTGTCGACAATCACGGTGGCCGGCTATGGGCGACGCGCAATCCGGACCGCGGGGCAACATTGGAATTCGAGCTGCCGGTCAAGCCGTATGCGGAAAGCCGGATCTGATTTGAATACCCGGATGCCCATGTCAGCGCCAATCCGGGTCGCGATCATCGATGACGAAGAGGCCATCTGCAAGGCTTTGGCGAGGCTTATGAGGTCGGCGGGGATTGAAGCCACTACGTTCTCATCGCCGCAGGAATTTCTCAGCAACCCCATTCATCAGCAAGTCGACTGCGCAATAACCGACATGCGGATGCCAGGGTTCGACGGCCTTCAGCTCCAGGAGCAGCTTGGCAGGATCATGCCGCATCTCTCGATGGTGTTTATCACCGGCCACGGCGACATTCAGGAGAGCGTACGGGCCATGAAAGGTGGCGCGGTGGACTTTCTGGAGAAGCCGATTGACGACGAGGCGCTGCTGGCCGCTATCCGCAACGCGTCCGAGCGCAGTCGCGCCTTGAAAGTGTCGCACGAGGAGCGGACCATCCTCGAACGCCGTTACCGTGCAGTGACATCACGCGAGCGCGAGGTGTTCGCCCTGGTCACGGCCGGGATGCTGAACAAGCAGATCGCCGCCGATCTGGGCGTTACCGAAAAAACCATCAAAGTTCATCGAGCACACGTGATGCAAAAGATGGGAGCCGGGTCGCTGGCCGACCTGGTGCGCATGGCGGAGCGACTGGATGTTCGGAAGGCGGACGCCCCTAAACGCACCTTATCCACGATTGTTTTTTGAAAGCGCCAGCGCCCGGGCAAGTGCTTCGAGCAGGACTCGCTCGTCAACCGGTTTGAACAGAGCGGCGACCGGATGCGCTTGTTCGATCAGGCGTCGCGGCATCATTGCGGCCTGTGATCAGGATTGCGGGCAATCCGCGCCCCGATTCCGCGAGCGCCCTGCACAATTCGATTCCGTTCATTTCCGGAAGGTACATATCGACTATCATGCATGCCCTGGTCTTCGGCACTTCACTTGCCAGCAGCGCGCGCGGCCGGTCGAAAGCTCTCACCTGGAAACCAGCGGCGCGTATCAGCCTTGCCAGCGCGGGCAGAAAGGACGGATCGTCGTCCACGACCAGAACTGTCGCGGTTTTGCGGAGGCCGGACGAGGCCGACCTTTGCGCCCGCGATCTCGCGCCTTTCGACGCGCGCTTGTTTCGCACGGAGGTCACGCCATCTGAAGGCATTTCGCTTAACCTCTCCGTCCTTCCATAAGTCCCACACTCATTGTCCGCCCGCTCCCGGATATTCTTCAATTGGACCAAAGAGCCATACGCCCGGCAGATACTGGCATTTCGGTGAGCGAAAGGTTGGCATAAGAGGAAACGGCGCTGAGAAGAACCGAACGCCCCGGCATAAGAAACACAAAAGTCGGCTTAACGTGGACAATCCTTACTAAGACAATCACGCGCGTCGGGATGCTTCGGCTTCTTCCGTCGAATATTGAATTAATTCCGACGAGTCAGGCGCATCGGATTAGGACCAAAGTCCAATTTACGGCAGGGCGGCGGATTGGTGTCTAATGGCGCATTCCGGACAGGGACTATAATGCAGTGTTAGAGAAGTTCGTCTCATGCGCAACGACCGGAATGATGAACAGGAGTGACGACCATGCATGAACATTCGAGACGGCCATCGCCCGCATCCGCGCGCCGCTTGGTTTATCTGCTGCTCGCAGCGATTCTAGCCGGATGCGCCGGCGCATCGGTTGCACCGCAAAGCCAGGGTGCGCCTGTTACCGGCAATCGCCCGAGCGCAATTTATGTCTATCCGTTCGCCGCAACCGCGCAGGATGTCACGCTCAACCAAGGACTATTCCAGCGGACGTATCGAAATCTGACCAACTCAAATACCGATCAAAGCCAGGTCCAAATTGCCGAAGCCACCGCTCAGGCGCTCGCGAGTAACATAGTGAAGGAGCTCCAGAGCCAGGGCTACAGCGCGGTCCAGGTGGCCCGCGGAACCCCAGTCAATGGCGTCAACGTGCTCGTCGTTGACGGCGAGTTCGTCAATATCAACGAAGGTAATCAGCTCCGCCGCATGGTGATCGGCCTGGGCACAGGCCAGGCCACGCTGGACACGAAGGTGCAGGTCTACCAGGTAGCCGACGGCAACAGCACGCGGATACTTGATTTCACGACCCACGCTGACAGCGGCAGTATGCCCGGAGCGGCTCTGACTGCGCCCGCGGGAGCTGCCGCGGGTGGGGCGGCGGCGGCAGCTTCGCTGGGCGTGAACGCCGCCGGGGGAGTTGTGAAGAGTTATACCGCGTCGAGCGGCTACCTGGCGCAGAAGACCGCGGATCAGTCGGTCACGTACATGGTGCAGTATTTCACGCAGCAGGGTTGGACTTCATAGTCGTGAATGCACCGGTGGCGCACTAGGATGATCCTGATGCGTCCGGAGAAAACGGCGATGACGCATTCTGGATTCAAGGTCGGTCTGGCCGCGATTCTGGAGCAATGGATGAATGAGCCCTGCGCTGCAAAGAATCTAGGAATTACAACATCGGCCTCCTTATGCTAAAGAAGGGTGTGGCTATTTGCACGCGAGGGGAGGATGCACTGCCCGACTTGCGGTTTTGAAAATTCAGAGTCGCTCACACTCTGCGGAAAGTGTGGTTCTCCGCTGGTGAGTCCGAGTCCCGAGCGTCGAGCGGCCGTCCTCCGTGCGCGCGATAGTTGGGTCGGCAAATTGATCGACCTTTCCCGACGGAACAAACTGCTCTTCTTTCGAGACCTCAAGACGGGCACGCTTGATCTCTCGAAGAGCGATCCGGGGGTTCTGAGCGACTTACTTCGCGGCGACAGTGTCACCCTAACCAGTCTGCTTCCAGGTGCGGACGAGGTCAGCACATCTGCCCGCGCAAAGGAAATCCGCAGTAAGGCGCTCTCAAATCTTGAAGAGCGGGGGCTGGAGACACTATTCATCGCTTTCGGATTCGCTACCTGGCTCGCCACGGACGGTGGGAGACCTGCCGAGTCGCCGATTCTGCTGGTCCCCGTAGTTTTGGAGAAGCGAGGCCGTGAAGGCCGCGCCATGAATCTGCGGCTGGCCGGCGACTTACAAATCAATCCAGTACTCCTGTTTTCCCTCGAGCGAGAACACGGTCGGCAGGTGAATCCTGAAGCAGTATTGGAAGCCAAAGAAGCGAACGGCGAGGAACCTCTGAAAGACCCCACCGTAGTTTACGCGCGCCTTCAGAAGATCGCCGCTGGCATCAAAGACTTTCGCATAAGTCCGCGTTCCGTACTAGGTAATTTCGCCTACCAAAAGATGGCGATGGTCAAGGACCTGAAGGACAACCTTGACCAACTTACTATGCACGATCTTATTGCGGCGATTGCGGGCGATCCAAGTGCCCGGCAAATGCTGCGCGCTGCCAATACGGAAGAAAATCCGAGAGAGCTGGATCTCATTCCACCGAATAACGAGTTCCTCGTCCTCGATGCTGACTCCACCCAACAGGCTGCGATTGCGGGAATTCTCAAGCTAAGGAGCGGAGTAATCCAAGGACCTCCGGGTACCGGCAAGAGTCAGACGATCGCAAATTTGATTGTCGAGCTCGCTGCCCGAGGACGTCGCGTCCTGTTTGTCGCAGAGAAACGGGCAGCTCTCGAAGTCGTGCTCGATCGCTTGCAGCGTCGCGGCTTGCGCCATTTAGTACTCGACCTCCACGGTGCCGGTGTCACCCGTCGCTCGGTAATGAGCCAGTTTGCTGAAAGTCTAAGTCTCGTGCGCGAGTCGGCGTCGATCGATCCGGAACAGCTTCATCGCCGCTTTGTCGACCGCCGAAAGCGCTTGAACGAGCACGTCATGCGCATGTATCAGCGCTGGCTTCCGTCGGGACTGACTGTCTATCAGTTGCAGGGACGACTCCTGCACTTTGTCGCCGAACAGCAATCGGGGGTTCGATGGCGCGGCGTAGATCTTGATCGACTTACTCCGAGTGCTATGGATGAATCTTACGCGCTGCTTTCGGAGCTAGAGGGCTTCAGCGGCCTCTTTTTGCGAACAGATCCGTCGCCATGGACCGGCGCGAAACTGGCCGGCGGCGCGGTCGTTCAGCAGACGATCGATGCAGTGCGAGGACTCGTTGACGGATGCTGGCCCGCGCTGCGGGCGAGCTTGCCCGCTGTGGTCGCTACCGGTAAAGCGCCAAACCCAAATACCCTCGAGGAATTGAGCTCGTTGCTCGGGCTCTTGAACGGGATAAACAAAACGCTGGATTGCTTTGAGGCGGCGATTTTCGAACAAGACCTGGAAGCGATCAAGGTTGCACTCAGCCCGGCTGGGAGCCGCCTATCAGCGGCGTTAGCTTGGTGTTTCAAAAGCAACTATCGGCGAGCTCGAAAACAAGTCCGAGAACTCCGACGCAATGGAGAAAAGTCCAGCGCGAAGCTGCTGTTGAATGTGATCACGATGGCTGCAGCTCAACTCCGGCGTTGGAACGCACTAGCTCCAGGACGACCTCCGGTCATCTGCAACGGTCTTGGGGACTGTCGATCGGCTCTCGACCGCATCCTTGTTGAGCTCGAAACGCTGGCTCCAGTTCTCGCTCGCGGCGATCTGCGCCGTTACTCACTTGACGCACTGCAACAGCTCTGTAACACGCTCGCTGCGGATAACCTTACCCCACACCGTTTGCCCCGGCTAACCCAGATCGAGCAGCGGCTTTCAGAACTTGGAATTACCGCTCTTCAAGATGAAATTAGGAAACGGAGACCAGCCACGCCAGTCTGGCCCAAATTACTGGAATACGCTTGGCATGCGTCATCGCTGGATCGCGCACGGAGCGAAGACCCGAATCTTGCCGGCTTCAACGGCAGTGCCCATCAGCGATTTCGCGAAGAGTTTTGCGAGCTGGATATGGAACGTTTGAATCTGTCGGTCCAACGAGTCCGGCGGGCTCATGCCGAACAGGCATTGAGCGCGATGAACGCGCATCAGGATCAAGAAGATCTCATCCGGCATGAAGCAGCCAAAAGAGCCAGACACCTCCCGTTTCGTAAACTACTAGCCCAGGCGCCGGACGTACTAACGGCGCTCCGACCGTGCTGGGTTGCCAGTCCGCTCTCTGTCAGCGAACTCATGCCGGCTGCGCGGAAGTACTTCGATGTAGTCTTGTTCGATGAGGCCAGCCAAGTGCTGCCTGAGGATGCCGTGCCCGCTCTTCTGCGAGCTTCAACTGCCGTCGTCGCTGGTGATCAAAACCAGCTTCCGCCCACGACATTCTTCGACCTGAGTGGGGACGAGGACGAAGAGGATGAGTCTGCTGCTGCCGTGGAAGGTTTTGAGAGTTTACTCGATCAGATGATCGGGTTGATTGAAAGACCTTGGTCCCTTGACTGGCACTATCGCAGTTTGGACGAGTCGCTCATTGCTTTCTCTAATAGCCACATCTACGGTGACCGACTCATCACGTTCCCGGGAGCTGGAGGTCCGCCGGCGCTGTCCCAGGTCTTGGTTCCGTTCATCCCTGATCAGGACGGCCAGGAAGAGAGCTCGGGCGCGGAAGTCCGAGAGTGGTCGAATTAGTGTTGAAGCATGCGGCTGAACGCCCTGGCGAAACGCTCGGAGTAATTGCGATGGGCATCGAGCACGCCCGCAGGGTCGAGGCTGCGGTGGACCGCGCGTTAATCTCTCGCCCGGACCTCGAAGGCTTCTTCGCCGAAGACAAAAGTGAACGGTTCTTCGTGAAGAACCTTGAGCGGGTGCAGGGCGATGAACGTGACGCAATAATACTGACTATCGGATACGGCAAGGATCGCTCAGGCAGGCTCTTGTATCGATTTGGTCCGCTTAACGCCAAGGGCGGCGAGCGTCGCCTCAACGTCGCTGTCACTCGGGCCCGCCAACGGATGACAGTAGTTTCCTCCTTTGATCATCGTGACATGGATCCCGAGCGAACAAGGGCGCGAGGTGCAGATCTACTCCGTCAATATCTCGAATATGCGGCAAGTCGGGGCAAGCGGTTTGGTGACGAGGGCCGGCTCGCCTTCCCGGAAAACTCGTTCGAAGCGGATGTTCAGAATGCACTTCAGTCAAAAGGGATTGAACTCATTCCGCAGTACGGTGTTTCGAAATATCGGCTCGATTTTGTCGCGAAGCACCCGAAGCGACCTGGTCGGTTGGTCCTTGCGGTAGAGTGCGACGGCGCCAGCTATCATTCGGCGTATACGGCGCGAGATAGAGACCGCTTGAGACAGCAACACCTAGAGGCATTAGGCTGGCGATTCCATCGCATATGGTCGACCGAATGGTTCATGCGCCGGGACCAAGAGATTGATCGTGCTGTCGCCGCCTACGAAGCGGCAGTTGTTCTCGCTGATCGCTCGGATACTTCAGGAGGGGGCTCCAGTGCGAACTCCGGCGGTCCCGCCGAAAATGGCTCTAGTCGTCCTCCAGATGTCAGTGCCGCTAGCATCGTAAATTTGAGGCGTCCACGGCCCCCCGTTCCGACAAGGTCCACTATCGATGAATATCGTCCCAGCGAGCTGCTCTCCCTGGTCGAGTGGATTGAGTCCGATGGACGCTTGCGAACGAACCAGGAGCTTGCCGACGAAATGGTCAAAGCCCTCGGGTTCAAACGCCGGGGCGCGCGAATTGATGAGGCAATCAGGAAAGCCATCTCGCAGAGTCATTGGCGAGCAAAATCGGCAGCCTCAAAGGTTGTGCGTTAAGCGGGGCGGTTCCGCGATAGCTGCTTCTTCAGCCTGAACGTGACGTACCGGTTCTGAACCGGTACGTCAGTCCGCGCGCGAAACCGGGATTGGAAATCCCGGTCGCGTGTTACGCTCAGGCCGCTGCGAGCTTCGCCTCGTCCGCCGCCGAAGGACCCGTTACCCGGTAGAGCTTCTGGGCATTCCCCCAGAGAATTTTGCGCCGCACCGACTCCTCACAGTCAGAAAGGCCGCCCTTGATCCGGGCGTGCACTTCGTCGCCGTAGAGCGAGGTCGGATGCGGAAAGTCGGTCTCAAAGAGGACATTGTCGACGCCAATCTTATCAATCAGGCGGCGCGGCGCCGTCTGCTCGAACCAGTAACAGGCATAGACGTTGCGCGCGAAGTATTCCGACGGCAGCCGATCGAACTCCGGATGCTCTTCCGCCACGCTATTGCCCTGGAACTGGTAATCCATCGCTTCGAGCACGAAGGGAATCCAGCCGATGCCGCTTTCCACTGAGACGAACTTAATCTTGGGATAGCGCGCCAGCACTCCGGACATCAGCAGGTCGTTCAGTTGAAGGCCGTTGCGCAGGAAAATATCCACCGCCAGCTCCGCAAACGCCGCCATCCTGCCGTAGGCCGCTACCCTGGTTTTCAGCAGGCCCTCTGCCATATCGCCCGAGCCGATATGGAAGCTGATCGGCAAATCCAGCTCGACCGCTGTCTCCCAGAGCGGGTTCCAATGCGGATCGCCCAGCAGCGGCTGATTCCAATATTGCGGCTCTCCTGTGAACAGGATGCCTTTGTGGCCCACGGCGGCGCACCGGCGGATCTCTTTCACCGCGGCGGCGACGTCCCAGAATGGAATCGAGGTGATGGGGAGCAGACGGCGCTCATCGGCCGACGCCCATTCGGTCTGCCAATCGTTGTAGATTTGAACACAGGTGAGCATCAGCTCAGGGTCGTTCAGCTTCAGGAACTGCTGGGCGCCAAACCCGCCGACGTTCGGGTACATGACCATCGCCCAGATGCCCATGTCATCCATGTATTTCAGCCGCGCCTTGGCGTCGTATGCACCCGGATGCATCTCCTGGTAGTTCTTTGGCGGATGCTTGAAACTCCCTCTGCCAGCGGTCGCGGTCATGCCAATATTGCCGAGGCTCCGGGTTTCTCCCAGCATCCACTGCTGGACTCCCTTGGCATTGGTCACTACATGCGGCACGCGGTCGCGCATGCGAGCAGGCGCGCGGCTGGTCCACAGGTCCGGCGTTTCGGTCACGTGGGTGTCGGCGTCAATTATTGTGTAGCTGCTCACGGTATTCCTCCTTCAGTTTTGCGCATCCCATTTGGTTGCGGCCTTGCGGCTTTGCTCACCATCGGGAGCACTACGCTACGTTGCGGTTGACAAAACGGAGACTAGTCGCTTTGGATTCGCTTGTCCAAAGCTCCCGCGCGAAATGATCAATGCGTTACCGGGGGTCGAGCTTCGCATTTGCCGCTAGTGGACGTCCTGGATTAGGACAGAGCGCATGGTGAGCGGGGTGTTCAATCCAAGGAGATGGCTGAGCATAGACTACTCGCCTCATCCCGAGGAGCGCTCGTTTCTGGAACGGGCACTTATCCGTCGGGAGGGCGAGGTTGAGACCACCGTTGCAGTGCCGAGCGATCGGGAGAGCGAACGGATATTCGGGGTCCGGCTGGCACGCCACGGCTTGCAGGCGGTCTGGTTGGAGGTCGTGAACGGGGGCGGAGAACCGCTATGGCTGAACCGGGTACAACTTGACCCGGACTACTACACTGCGCTGGAGGCCGCCCGCATCGCGCGCTTTGCCATGGGCACGCGGCTAGTGGCATTCGGGGTGCTCGGATGGCTCTTCGTTCCGCTCCTTCCGCTCGTGCCGCTCAAGTACCTGGGCGCGCGCGCCGCCAACCTGCGACTGCGAGAACTTTTGCGCGGGATGAGCTTCCCAACAGGAATTATCCCGCCCGAGAAGAAGGCCAGCGGGTTTCTGTTCACCTCCTTGGACGAGGGAGTGAAGCGGATTGACGTTCGGTTGTTGGGCCGCCGCGAAGCCTTGGACTTCCCGTTCACAGTCGAGGTACCAGGGCTGGTGCTGCCCCATCCGGCTGAGGAAGCGGCGCCAGCCGGCAAGGCCGAGGAACTCGACGAGGCGGCGCTCAAGGTCTGGCTGGAACGGCAACGGCGATGCACCGGCAATGCGCGTGAGACCGTCGAGGGTGATCCGCTCAATCTGGTCATCGTGGGCGACCGCGCCAGCATCCAGGAGTGCCTGGGCACCTGGGACGAGACTGAGTCGATCACCTTCGGCACCTCATGGAAAACGGCCAAGGCGTTCCTGCTGGAGTCACAATATCGGTACTCCCCGGTGAGCCCGCTGTACCTCGGTGGCCGCCGGCAGGATCTTGCGCTCCAACGCGCCCGTCGGAGCCTCAACCAGCGCCTCCACCTGCGATTGTGGGCCACGAGCGTCAGTTTTCAGGGTCAGCCGGTCTGGATCGGCCAGGTCAGCCGCGATATCGGCGTGCGTTTCACGCCCAGAACCTGGAATCTGACCACGCATCAGATTGATCCCGACGTCGATGAAGCGCGGGACTACGTGCTGGATGATCTGCTGGTCACGGGCCGTGTCGCCCGGCTCGGCTTCGTCCGCGGGGTGGAGGCTGCGCCCGCCGATGCGCCGCGTCGCAACCTGACAGGCGATCAGTACTTTACCGACGGCCTGCGGGCGGTCGCGGTGCTTTCGTGCACGCGCACGGCCCCCTCCTCCCTATCCTGGTCGTTTGTGGCATCTTCGAGTTGATGCTAACGGAGCAAGAGGAGAACCTTATGAAGACCAATCGCACCTTCAGCCTCACGATCACGTTGGTAGCCCTCGCGATCACGGCCATTTTCGCCAATGCCTTGATTTCAGGTACCGCAATTGCCGCAAGCGCAAGTGAGATAAGCCGGAACTCCGAAGACGCGTTGCACAGGCTTTATCGGACAACTCCGGGGTCGGAGGCTTTGGCGGATAAGGCAAAGGGCATCCTCGTATTTCCGAGTATCGTGAGGGGCGGCTTTATCGTCGCCGGCCAATGGGGTGACGGCAGTCTGATCGAGGGTGGGCGAACGGTCGGATATTATCGGTCGATCGCGGGATCGGTAGGGTTTCAGGCGGGCGTGCAATCGTATGGTTACGTGCTATTTTTTATGGATGAGGCTTCGCTCAGGTACCTCGATAAAAGCGACGGCTGGTCGGTTGGAACCGGGCCCACTCTGGTAGTGCTCGACAAAGGGTTCAGCAAGAACATTTCGACCACAACCATGCAAAAAGGCGTCTACGCGTTCATTTTTAATCAGAGAGGTTTGATGGGCGGAATCGGCATCTCAGGGTCCAAGATCAGCAAAATTCACCCTGATTAGCCGCGCATGAAATCATTAACCTTTGCAAACCGCGCGCTGCCGGTACGAATCTGGATCAGGATTTCAAACAGGAAATTCCGGTGAACAAGCACATAAGCAAGAATCCCGAAACCAAGCATCTGGCCGGTGACGTCGTTCACTATCGGGAATACAAGATTCTGCTGCAACCCGATCAGTTCACCAGCAAACGCGGCTTTCAGGAATTCTGGGAAGACGCGAACAAGACCATCAAGAAACTCGGTCTGAAGGTGGACACCGATCGACACGCCTTCGACAGCCAGGTCCGGGAGGTGCTCTTTTACGACACGCCGCAGTTCGACCTCTACAACCATCACTTCATTTTGCGCAAGCGCACTTTCTATGATCAGGGATGGCCGCGCCCGGGCCACGAGCTGACCTTCAAGTACCGGGACCCCGACCTGAAGGCAGCCGCGGCCGTCGACGTGCGTCCGCAACTGGGAGGTCACGACGAGGTCAAGTTCAAGGAGGAACTGTTGCTCGAGCGCGACCGCCTGGGAGGAATGCGCAGCGTGTACTCTCATGGCTGCGTGCTTACCTCACCCGCGATTGAACTCGATCGCGGTATCGAGGATATTGCCCGGGCTTTTCCCACACTGAAGCGGATCGACATAAGCCCGAGAACCAAGATGGAACTGGTCAATAATGTGGCGGTCGAGGAAGTGCAAAATACTATGGGCATGATTCACTTCCACCATCACTTCAAGGGCAAAGTTACAATTGCCATCTGGCGCAGCCGGGCACTGGAGAAATCGCTGTCGGGCGAGTTCGCGTTTCAGTGCAAGTTCGACCATATGGAGGAAGTCAGCAAAGAAGCCATCGAGCTGTCGGAAGAGTTCTACAAGCAGGTACAGCTCGACTGCGCGCAATGGATCAAGCTCGGCACCACTAAGACCGCGATGGTTTACGGACTGGGGGCTGGAGACCATCTGAGAAACCGGGAATAGCTTGCCCCGGCGTGCCTCCGCCTTTGCTCTGCGCCTGGTTCCCTTCGCGGTTATACCGAATTCCTACTGACTATCCTGAGCCCAAACCAGTGGGATCGCGAGTGCGGGCCGCGGTATGCGGCCTGTCAACCGAACCCGTGCGGCGCGCGTGCCGCGGAAGCGAAGTTCAGTCGGGCCGTTCGAAGGACGGACCCGAAAAGCCGGTGCCGAACTTTATGCGGACGTTGCCGGTGTTCATGCCGCCGTCGACGACCATCGCGGTCCCGGTTATCCATTCGGCCTCGTCGCTGGCGAGGAAGAGCGCCATCGCGGCGATATCTTCGGGACGTCCGGCGCGCGGAATTGGCTGTGATTTAGCCATGCTGCTGCGGGCCGCCTCCTCGCCCCCGCGCATCCCACGGTATACGAGTGGCGTGATCACGCCGCCGGGGCAGATGCAGTTGACGCGGATACGATCGCGTCCGAGCTCGATCGCAGCGCTCCCAGTGAGGCTGACGACGGCGGCCTTGGCGGCACTATAGGCGTGCAGTCCGGCGACACCGCGCAGGCCGGCGACGGAAGAGGTCGAGATGATCGATCCGCCGCCGACTTTGCGCATCGGTTCGATCGAATACTTGATGCCGAGGAATACGGCGCGGGTCAGAATGACAAAGCTCTTGTCCCAATCGGCTGCGGTGGTGTTCTGCAGCAGGCCGGTGGCGCCGCCGATGCCGGCATTGTTGTAGGTAATATCCAGGCGGCCGAATTCGCGCACCGCGCGATCGATCAGCGCCTTGATCGCATCGTCGCTGGCGACATCGGTATGCTGAAAAACAGCGCGTCCGCCAGCGGCGGCAATTTCCGCGATAGTGGCTTCACCGGCCTGCGAGTTCAGATCCGCGACGACGACCGCCGCGCCTTCCTTGGCGAAGCGCAGCGCGGTGGCGCGGCCCATCCCGCTCGCCGCACCCGTTATAACCGCAACTTTTCCTTCGAGCTTACCCACAATCATTTCTCCTTGGCGACGATCGGCCGACTCTCTATCTATTCGACTTTACCAATGTTTGACAAACGCAGGCATCGAGCGCTTGAGAAGCGAATCGATCTGCGCCGCCGTTATTTACTGGTGTGAAAAAGGCCAGCGCGCGGACCTCGATCGAGCGACAACTGCCGCATTATGGCGCGTCCATCATGAATCGAAACCGGCCGGGAGCGACGGCGGCCGTCCGCGTAGTTGAGCGCGACCCGAAAGAGATTGCCCGTATGGACGGTTTCGCTCATCTCATAAGGCCGGATTCGCAGCGGTGCGGCGGAAATGGTCCGCGATTACCTCGGCGACGCAGCAGGTCAGCTTGCGCACGAACGGAATATGCAAGAACTCGTTGGGGCCGTGGGCGTTCGAGTGCGGTCCGAGCACGCCGGTGATCAGAAACTGCGCCTCCGGAAACTTCTCGCCCAGCATGCTCATGAATGGAATCGTACCGCCGAGGCCCATATAGGCGGCTGGCTTGCCGAACCATCGCTCCGACGCCGTGCCGAGCGACGCTTCGAGCCACGGCGCCAGTTCCGGCGCGTTCCATCCGGAGGCGGCCCAATCGCCACTGAAAGTCACCTTTGCGCCATATGGCGGGTCCTTCTCGAGGATGTCCTTCATGCTTTTGTTGGCCAGCTTGGGATTGCACCCGGGCGGGATGCGCAGCGACAATTTGAGCGCGGTCATCGGGCGCAGGACATTGCCGGCGTTGCCGATCGTGGGGATACCGTCGGCGCCGATAATCGAGAGCGCCGGCCGCCAGTCACGATTCAGGATGAGCTCGGCAAGGTCGTCCGAGGCGGCCCGCGCGCCTTCCACAAAGGGAAACTCCGCCGGGAGCGAATCCGCGAGGATCGCGGCGGCCGTATGGGCCTCCTGCACGCGGGATTCCGGGATCGGCACGTGATACTCCGGCACCAGGATGCGGCCGGTCTTTTCGTCCTCGATACGATTCAGCAGCATCCGCGCGATCCGGAAGCTGTCGGGCACAATTCCGCTTGCGCCCGAGTGGATTCCCTCGGTAAGGACTTCGACCCGGAGAGTTCCGCCGGCCAGTCCGCGGAGCGAAGTCGTGCACCAGAGCTGATCGTAATTGCCGCAGCCCGAATCGAGTCCGATCACCAGGCTCGGCTTGCCGATACGATCGCCCAGCGCCGCGATGTGATGCGGCAGGTCGAAGCTGCCGCTCTCCTCGCAGGCTTCGATGATCACGACGCAGCGGGCATGCGGGATAGCCGCCGCATCCAGCGCTCCAATCGCTCCGAGACAGGCGAACATCGAGTAACCGTCATCGGCGGCACCGCGCCCGTAGAGCCGCTCGCCTTCGAGGGCGGGCTGCCACGGGCCAAGACCCTCGCGCCACCCGGTCATCTCGGGCTGCTTGTCGAGATGACCATACAACAGCACGCAATCGTCGGATTGGCCGGGTACATCGATCAGAATCAGCGGCGTGCGCTTGTCGGTGCGCACCACCTCGAGCGTCATTCCTTTGAGGGGATGATTGCGCGCCCAGGCCTCGAACCGCGCGACCACCTGGTCCATGTAGCCGTGCTCACGCCATTGCTTATCGAAAGCCGGCGACTTGTTGGGAATACGCACGTACTCGATCAGTTCGGGAACGATCGAATCATTCCAGAGCGGATCGACATAATTGCGGATAGCGGCAGCGTCCATGGCGAAAATCTACGCGGCGCAGGTTGGCGTCGCAAATCAGTTCAGCTTCGCGAAGGCCTTTAGCAGACGGCGGACGCAGGCCGGATAATCCTCGTTGACCGCGTTCGGAACGATGATCGGCACCTCGGCACCCTGTTTGCGATACTGCTCCAGCCGCTCGATACAGCGCGACTCGGGACCAACCAACGCGACCGCGTCGGCCATCGGCTCGCTCACCGCCGCGGCCATCGCCGCCGTGTCTCCCCTCGCAGCCGCTTCCATCGCGGTCCTGGCCGCTGACTCGAAGCCACTACGGGCGAGCAGGCGATTGTAGAAGGGAAGTGCAGCGTAGAACGCCAGGCCCCGCTGGGCGGCGGCATAAGCGGTCTTGAGGTCGTTGTGCATGAACACCGGAAGGCCAACCGTCATCGCGACGTCGCCCGGCTTTCGCCCATGTTTCTTCGCGGCCTCGCGTGCGACATCGATTGACTTGCGCATCCGTTCGGGCGGACAGAGATAAAGCATCAGGCCGTCGGAAAGCTCGCCGGCCAGGCGCGCGGTCTCGAGTGCGAGCGCGGCATAGTAAATCGGAACGGGCTTTTTTGGTTGACGGAATTTCATGCCGAAAATGGTCGCCTCGCCGGCGAGCGTCTTACGGATAACAAGCGTGTCGTGGCGCAGGCGGTCGCGCAGATTGCCCAGTTCGATTCCACGCGCCTCGAGCGCCGGGCGATGGCTCACGCCCAGGCCAAGGATGAAGCGGCCGTCGGCCGCGTCCTGGACCATCTCCGCGGACGCCGCGCATAGCATCGGATCGCGCAAGTAGATATTGGCGATCCACGTCGCGATCGTGACGCGCTTAGTTGCCTTCGCGACCGCATACGCGCAGATCATCACGTCGTTGTTGGCCTCGGGAATATAAACCCCGCTGAAACCCGCGTCCTCGATTTCCCGCGCGATCTGCGTGAACTCATCGTGAGCGATACCGGACATTGGGGAGAGCGATACTCCGCATGCTGTCATGGCCTTGATGGTCTCCTTTCGCGAGACGTTCGCGACAATGTCCACCAATACACCTTTGCGCCCAACCGTGTCGTGCGATTTACCCCTTTCAGCGCGAGTTTTTCGTCGAACACAAGCCCGGTGATCCCAGGCCATAACCGTGTAACCAGGCTGCCACCTTCGCATACAGCGCCTGTGGATTGCCGGTGATTTCGATCAGCTTCAGCCGATTGGCTGTCCCGGCCTTGATCGAGAGATCGGTTTTTTTGAGATGGAGTTCGCCCGCGAGAAACGCCAGAATCGCCTGGTTCGCCTTACCGTCCCTGGCAGGTGCCGCGATCGCGATTTCAAGCGCGCGCTTGCCGTCAGCCACCTGAACGATTTTCGGTGTCCGCTCCTCTGACTTGCCGAGTCGCGCACCGGCTTTGGCCTTGATGCTGAGGCGCACACCCGTGCCACAGGACGATAGAATATCGCGAAAATCATCTGCCATTTTTTTCACCGCACTTTCGCCATAGTGCTGCCATTGTCCCGAAGCGTCGTACGTACCAAATGCTCAGCGTCTCCTTGCGGATTCGGTCGGAGCCCCTGTATCAAATCGGCGATTAGTCCTAAAATTCTCATGCACGGGCTGACGCCAACGGTATGCCAGATGCCTGAGACCGAAGAACGCTATGTGTGATCTGTTGTGACACCTCACTTGACTCCCCGCTACTTTCGGGGGCCGCATTTGTGCCTGTTTGCGGTCTGTCTCTTTGCTTCACTGTTGCCGCGCACCGCGTCGGCGGTTGAGGTGACGATTCCGCTCAATATCGACTACCTCACGCTGGGGGCGGCGCTCAAAGATCAGCTTTACAATGGGGCCAACGGTCGCGCCGAGCTGTGGGCCGGCTACGACAAATGCCAGTTTCTATACGCCACTAATCCGCGCTTCGGACGGAACGACGGCGTTCTGAAGCTGGAAACCAATGCGGAACTGAGCCTTGGCCTGGCAGTGGCCGGCAAATGTATAACGCCGATTACATGGTCGGGCATTATCGAGGCTGAGAGCCAACCTTACGTTGGCGCCGATCTGGCAATTAAATTCCACGTCACCAATATCAATCTCTACAACTCAGAACATAAACGAACCATACTACTCAGAGGCTTCGATCTCATTAAGCATAGTCTGATTCCGCGGCTTGAAACGTTCTCATTCGATCTCAGAGCGCCCCTGCGACAACTCGAAGACCTTGTGCGAGCGGCCGCCGTACCCGATGCCGCCGGGCGCGTCGATAATGCTCTTTCGACGCTGCGGCCGATGTCGGCGGTCGTCCCCGAAGACAGGGGCCTGAAGCTCACCCTTGAACTGAGCGTTCCGGCGATCGCAATCCCAACGCCCGCCGCATCGGCCGCTCCGCTGAGTCCCGCCGAGATCGCCGCGTGGCAAACCATGCTGGACAATTGGGACGCTTTTTCGGTCTTTGCGATCAAGCAACTCGGCGGCACCGTCGAGGATAAGCAGGTCCGTAGTGAACTCTTCGATCTCCTGCTCGATAGCCGTTATCGCCTCGTCGCAGCGCTGGCGCGACCCGAGGCTAGTAGCGGACCCGATCCCATACGGGTCATTTTTATCGACGAATGGACCCGTCTTCGTACAATCATACAATCCGCCGCACAGCGGGGGATGCTTGGTAACCGTGCACTCGAGTTTCTATCGTTCGTCAGCGCCGGTGATGCGCTGTTCGCAATTGACCAGGCCGCTCCGGCCCTGGGCATGCGCATCTCCGAAGATGATTTGCGCCGGCTTGCGCGCATAATGGCTCCGCAATATCAGGCCGATCCGATCGCGTTCAGCTACGATACCGATTTGGCATTGCAACAGATGTTTGGCGTGACCGAGCCGCTGGAAACTCCCGGACCGCTCGAAGCGCCTTCGTCCGCGACCGGTCCGACGCCTGGGTCGTCGGGCACGCCCGGCATATTACCGACCCCATCGCCGGTGATCAGCCGACCGGGCATCCCCACCTCGTCGCCGACACCTAAGTCAAGCGCGACCGCGATACCGAGCGCCGCATCGAGTCCCGCCGCGATGCTGCGAATCCAGGAATGGTTATTTGTAACCGCGGACGCCGATGCGGCTGAGGATCCGTTGGCGGCTCAGATTGTCAGTCTCGGCGCGGTGCTCAGGCGCGTCGTAGTCGAGGGCGACAATGCGAGCAGCTACACTCGTTCGGTAGAAAATCTGCTCACCTTAACCGCGCAGCGGGAACTCGTTGATAAAGGGCTCGAACCCCGCTATCGCCAGAACTATCTCATTGTAGTGAAGAGCACCGCCTGGCAGGAGAGCTGCTGGCGTCAATTTGTCAGGGTCCACGGACGTGTCCGTTTTCTCGAGTCGCCGACTGCGGATGTTGGCCTGATGCAGGTCAACAAGCACGTGTGGCGAGGGTTCTACAGCATCCCACGCCTCGAATGGGACATTGTATACAACGCCGGCGCGGGTGCGGAAATCCTGATCAGGCTGATGACCGGCGTCGCCGCTGACGCATCCAGCGAACGCGGAGACCCGCTTGCGGAGGTGGCGCGCTCGACTTACGCCGCCTACAATGGCGGGCCTGACGCCCACAACCGATGGCGTCGTGCCGATGAACCGGCCCAAGCGCGGGATATAGATCAGTCGTTTTTGGTCAAGTTTCGCGCGATCGCCGCCCGACAGCAGTTTGACATCATGACCTGCGCGGCGAATTGGGACCGAACTCACCAACAATAGCCACATTCCGCGCAGGCGCTGCGGGCCGACATCGACACACTACGGCGACGAAGTGCTGAAGGTGTTCGAGGTATGAGGACGGATGCGCGGTATGGAACGAAGCCGCTTGCGTCTGCTATAGGATACAAGGTCGCGTCCTCGTCCGCAGGGACGGCGCGAGCTGAAAAGGGAAGGGAGAATCCTGCATTAACCGGTTGCGCCACACGGGTGTTCTGTGACCGGCACCGATCACATCCGGAGCGCGTCAGGGCGTTTGCTGGCGCTCAGCCGTTCCCGACGGCTCCGCCGCATCGCCATCAGCATCGCCGCCGTTCTTTTGGTCTACACATTCTTTGGCTTCTTCGGTCTGCCGATGATCCTGCGGCATGTGCTCACGACGCAGGTCGCCGCAGGCTTGAAGCGGCCGGTGACCGTCGGCAATATTTCATTCAACCCTTACTCGCTTCGGCTCAACGTCGACAAACTCCATGTCGGCGAACGCGATAGCCCGGAGTCGTTCGTCGATTTGGGCCATCTGAACGTGAAGGCCTCGTGGTCCTCCCTGTTCCGGTTCGCGCCGGTGGTCGCCGAGGCTCATCTGCGGGCGCCGGTAATCCATGTCGTGAGGACCGCCCCGAATCGATTCAATTTTTCCGACCTGCTCGAACCCAAGCCAGGCGCTCCGCCCAAGCCGGCCTCCTCGAAGCCGCAGCGTTTTGCGGTCTCGAATATCGAGATTCGCGAGGGCACGGTCTATTTCGACGATCGTGTAGTTGGCCGCAAGCACACGATCGACAAGATCGGGATCGGCGTCCCGTTCATTGCGAATCTGCCGAAGGACGTCGCGATCTACGAGCAGCCCAGGGTCGAGATGGAGATCGACGGAAGCCCGCTGCGCCTGGTGGGCACCGCGCGGCCCTTCAATAGCGAGCCCGAATCCGAGCTCGCGTTCAATCTGAGCGCGCTTCAACTTTCGTCTTATCTTGTGTATTCGCCGCGCAAGCTCCCAATCGCGCTGCCCCAGGGAACGCTGTCGGCCTCTCTCCTGATCCACTTCGTGCAGGCCGTGTCCGGCCCCTCGGTGCGAATCGGCGGCGTCGTAAGGCTCGACGCTATCGACGTGCGCGACGCCGCCAATTCACCACTGGCTGGGCTGAAGGAAATGGCGGTTAATATCGACGATCTCGAGCCGTTTCAACATATCTTTCATCTCGGAACGATCACGGTCGACGGCCTCGATAGTTTTCTGGTCCTGAACAAGGACGGCACGAACAATCTGAGCGCGATCCTGGCGGCGAAGGGCGAATCGAATGCTCCCGCGAGCGCACCACTTGCGAAGATTGCACAGGCGACCCCAGCGTCCGCTCCGACGCCTGCGATGAGCGCGCCTTCGCTGGTGCAGGCCGCGCCCGGCACCCCCTCGCCAACCGCCGCCCCTACGCCCGCGCAGTCATCCAGCAAAGGACCGATGATTCTCACGCTCCGGTCTTTCGCCTTGACCAACAGCAGCGTTCATCTGAACGACAACACCGGAGCCGTGCCGGCTGCAGTCGTGGTGCAAGCGATTCACGCGAGCCTGAACGATTTCAAGCTTGGTGAGCCGTCGCCGCCGTCGCCGTATGACTTTGGCGCCGCGCTGAACGGCGGCGGAACGATCGGAGTCAAGGGCACGCTTGACATTGCCCAGTCGATTGCGACCGCCGACGTTGCGCTGGCTCAGGTCGACGTGCCGGCGCTGCAAAACTTCGCACAATCGATACTGGCGGCGAAAATCGCCGCCGGAAAGCTTAACGCAAGCGGGCAGGTGCGTGCGATCTTCGCGCCGGGCAAGTTCAACGTGCACGCCGAACCCGCGGCCGTGTCACTCGACAAGTTCGAGATAAAATCACCCGAGGCGAACGATCCGCCCGTGGAATGGAATACCGTCAGCGTTACGGTCGCGCAGGCCGACTTGGCCGCGCGCCACGCGAGTGTCAAGGAGGTGCGCACCGATGGAATCAAGCTCTTCGTCCGGCGCGCCCACGACGGCCGTCTGAACCTGACGTCGTTCGTGCGCCGGACCGGCTCGGCGGCGGCGACACATCCAGCCGGTGCCAAAGCGCCGCGCCGGCCGCGCCCGCGCCAGAGCCCGCCGCCTCCTCCAGCGCAACCGCAAAGACCGGCCTGGCATTACGATATCGCATCGGTGGCGCTTGAACGCAGCGAGATAGGCATCGAGGATGACGGCGCGCTGAAGCCGGTCAAGCTCGCGCTCGCACCGCTCAATGTTCACGCGCAGAATATCACCGATGATTTCGCGAAGGCTTTTCCGGTTGAAACCGACGGCACGCTGAACCGGCGCGGCACGTTCAAGGTCAACGGCACTGCCGCCCTAGCGCCGCTTCAGGCGAAGTTAAGGATTGCGACGCGGCGGCTCGACGTCTCGATGGCGGAGGCCTACACGCCGAGCAATCTCAATGCGAAGATCGCGAGCGCGCTATTGACGGCGGCGGGCGAGGCAGAGGTCTCGGATGTGCGCCATCGGCTGCGGGCGAGCTATCGCGGCAATGTCACGCTGGGGAACGTCAGGCTGCTCGACAAGCTGACCAACGATCTTTTCGCGCGCTGGTCCGCGCTCAGCTTCGAACGGATCGACTTCGCGCTTGCGAACGGACGGCAGAGGGTTCACGTTGGAGCGGTCGCGCTCGACAATTTCTACGCGCGGATAATCCTTAATGCGGACGGTACGCTCAACCTGAGCCAGATCATCTCGAAGCCTCAGCAGGCTCCCGTCTCGCTCACGCATGCGCATCCGACCGCGCCGATATCGGGACCCGCGCCCGCCGCTGCGCCGCCTCCGGCCGCGCCGGCCAGGCCCAGCAACACCGATTTCGCAATCGGCCAAATCACGCTCGCGAGCGGCCATATCAAGTACACGGACAACTTCATCAAGCCTAACTATTCGGCCAACCTGACCGATGTTGCGGGCAAGGTCGGCGCTTTCGGCACGCGCTCGACGGTTCCGGCGCAGGTGGCGCTGCAGGGGAATATCAATGGCAGCGCGCCGGTCAATATCGACGGCTCGATCAATCCGCTCGCGGCCACCGCGTTCCTGGATATCAAGGCCAAGGCCGAGGGAATCAATCTTACCGATCTGACTGCCTATTCGGTGAAGTACACTGGCTATCCGATCGAGAAGGGGACACTGTCGATCGATGTCCACTATCTGCTCGAGCAACGCCAGCTTACCGCGCAGAATCATATCCTGCTCAACCAGTTGACTTTCGGTGACAAGGTTCCGCAGCCGAGTGTGTTGAATTTGCCGATTCGCCTTGCGGTCGCGATCCTCAAAGATGCAAACGGCCAGATCAATCTCGACGTTCCGGTCTCCGGGTCGCTCTCCGACCCTAACTTCAGTATCGGCAGCCTGGTCTTTCACGCGCTGGTGAACGTGATTGTGAAGGCGGTGACGTCGCCGTTCCAACTGCTCGCGTCGGCCATACCGGGCGGCGGTGCGAACGCCGAGGGTCTCGGCTACGTCGCCTTCAAACCCGGCTACTCGATCCTGACGGACGAGGATAAAAAGAAGCTCGACACGGTGGTGGCCGTGCTCAGCAAAAAGCCGTCTCTCTCGCTCACCATCACAGGAAGGGTCGATCCGGCGCTCGATCGTCCCGACCTGCGCGACGCGAAGGTCGACAACCTGGTCAAGTGGGCGAGCCTCGGAAGCGGGAGCGGGAGCGGGCAGGTTACCGCGAATGCCAACTCAGTGGAGTTGACCGAGAGCGAATACAATAAGTATCTCAAGCGCGTATACAAGGCGGCCAAGTTTCCCAAGCCGAAGAATGTTCTCGGGCTTAACAAGTCGCTGCCTCCCGACGAGATGAAGAAGCTGCTCGCCACCAATATGAAGGTGACCGATCAGGATGTTGCCGCGCTGGCGGCCGCGCGCGCCGACGCCGTGCGCAGTTATCTGAGCAAGAAAATAAACCCCGCGCGCCTCTTTATCACGGCGACTAAAATGGATGCGAGCGGTATCAATGACAAGGGTCCGACCACGCGCGCCGATCTGGGTCTCCAGTAGCGGCAAGAGCGGACCTGGCATAAACAGCCGGAGGAATCCAAACCGATGTGGGGGCGTTTCAATGGAATTACTGCGGATTTACGCCATTACTACGATCGTTCTCGCGCTCAAGATGGCCGCGATCGCGGTCGCGCAGGGTCGCGCGCGTACGGGCACGAAACTCTTCCTCAACCCTGAAGATGCGACGAGTTTTGGGGGCGAGCAATCGTCGCGGGAGGCGCCCGCGGTCGAGCGTGGCGCGCGGGCATTTCGCAACGACCTGGAAAATATCCCGATGTTCCTGATCCTCGCCTGGATATATGTGGCCGCCGGGCTCTCCACCACCGCTTTCGCGATCTATTGCGTAGTATTCATGGCCGCCCGCATCGTTCATACGATTTGCTATCTCAATTCGATGCAACCGTGGCGGACGATTGCATATACGGTGGGCGCGCTCGCGATGCTCGCGCTCATCATTCACCTCTTCATTGGGGTCGTGCTTGCCTGACGACGGTCGGAAGCACCCGGCGACCGCGACTGTTATGGCGGAGGGGGGAGGGAGTCGAACCCTCCGGCGACAGTATTAGCCGCCAGGCCGGTTTTGAAGACCGGTGGGGCCACCGGGCCCCTTCCTCCTCCATCGGGAGATCGTAAACATTCCCGATTCGAAGCCGCACGCGCGGATACGTTCGCTTATAGCAGGGCTTGCGGGGCCGGTGCGACGATGTGCCACGGGAAACCCGCGAGGTTGCGGAAGGCGCAGTCCGCGCGACGCCTGCTCACAAACCATGACCGTGCGACTTTGCGCCTGCACTTTCGCGTTCGAGCGTCGGCAGCACGCTCTGGTAGACCTCGATCGTCCGGCGCACCATCGCTTCGATACTGAACTCTTCGCGCACGCGCCGGCGGCCGGCTGCGCCCATCGCGGCACGCATCGGCGGATCGCCGAGCAATAGGTTGAGCGCCGATGCGAGCGCGATCGGATCGCTCGGTGCGACTGTGAGGCCGGTCATTCCGTCGATCGAAACCTGGGTGGCGCCTGAATCGAGCCGGGTGTTGACGACCGGCTTGCCGCAAGCCATCGCCTCGAGCTGGACGATTCCGAACGCCTCGCTGCGCGCGATCGAGGGCAGCGCGAAGACGTCGCACGCATGATACAGGTCGACCAGTTCGGAATCCTCGACGCGGCCGGCGAAGATGACGCGGTCAGCGATTCCCAACTCGCGTGCCTCGCGCTCGAGCCGCTTGCGCATCGGACCGTCGCCGGCCAGCAATAAGCTTCCGCGCACGTTGACCATCGCACGCACCAGATGCTCGAAGCCCTTGTAGTAGATCATGCGTCCGACCGCGAGCACGATCCTGTCACCATGGCGGCGACGCAGTTCCGCAACGCGAGCGCTGTCGAACCGCTCGAATTTGCCAATCGGCACACCGTAGGGAACCACGTGGCATCGCGCGCGATTCGTCGACAGCGTCGGCGAGCTATCAAGGTAGGCGGCCGAGCCCGCGATCAACGCACCGCATCTGGCGAGCACGCGTCGCATCAGCGGCGCGATCAGTATCGTCGTGAACCTCTGGCGGACGATGTCGCTATGCCAACTGATGACCAGCGGCGCATCGACGCGGCTGGCGAGAAAGGCGAATGCGGCGGTCGGATGGGGAAAATGCAAGTGCACGATCTGCGCCCGCGCATCGCGGATGCGGCGCGCGGTCGTAGGCGAGACCGGAGCGCCGAGCAGGCTAATCGGTGTGCCGACGCGGGTTACTGATATGCCGTCCGGACGCGAGCGCTCGGTGCGCCACGAATCGTTGGCAACCAGCACTTCGATTTCGAGCGACTGGCTGAGGCCAAGGCAAAGATCGCGCAGATGCGTCTCCATGCCGCCTTTATGGGGCGGATAGAACTTGCCGACATGCAGGACCTTTGAGGCGCGGCTCGTCACGGCGGATTCCTTGCCCGTCACGAGGCGGTCTCGCGATATATTGCGGCCATCCGATCGGCAAACTCGTGCCACGTGAACTGTCGCGCCCGGTCGATACCGCTTTGGCGGCGCCGCTCCCATGACGCGGGGCTTTCGATTCGCTCACGAAGCATCGCACTGATCGCAAGCGCCCATGCGCGCACGTCCCCGACCGCGCAGTAGCTTGCGGCATCGCCGCCGACTTCGCGCAGCGGCGCAATATCGCTGGCTAGCACCGGAGTTCCGCAGGCCATTGCCTCCGCCACCGGCAGGCCGAAGCCTTCCGATTCCGACGGCATCGCGAGTATCGCTGCGCGCCGGTAGAGCGCGGCCAGCACGCGAACGGGCATCGTCGGCACCGTCACTGTCGATCGCGCAAGTCCGAGGCCGGTGATCATCCGCTGTTGCTCGCGGGTGAATTGGCCACCGGCCTGCAGCAGGCGGATTCGAGGAAACTCAGTGCGCAACTCGGCGATCGCGCGAATCACAACGTCGACCCGTTTGCGCGCGATCGTGCTGCCGACATGCAGAACTTCGATCGAGTCGCCGGTTGCGTCATCGTCCGCCGCAGCGGACAGCCGAGCGGCTTCGGCGTCGGCCTCGGGATCGGGCGAAGGGCCGAACGCGGGATGGACCCCGTTATGGACCACTGTCACGCGATCCGCAGGCGCCAGCCCCGCGACAGTCAGAGCGTCGCGCGTCGCGCCGCTATCGCAGGTGATTCGCGCGGCCTGCCGCATTCCGGCCAGCGTTCGACGCGCCATCGCGCGCAAGATTGGAGCCAGCGGCGTGCGCGCGGACTCGCGCAGGACGGCAAAAGCGTCGGTATCGTGACAGGTAACGACGGCGCGCGCGGGCGGAAGCTCGCTGACCAGATGGGCGTAGCTGTGGTCGATCACGTGGAAGAGATCGAAATCATCGCGCATCCGCCGCACGATTCGCGGATAGTCAAAGAAGCGGTTGCACAGACGATCGGCGTTGAAAAGCGCGCGGATGCGGCCGTAACCGAAGCGGCGCGCAAAACGAGGACGCACCTGCGTCGCTTCGATCTCCGCCGAATGATGCGCCGCGAGCTCGCGCAAAAGCATCTCGGCGATAAGGTCCATGCTCAGCCAGCCTTCCTCGATGAAGTCGCAGATAACGGCAACGCGGATGCGGCTCATGCCAGCGCCTCGCCAACGGCGCCGGCCTTACCCATCGCGATGAGCACGCGCGATCGCATCGCGAAAGACTTCGAGCAGCGCGGCTAGATGCGAGCGCATCGTATGATTCTCAGCGACCGCTCGCGCACCCTCGCGCATCCGTTCGAGCGTCCCGGGATCGCGCACGCAGGCAGCGATCGCATCGGCCAGCCCTGCGGCAGCAGGCGGATTCGCGTTAGCCAGGCGTCCATTGCATCCATCGCCGAGCCATTCTGGAATTCCACCGACGGCGAAGGCGACGGCGGGCAGCCGATTCAGGCCAGCCTCGAGCCCGACCAACCCGAAAGGCTCGGGCCACAAACTCGGTACAACCAGCAGATCGGCATCCGCCATGAGCGAGTCGAGCGCCGCGCGCTCGAGCCATCCCGTAAACTCGATACTGATTCCGTTGGCGTGAGCCGCGACTCGCCGCGCGCGCGCCTCCCACGCGGTTCGCGCGGGACCGTCGCCGGCAAACACCGCCTCGACCTTGCGCCCCAGCGCGCGCTGCACGATCGGGAGCGCATCGATCATCATGTCGCCGCCTTTAAGCGGCGTCATGCGGCCGGCAAACAACAGCCGTATCGCGCCGATTTCTCCGCGCACGCCGCGGGCGCGCAGAATCTGAAACTCGTGCGCGCCAGCCGCTTCGATATCAACATCGCTTGCCGGCTCGACCGCGGATTGGATCGGAAGGCCTACAACGCTGACGCGCTCGAGACCATGCTTCAAATATTCAGTGCGCATGTGATTCGATGCAGTGACTATT
>Ga0307374_10000522_pt1 | contig 73197 bp, 71 predicted proteins | sample OX3MG_FD_202532 | JGI IMG/M metagenome (GOLD analysis project Ga0307374, IMG submission 202532) | Soil microbial communities from Risofladan, Vaasa, Finland - OX-3 | ecosystem: Environmental > Terrestrial > Soil > Coastal area > Acid sulfate soil | place: Finland: Risofladan, Vaasa | collected... | reverse complement strand
GCTTACTGGCTTTGAGCGGAGCCGCCAGCAGCCCGGCCTTGCGCTTATCCTTGAGTCTGAAGCTCTCCCCATTGATGCTGACGATAGTCGAGTGGTGCAGGATGCGATCGAGCATTGCGGCGGTCAGCACGCTGTCGCCGGCGAAAGCGCTGTCCCAACTGCCCAAGGTGAGATTCGAGGTAAGAATCATCGCGCCGCGTTCATAGCGTCGTTCGACGATCTGGAAGAACAGGTTGGCTTGCTCGCGGCTGAGCGGCAGATAGCCGATCTCGTCGACGATCAGCAGCTTGTAGGCGTTGACCGCGCGATGCATGACCTCGCGATAGCGGCCCTGGCGCTGCGCGGCTTCCAGCATCAGCACCAGGTCGGCCGCACTGAAGAAGCGAGTCTTGTAACCCTTCTGAGTGGCGAGGTAGCCGAGCGCGATCGCGAGGTGAGTCTTGCCCACGCCCGAGGGTCCGAGGAAGACCACGTTCTCGGCACGCTCGACGAAGGCGAGGCTCGCCAGTTCCATGATCTGCTTGCGCGGCGCTCCGGTGGCGAAGCCCGAAGTCGTACTGGTCAAGCGTCTTGATGGCCGGGAAGCCGGCCACCCGCGCGAACATTTCGCGCGCCCGTGCCCGGCGCGATTCGCGCTCGGCGACCAGTAACTCCTCCAGGAAGTCGGTAAACGAGGTTATGCCGAGCACGCTGCCGAACTGAGGCAACTGCTGCAGCGCTTCCAGCGCCCGGTCGGGCTCGGAGGCGAGGAGCGCTCGCACGATCGCCGCGCTACCCTTTATCAAGTATTTGGTGCGCAGCTCCGCGACCGGGTTGCTCGCGATCGACCCTTCGCGCACAAGGAAGTCGAGGAATCGATCGATGATGCAGGCACGGTGAAGAAGCGTGAACGCGGACCACTCCGCACCGCGCTCCTGCAGCCAACCCCGCAAGGTCTGCAGGCTTACGCGCGACGATGAGCGCTCGCATCGCCGCACAACATCCTGGAAGCCATAAAGCACGCGACGATACGTCTTCGGAGTTTGAGGATGATGCATCCGGCGCTGTCGCAGAAAGCGCTCGATCGCGCGGACCGCATTTGCCGGGCGGCTTTACGCCCGCGGCCTCCAAGCGCCGGCGAACCTCGCTATAGAGGGAAGAGAGCCGGCGCGCGGTTGCCGTTGATGGCCGAGCGCTCCGGCAGTAGTTGTGGATGACGACAGGATTGTATCGCTGGCTTCTTGCTCACAAGGTTGCGTGGCAGTCCGGCTGAGGTCCACGGCCAGCGCCACGGTACAATCCCGTTTTCGAGCATACTGATTATCTTTTCGGTAACGATGCCATATACATCCATTGTAGTAATCTCCGAGTTGATATTGGCGGTGAAAGAGAGAGCCGCTTTCACGGCTCTCTCTCGGTTGGATGAGTTCAGAATGGGATGTCGTCGCCCGCTTCCGCTTTCGGCGCGCTGCCGTTCGCGCGATTGCCGAGCATGCGCATCTGAAGCGCTATAATCTCGGTGCGGCTGCGCTTTCCGCTTCCGCCCTTCGCCTCGTACTGCCGGGTCGTCAGCCGTCCTTCGACGTAGACCTGGGGGCCTTTGGTCAAAAACTGCTGGCAGGTGTCAGCGAGCTTTCCGAACGCAACCACGCGATGCCATTCGGTCCGCTTCTGCTGTTCGCCGTTGCGATCCTTAAAGCGCGCGGTCGTCGCGAGCGAGAAATTCGCCACGTTCTGACCGGAGGGCAGAGCACGAATGTCAGGGGTAGCTCCCAGATTGCCGATCACGATCACCTTGTTAACTGACATGACTACGAACCTCCTTGTTCGTTTGCGCCCGCTTCCCGTCATCGGGCAGGGCGTGCTGCGCTTTGTTTTCATCACCGCGCAACTTTTTTTCGCGCGGCCATCTCACCCGGAACAGGATGGCCGTGCGCAGATTTCTAGATGCGCGAGCGGAGCGGGCGGCAGGACGTGCCACAGCGAAGCGGCCCGAACGGGCTGGCGCGGCTTGCTAGTGGAATGAACGCGACCACTTGGAGCGGTGCGAAGCGGAGCCGAGGGGGGAGTGGATGTGCGGCAAAGGGGACTGCTGCGCGGAGTTTACGTAGCGCGCGCGGGTCGGCTCACAGCGAAGCGCCTGCGTTTAGATCAGGAGATATTCGAAGCGTCAGAACTCAGTTGTTCTCGAAATGGTGATCTGGTTTCAACGGGTACCGAAACTTTCGAGGCTTGTGGGTATCCAACTCGCTGAAGCCGCTTAACTTTGCCTGGCGGAGAAAACCGATGGCTTTGGCCAGCATTTAGGCGTGGTAGCAGAGCAAGATGAAACCGACGAAGATGCCGAGAATTATCAGCGCCGCGAGCCAGACAGGTATTCCACAGTCCTCGACTTCCGGCCAAAACGGCAACCAAGGGAACGGATGTTTTTCATTTTGGTGTGTACATCCCACTAGTTTGCTGGAGAGATTAACTTGTGACCGGGCTGTGTGCCGAAGCGCCCGAAGTGGTGCTGCCAGGGGCAATCTCGCGTGACGTGGATCGCCAAATCGGCACGTGCCGCTGAGGTCGTTATTTCAGAGGTGATTGGTGATTGACACATATCCCGCATATCCGAGCCAACTCAGCGATAGTGCCAGGCCTGTGCATTCGCTTAATGTGCGCAACCACTTCGGAGCTTCGAAGATCTCAATCGTTTTAAACTTCACCATATATTGCATCCCCTCTGCCCAAGCCTGTGCGACGAAGACCTTCCTTGATCTGTTCGAGAATCGTTTCACGCCCTTTGTGCGGCCACCGGAAGCCCTACGTCAAGTTCAGTGCTCACAAGATCGACGAGAGAGAATTGCTCGAAGTGGAGCACCGCGCGTGTCCGGGTGCCTCTCCGAAGCGACCCACTAGTCGCCGTCGCACGCCGTCGTGCAGGCGGTCCGCATGCAATTGTTGCCGCGACAGATCATGACACGCAAGGCGTTCGAGAATGCGATCTCGGTCGTGATGGCGGTCGGGGGATCGACCAACGCCGTACTCCATCTGCTCGCGATGGCTCACGCGGCTGAAGTGCCGCTGACTATCGACGACTTCGAGACGATTCGTGTGCAGGTGCCGGTGCTGTGCGATATGAAGCCGTCGGGACCTTACGCGGTGACCGATTTGCACCGAGCCGGCGGTATTCCGCAGGTGATGAAGATGCTCTTGAATCGCGGACTCCTTCACGGTGACGTGATTGCGATTACCGGGAAAACGGTTGCGGAGAATCTCGCTGAAGTGCCTGATGCGCCTCGCATGGACCAGGCGGTTATCCATCAGTGGAATAAGCCGGTCTATCCGCAGGGCCATCTGGCAATCATGAGAGGCAACCTGGCGACCGAGGGCGCCGTCGTCAAAATCATCGGGATCAAGAGCCATCACATCACCGGACCGGCGCAAGTATTCGAATGCGAGGAGGACTGTCTAAGTTCGATCCTGGCCGGGAAGATCAAAGCCGGGGACGTGCTCGTGATTCGTTACGAAGGGCCGAAGGGTGGACCGGGAATGCGCGAGATGTTGTCACCAACGTCAGCGATTATCGGCGCTGAGCTGGGCGACGCGGTCGGCCTGATCACGGACGGCCGTTTCTCGGGGCGCACGTACGGCCTTGTGGTCGGCCATGTAGCGCCCGAGGCACAGGTCGGCGGACTGATCGCGCTGGAGCACGAAGCTGATTCGATCACGATTGATGCGAACAAACATCTTCTTACCCTGAACGTGCCGGAAGCGGAGATCGGTCGGCGACGGTCTGCACGGCGCGCGCCTGCGCCTCGGTACACGCGAGGCGTACTAGCGAAGTATGCCGCCCAGGTGTCGTCCAGCAGCGTCGGGGCAGTAACGGACTAACCCGGAAAAGCACCACCTGCCCGCGATTTTGCGCGAGCAGATCCGCCACTTTTTCGAGCACTACAAAAGTCTCAAAGAGGGGAAAAGGGTGAAGGGTTTTGGGTGGTTGGACGAAAGCGAGGCGGCGACACTAATCGAGGGAGCAATCCGGAGATAGTCTTGGTGTTCTGAGAAACACGGGAACCTGGAGCCTCGGTGCAACCGCTTCATCCGGTGACGCCATACGGACCGAGGACGAAATGGGAGAGCCAATAGCCAGCGACTATTGAGAAGAGGAATGCGGCAAGCCCTCCACTGAGGGATTCTTTCCACAGCCGCCAAGCGCCAAGCTGATGCCTCTCGTATTCCTCATAGACGATCAGAAAAGCCATCAGCAGCGCTATGAAACCGACGATCAAGCCCATGAGTGCTGACGCTTCCAGTGACACAACCGGATCCCCATCGCTCGATGGTTATTGACGGGTTTTGGTTTGACCCGTTCTACCGGTAGTCGTCCGGGGTTCATTGAGAACGGCTTCTTTCACGCTAACCCACCATCGCGCCGACGCTTCCGGCGTGTCTTCATGTACTTGATGCAGCATTTGGATTACCCAGTCGAGGTTTGACAGGATTCGCTTCCGGCGCTGGTCATTAGATCTGCCCGGAAGACTGGCGATGAGGCGTGCTGCTAGCCGCTTAATCGACGGCAACGTCATAGGGTTACTATCGGTGTGGCTTTTCGAATCGGGAAATGGAGCAACCCAGTCGGATCAGTTTCAACTCTGAGCATGTTACTGGCCATCGACCAGATCGAGCGTCCGGTGCCGCAACGCTTCGATGCGCGCGAGTTCGACTCTGACTGCCTCGGCTCCCGCGGCCCGAGTAGCCTGAGCATGTTCCAGTCTGCGTCCAGCGACGCTCTGGAGGTCCTTCAGGAGTCCGCGGATTTCAGCCTCGAGCCGCCGCGCGCTTTCACGAACGATTCCGTCGAAGTCATTGAGAATTCTTGTGCTGTTCAAGGAAAGGAGCGTATCGAGATATCGCACGACCCGCCGTTCAACGCGTTGAATCTGGTAGGCGCGGGAGCGGAATAGGTTCTGAAGCCATCCCGTGAAAGTCTCACGCGGGAAACCGAAGTGTTGTCCGTAGTAGAGCCGCCCCTTAACCCGAAACCCGGAATCGGAGCCGACGGTTTCAGGAAGATTCGCAAGCGCCGGATCGCCGGAGTCGGCCATTCGTTTGAGAAAGCCGTTTGCCATATCAACGAACCGCTGCGCGGATTCGCGATACATGACCTCGGCGGCGGGACGTTCTTCGGTTAGCCATCGGTCGAGCAATGGCTGGGAGATTCTCTGAGCCAGGGTCGTTGCCTGGTCGCGGAGGGTGCCCCCGCGCGCCTTAGTGCCGATTAATGCATCGTGAAATTCCTTACGCGCGGCGGGGATCGCCTCAGAGAGGAAACGGTCGCGCCGCTCCGAGCATTTGTGCGAAACGCGCTCCTGCTCCGCTTTGAAAAGATGGCTCAAATCGCCCAGCGAGCGCTCAGCATCGGCGATAGTCTCCCGCAGGCGCTCGGCGATGCGCTGCGATTCCTCGGAGGGCGCAATCAACGCGTTGCGCTGGTTGTCGATCTCACGGACGAGCGCGGCTGAGAGCCGCTCGATACCGCGCCGCTCCGCTGCCTCGACAAGGGCCGGACCGGACTCGCGCGCGATGCGTTCAAGTTCCGCCTGCAGCAGGGGAGCGTCGCGTAGTGGACCCGCGCCATTGAGCCATTCGGCTGCGCTGACCTGGAATACGTGCCCCACATCGCGCCTGATTTTCTGGGCCAAAGTGCGCCGCGCGAATTCGATCGCTTCGTTACACTCTTTGGTCGTCAGACGATCCGTCTTGCTGAGCACGAACACCATCTCGCTGACGTGGGCAGCGATCTGTTCAAGTAGTGCCAGCTCCTCGCCCGAGATCGGAGGGTCGGCGCCGAGCACGACCAGGGCGGCGTCGATATGCGGGACGAACGCCTTGGTCACTGCTGTGTTGGCCGCGAAGACCGAGCCGATACCGGGCGTGTCCACGAGGCACACGCCGGAGGCAAGTAGCGCGCCGGGCACAAATACTTCGACGGCTGCGACACCTCGAAAGTTTGCTGGATTGCGTTCCTCGGAGACGTATTCCGAGATCGACTCGACCGGAACGTGTTGGCGCGATCCGTTATCGAAGTGAACCTCAGCGTGCAGAATCGGACCATGCCGAAGGATAGTAACTATGGCCGTGACCGGCACCACCGCTGTCGGAAGGACCGGCGTGCTGACTAGGGCGTTGAGCAGGCTCGATTTGCCGCGTTTGAATTGGCCTAGACAGGCGACGAAAAAGCGCTTGTCGGCGACGCGATCAGCCAGCGCCCGCGCCTCGCGCTCGATACGTTGGCTTCCCAGTTCCTTCGCGACGTCGATCAACGCCAAGAGCGGAAGATGGCGCGAGATCTTCGCGTTATTCGGGGGATCGTCGAATGCGTTTCGTCGGAGCGGTTCCACGTGCTCTCCTTGGCCGTCACACGTAGAGACCGTGGAAATAAAAGACTCCCACGGCTCTGTCTGCCGTAGGAGTCATTGGCCGTTTACCGGAAAACGGCGATTCGGGCGAACTCCACCGCCTGATCGGATTCTAGTCGCTATTGGTCATAGCGCAAGAGATCCGCCGAGACCGGCAATCCGGTATTTGCGCGCGCAGGGTTCCCAATTCGAGTATCCGGGTCTGCGCATGGGTTGCGATGATCGCTGTGCAAAACTCGAGGTTTGTCCTCATCCGTTCATGGACTTCTGTGCTCTTCGGGCGATTGCACCGCTGATGTACTCCAGAGTCTCGCCGAGTTCCATCCAGCGAGAGATTTTGGGCAGATGGCCTTCTTCGAGATCTTTGTAGTGGTTGAAGAAATGGCTGATTTGTTCATGCAGAATGGTCGGAAGATCATCCAACTTATGAGCGTCAACGTAGTAAGGGTTCAATCTGTCGACGGGAACGGCGATGATCTTCTGATCATCGTCTTCCATCGCAAGCCCGCCAATCGGGCGGCAGCGAACGACCGCGAGTGGGATGATCGGAACTTGTGAGACAACCAGCACGTCGCAGGGATCCCCGTCGCGACAGAGCGTGTGCGGAATAAATCCATAATTGGCTGGATAGGACATAGGGGTATGCAGGAACCGATCAACGAAAAGGCAACCCGAGGCCGGATCGAACTCATACTTAATCGGTGCACCGCCTTGAGAAATTTCAATTATCACGTTGACCTCGGACGGGGGGTTGTCGCCGCTTGAAATTTTTCTGATATCCATCTTATCGAGCCTCTACTAAATGTTGCCGACTTTCTGTCGGCGGCAAGCTCATTCTCCAGCCGCCTGTGGCTGGAGCGCTTCTTGCTAGCACGACGCCTGAACGTCGGGATCGCAGTTTGCGGAATGGTTCGGCGGCCTTATTACAAAAAAACTCCCACGGCGCTGCACCGCAGGAGTCATCGGCCGCTCGATGGGAACGGCAGTTTTGGTGGACTCCACCACCTTTGAAATCAACTTAGCAGAGCAATCGGTCCGCTGGCCAGTGTTCAATCATTCCAACAGATCAGGGAAGCGGCTGAGGCGAAAGGCAGCGGCAAAATCGTAAATGGCGTCCGGCATAGTAACCGACATCAGGAGAGGATCGGCGAATGAAACTCGCCAGATTTTGGTAGCGGCGGACGCATACCAAGGGTAGCAAAAGACAATCCGTCGGTCTTCTGGCAAAATTAAGGCGCTCAGTGCCTTGGCCACTGGACACTCGGCGTTGGCCAGGTGTATCGAGCCGCGCGGAAGCGCAGCGAGCACGGGCTCACCAACCTCGCGTTTTACGGCGTTGACCAGTTGGAGTGCGTTCGCGACAAGTTCTGACGCGCATCTTACGCGCATGGCGGACTCCGATGCAGGAGTCATTGGCATGCCGCAGGCGCGACAGCGTAAAAGCGGACTCCACCGCTTCGCCCGCGATACTTGCGGGTGGGCGAAATTGCCAGTACGAGCGCAGCAGCTTATCGCCGCGCGAATGCGGAGACACCGGCGTATCGAGCCTTTGCTCCCAGCTCATCTGAGATTGCCAACAACCGATTGTACTTCGCGATCCGCTCGCCGCGGCAGACGGACCCGGTCTTGATTTGGCCGGCGCCGGTGGCGACTGCAAAATCCGCGATGGTGGTGTCCTCGGTCTCGCCGGAACGATGCGAGATGACGCACGTATATCCGGCGTCACGTGCGACGCGCATCGCCTCGAGCGTTTCCGTGACGGTGCCGATTTGGTTGAGCTTGATGAGCACGGAGTTTGCCACTTTCTGAGCGATGGCGCGGCGGATGATCGCCGGATTGGTGACGAAGATGTCGTCGCCGACGATCTGGACACGAGGTCCGAGCTCGCGCGTCTGATGCTCCCAGCCGGTCCAGTCGTCTTCGGCAAGTCCGTCCTCCAGCGAGATGATTGGATAGCGGCTAATCCAATCCGAGTATAGCCGGGTCATCGCTTCAGCATCGCGCGATTGTCCGTCGGAGCGCGTGAAGACGTATTTCCCATTCTCGTAAAACTCGCTGGCCGCGGGATCAAGCGCGATCCAGGCGTGCTCGCCGGGCCGGTAGCCCGCTTTCGCAATCGCCTCCAGGATCAATTCGATCGGTTCTTCGTTGCTGCGCAGTCTCGGCGCAAAGCCACCCTCATCGCCGACGGTCGTGGAATAGCCGCGCGACTTGAGCACAGCGGCGAGCGCGTGAAACACCTCCGCCCCCATGCGGAGCGCCTCGGCAAAGTTTGGCGCGCCCGCCGGCACAATCATGTACTCCTGAAAATCGACGCCTGATTCGGCGTGCCTGCCGCCGTTCAAGATGTTCATCATCGGAACGGGCAAAAGGTGTGCATCCGGTGCGAGGTAACGATAGAGCGGAAGCCCGCGCGAGGATGCGGCGGCATGCGCGGCTGCAAGCGAGACTCCGAGGATCGCGTTGGCACCGAGCCGGGCCTTGTTCTCGGTTCCGTCCAGGTCAATCAACGCGCGGTCAAGATCCGCTTGTGCGGCCGCATCGAGGCCACGAACGTGCGGCGCGATGATTTCATGAACGTTTGCGACCGCTTTGAGAACACCCTTGCCGCCGTAGCGGTGTGGATCACCGTCGCGGAGTTCGTGCGCTTCGCGCGACCCGGTTGACGCGCCCGATGGAATCGCCGCGCGCCCTTTGGAACCATCGTGGAGCAGCACGCTGACCTCGATCGTGGGATTGCCACGGGAATCGAGAATCGCTCGCGCGGTAACCTGTTCGATTGCTGATTCGTCCATAAAATCTAGCCTCGGTCTTAATGGGGATATCGCAAGCGCGCGTCTTCGACGCGCATCTTGACTGGCGGCCTGGTGAACGGTCATATGGTAATCGCAATCGGTGATGGGGTTCCACCGCCAACCGCTCCCGCTTGAGTGAGCTGATGACCCCTACTGGTGTTAAACACAGGTAGGGGCTTTTCTTTTTGAAAGGGCTCTGCCGAAAGGCAAAGGGTCCTTTTTTGATGGTGAGCATCTCGCATCTGATACGTTCTCGGAAGAACGGTCCGCAGGGGCACACCTGCGCATTCACAATGCCAGGAGGGCAGTGATCGATGTTCACCGGAAGAGCCAAGCAGGTCACGATCTTTCTCGGCGAAACGGATCAATACCATCACCAGGCGCTGTACATGGCGATTATCGAGATGCTCCGGCGTGAGGGATGCAGCGGCGCTACCGCCACTCGCGGCGTTGCGGGGTTTGGGGCCTCATCGTTGATTCACACCGCGGCGATTCTTCGATTGTCCTTCGATCAGCCACTCGTGATCACGGTGGTGGATCGCCCCGAGCGGATCGATCGCGTCCTGGCTCCTCTGCGGGAAATGGCTCCCAGCGCTTTGATCACGGTTCAAGAGGTGGAAGTCGTCCAATCGGGTGCTCCCTTCAAAGAGGGGCTACCCGATTTGAAGGTCTCAGAAGTGATGCGCCGTGAAGTGGCCACGGTGCATCCTGACAGCCCAATCACCGAGGTTGTCGAACTGCTGCTGGATAAGGACTTCACGGCAGTGCCGGTAGTCGACGACCAAGGCAAGGTCGTCGGAATGGTGAGCGACAACGATCTGCTGACGCGCGGCGGGATGAACGTCACGATCAGTCTGAAAAGGGCGACCGATTTGGATTACGTGCGCGAGCTTCACAAGTCTCTCGAGAATCCGAACCACAAAGTTTCGGAAGTGATGACGCGCGACGTGGCGACGGTTACTCCCGACGCCGTTCTCGGACGAGCTGCCAGACTGATGGTCGAAAAACATCTCAAGCGGCTACCGGTCGTGGACAGCGATGGAAAGCTGGTGGGCATCCTGGGCCGTCTGGATATTTTGAACACGATCGCGGCGGTCCATCTGCCGGAATGGCATCCCGAGGCGCACGCCGACGGCGCACAGGCTACGGTGGCCGACGTGATGACCCGCGAAGTTCCCACCGTTCACGAAACTGCGACAGTTGAAGAAATTTTCGATCTGCTCGTTTCATCGTCGCACAAGCGGGTAGTCGTAGTGGATGACAAAAGGCATGTCGTTGGAATTGTCGCCGACTCTGATTTGATTTCGAAGGTGAGCCGTGAGAGCTGGCCGGGGATAATGGAAATCCTCATCTCCAAGGTCCCTATCGGCCGAGCCAGCGCAGAGGCGCGCAAGCACATCCAGAAGTTGCGCGCCCACTTCGCAAAGGAACTCATGACGCGGGATGTGGTTACGGTTCGGGAGAAAATGCCCGTGGCGAGTGCCTTGGCGTTGTCCGCGGAAAAGCGGGTCAAGCGGCTACCGGTGGTGGACGCTGAAGGCGAGCTGGTCGGTATCGTCGGACGCACGGAAATGATGCGGGCGCTGCTCGCCTGAAGGCAATCCGGAGGTATCAAAGCTTGGCCGCAGTGCTGTGGGTTGGGTTAGGAGGGTTCCTCGGCGCGAATGCGCGTTACTTACTGGGCGGTTGGGTGGCGAGCCGCTTCGGTGCTGCGTTCCCTTATGGAACGTACGTGATCAACGTTACGGGGAGTTTCATCTTGGGCTTCTTTCTCGCGTTTGCGCAGGACCGCACCTGGGTCGCTCCAGGCGCGCGATTACTTTTCGCGGTGGGTTTTGTCGGCGCTTATACGACTTTTTCCACGTTCGAGTACGAATCCATGCGCTTGCTACAGGGTGGAGAGATGCTGCTTGGCGCGACCTACCTTATTGGGAGCGTGGTGACGGGTGGGGTTGCGGCAATTGCAGGAATCGCGCTTGGCAGTTGGATTTGATCTTAGCGCCCAGACTTGAGTTGACTGCTGGGGAGTCCTTGCTAGACTTCTGTCGACAGCGTTGGTGATGGGGTTCACCGCTACAACCGCCCTTTCCTGAGCAGGGCTGATAACCCCTACCGAGGTGTACGCCGGTAGGGTTGGTTTGTTCAGGTTCCCTACCTGGTCATTCGAAGTCTCTCGCAAATCGGCGCCGACCACGCGCCGAGGGGCGAGACATAACGCCGCATGGAACGAGCGTAGCGGGCGATGGCGCATTCGATCGGGTTCAACCTGCTTCAGGTTTTGTTCGTGGTGGCGCTGGCTCCGCTGGTCTCGGGCGTGTTGTCACGCCTGAAGGAAATCGTCCAATCGCGGCGCGGTCCAAGCATCTTCCAGCCCTATCGCGACCTTCGAAAGCTGTTCAACAAAGACGAAGTCATCTCGGAACACGCTTCGTGGATCTTCCGGTTTACGCCGTATGTCGTGTTTGTCGCGCCGATCTTCGTGACCACGTTGATTCCGGTGCTTACGAACTATCCGCTCTTTTTCGCCTTCATGGGCGATATGCTGGGCGGCGGGTTTGTGCTCGCGCTGGGCGGGTTTTTCGCGACGCTTGCCGCCGTGGATACCGCTAATCCTTACGGTGCGATGGGCGCGAGCCGGACGCGGATGGTCGGTTTCCTTGCGGAACCGGTCTTCATGATCGTTTTCTTTACGGTTTCGTTCGTGGCTGGTTCGACGATTCCCTACATCGTGCAGCAGCATTGGGTGACGCCGCGCACAAACTTTTTCGCGCCATCGCACGTGCTGCTCGTGATCGCGTTTATCATGCTCATCCTCGCCGAAGCCGGCCGCATTCCGGTGGACAATCCGGCGGGCCATTTCGAACTCGCCATGATCGACGAATCGAAAAGCCTCGAGTACTCAGGTACGGGGATGGCGCTGATGAAATGGGGCGGTCAGATGAAGCTGCTGGTGCTGATGTGCATCCTGCTCAACGTGTTGGTTACGCCGTGGGGACTTGCCGGCGGCCAGAGCATCGCCGAAGTGCTGCTGGCGGTACCGCTGGTGCTGTTCAAGGTGGGGATTTTTCTACTCGTGCTGGTGGTGATTGAATCTTCGCTCGCTAAATTGCGGCTCTTTCGGGTCAGTGAGTTTCTGGGCGCTGCCTTCGTAACCTCGGTCGTCGCAATGATCACCGGGCTGTTAAGCTTTTAAGTAGAGACTCCGATGACGAGATCCTATGCGCTCCTGACCTCGCTAAATGGCTTGGCCGCCGGACTCTTCCTGATGAGTTCGTTCGGGTTGGCGGCAACACGCCAGATGCAGGGATGCCAGCGCTTTTACATTACTCAGTCTATATGTCTGGTGGTATCGGCATTATTGCTCGGCCTTGGCCTGCACGCGCCCGACTTGCTCGCGGTCGCTGCGCTTGACGCGGTCGTGAAACCGATCGTGATTCCGCGGCTGCTTCGACGCATGGTACCCGAGGCGATTTTTCGCAGACGCGAGATCGATCAGGTGTTGAATATTCCGAGTTCGCTTCTGATCGCGCTTGGGCTGACGCTGCTGGCATATTTTCTCAGCGGATATCTCCCGCCCGCGGGCGGCAGCCTCGCAAGCATCAACCTACCCATCGGCCTTGCCGGGATCTTCATCGGCATTTACACACTTACGGTCCGGCGCGAGGCAGTGCCTCAACTCATTGGTATCTTTGGCATCGAGAACGGCGCCCTCCTCTGTGGCTTTGCTATTGCGCCGACGCTGCCGCTGGTCATCGAGATGGCCTTCCCGTTCGACATGCTGATCATCGCGCTGGTGATCGGAGTCCTCACCCGTATGACGCACGAACGCGTTGGAACGACTGAAGTCGGCGGCTTCACGAGTCTTCGGGAAGGTGCCGGCAAGTGATTCTCTTTTTTATTCTCGGACTTCCGCTAATGGCCGCGCTGATCTCAGCGCTCCCGCTCGGTCGGCGTGTTGCGCCCGCGGTAACCTTTGCCACATGTGTCGCCGTGCTGGTGCTAACGGCCACGGCAGCGCTGCGGGTCGTGGCGGCGGAATCCGTAGTCGCGATCCGGAACTGGGTCGCGATTGACGGACTGAGTGCGTTAGTATTGCTGCTGGTCGCGACGGTGGGAAGCACGGCGGCGCTCTTTTCGTGGGGCTATATCGCTAGAGAGAAGAGTTCCCGACATCTGCGCCGGTACTATGCGAATTACAATCTGTTTGTCTTCGCGATGCTCTCGGTGCCGATGCTTATCGAGCCGAACCTGGTGTGGACCGGGGTCGAACTAACCACGATTCTTTCCGTCTATCTCGTAGCGTTCGAAAGTACGCGCGAGGCGCTGGAAGCCGCGTGGAAGTATTCGGTGCTCACAATCATGGGCGGAGCGATCGCACTGCTCGGATTCCTCGCACTGTACGCTGCGACGCGGGGCCGGTACGCGGAAGGGCCTTACACCTGGCGCACGCTGATCGTGCTGGCGCCCAGCGTTTCGCCGGGAGTGCTTGAGACCGCTTTCGTTCTGATCCTCGTGGGGTTCGGGGCCAAGGTGGGTTTGGTTCCGTTGCATACGTGGCTGCCCGACGCGCACAGCCAGGCGCCGAGCCCGATATGCGCCCTGCTTTCCGGTATCAAGACAACCGTCATCCTGTACGTGATATTGCGGCTCATTCCGGTATTGAACGCGTCAGGAAAGATAGATGTCGACGAGTGGGCGATGGTCGTAGGATTGTTCTCGGTGGGTATTGCCGCGTTTCTGATTATTCAGGTGACTGACTATAAACGCCTGTTCGCATTCTCCACGGTCGAGCATATGGGAATCATCCTGACTGCGGCGGGGATTGGCGGCGCCGCAGGTCATTACGGCGCCGTATATCAAATCCTCAACCACACGCTAACCAAGTCGTTTTGCTTTTTTGCGGCCGGAGCGACATTGGTTGCAGTGGGCACGCGACAAATCGCGGACGTCCGGGGACTGATACGAACCTCACCGCCTGCGGGCGTGGCCCTCCTGTTTGGGGGAATCGCGATCGCCGGCGCCCCGCCGCTCGCGGTCTTTCTGAGCGAATTTTCGATCCTGCGCTCAGGAATCGCAAAGCAACACTACGTTGCAACCGCTTTGCTCGCTGGATTCGTCATTGTCGCGTTTTTTGGGATTCTTTATCACCTCAACCGCATGGTTTTCGGGCGCCCGGTTCGGGCTACCGAGGGGAATGTGCCAATTAGATTGCCGGTGAGCTGCATACTGACGCTGATTCTGGCCGCAGCACCCATCATCATACTCGGGTTCTATATGCCACCGCCGCTCCACAAGCTCCTTCAGATGGCTGCCGACGGTCTGTCGAGGTGAACGATGCACCGCGAGCTGCAGAAAGTGCTGGATGAGGTTGAGGCCCGCTGGAACAGCAGAGTTCAACTGAGCCAGGAGGACGGCGCGGAATCGGCTTATCGGCTGGAGTGTGGGCCTCAGCAGCTACCGGAGATTTGTAACTGGTTGTTCTCCGACCTGCATTACAGTTTCGGCGGCTTGATCGTCGAGCAGCGAACGCGGTGGGAGCTGCGGTACGTATTCTATGGCGGACGAGAAGCGGCCTGGTTGCAAGTGCTTACTCATCTATCCCCGTCCGAGGATCGGGTACCCAGCATCAGCAGGCTCGTTCACGCGGCTGACTGGCACGAACGCGAGGTCGAGGACCTGTTCGGACTGGTGTTCGAGGGGCATCCGCGCCTCGGCGATTTCGTACTTCACGACGACGCCTGGCATGAGGGCGTCGCTCCGATGCGTAAGAGCTTCATTGCAAGTGAGCCTGTACTTCATCGTGAGCCCGACTTGACTCGGAAGCCCCGGCAGATCGTCGAGGAGGCGGGAGCGTTCCTGATGCCGATTGGACCCATTTATGCCGCCGCAACCGGGCCCGTGCACTTTCAGCTTGAGACCGTGGGCGAAGATGTAATCCGCGCGCAGCCGCGCCTCTTCTATGCATACCGAGGGCTGGAAAAGATCGCCGAGGGGCGCCGGGCTGAGGACGTTCTGCTGATAGCGGAGCGTATCAGCGGAACGTCAGCATTCGCTCATTCACTCGCGGTCTGTCAGGCCGTGGAGCACATGTGCCACATGGAAGTGCCTCCGAGAGCACGCGCGCTAAGAATATTCGTTGCGGAGCTCGAACGCCTTCGGCATCATGTCGCGGCGATCGAGGGAATCTGTGAATCGACCGGGCTTGCGGTTGCATCCGCCCAGGCCGCGATTCTCGAAGAGGACCTGCTGCGACTTTCCTGCGTGCTGACGGGGCATCGTTATCTCTTCGGCCTCGGGACCTTCGGTGGCTTGACGATCAACCTTGACGATTCAGCCTGCAACCGAGCCGCGACGCAGGTGCGAGAAGTGGCCGAAAAGCTCTCGGTGCTAGAGCGGATGTTGAGCATGTCAAGCAGTTTTCTCGATCGTTTGGAGGAGGTCGGGCACGTTTCTACAGGCGAGGCTGGCGACTTCGGGCTGGTCGGACCGATCGCCCGTGCCTCAGGTGTCTCGCGGGATATGAGGAAGGCCCAGCCATATTCCGGCTATGACCAGATCGAGTTTGAGGTTCCCGACGAATCGGAAGGAGACGGTTACGCACGGTTGCGTATGTTCTTTCGAGAGGCGGCGCAATCAGCACTAATCATCTCGACGGTCGCAAAAAAGATTCCGGGTGGGCGATTTCGAGTGCCAGAAGTCAGCTTCAGGCCGGGTGCCGCGTTGGGCTGGGTGGAAGCACCGCGCGGGGCCGCGTTGCATTGGATTCGACTTGGCGAGGAGGGTGTCGTGGATCGTTACCGAATCATCACGCCGTCATTCGCGAACTGGCATGGCTTCAGGCTCGCGGCCGAAAACTTTGCGTTCCAGGACTTTCCGATAATCCTCGCGACGTTCGCGCTCTCAGTTCACGAGAACGATCGCTAGCGGGCACGGCTAACCATCATGAGCCAATGGGTAATCAAGGGTCTCAGAACCGGCGTTAAGAGCACGCGCTACCCGCGCGTCGAGGAAACTGCGGCTGGAACTTCGCCGGGCCTGCCAGCCGCTACCAAGCTCCCCGCGGAGCTGGCGCAGTTACTGGTAGCGCGTTGTCCGGCCAATGCTCTTGAACTGGCCCCGACTGGCGTGGACGTGAACCTGCGCCGGTGTATTCACTGCTTGCGCTGCGTGCGCGGCACGAACAGTCCGATGGGATGGGAACGCAACTACGAATGGGCCACCGCAGTTTCGGGTGGCAATGACCAAAAGCGGCAGTTCGGTCCCGCGTTCGATCGATCAGTTCACATTCTCGTGGTCGATACAGGCGACTGCGGGGCGTGCTTGAACGAGGTTCGACAGCTCAACAATCCTTACTACAACATGCATCGCCTCGGCTTCTTTCTCACGCCGACGCCACGTCATGCCGATGTGTTGCTCGTAGTCGGAGCGCTGACCGAGCACATGCGAGTGCCGCTTCGCAAGGCCTACGACGCGATGCCCAGCCCGAAACGGGTCGTAGCCGTTGGGGCCTGCGCGCTATCGGGAGGAATCTTCGGCCGAAGCTTTATGTGCGCAGGCGGAGTGGCCGAGCTGCTCCCGGTCGATGTCGAGGTGCCGGGTAATCCGCCGCCGCCACTCGCGATACTGCACGGACTGTTGGTTTCGGTGGACCGCAAACCTCCGGCCCGTTTGCATCGCGGAGTGAGCGACTCCGCAGGGAACGCGTCGGGATGATCTCCATGGGCCTGCTACTGGTCATCGTCTTGGCGCTGTGCGCCGCCGGCGTGCTTGTGCCGCTGGCCATTGAAGAACGGCGAACACCGGCGATTGTGGGCTGGTTCGGAGCGTGCGCGGCGGGCGTCCTGCTCTGCTTCAGCGGAGCCTCACTGTTTGCCGACACGCCGTTTCACGCGACGCTGTGGAGCATTCCCTCCCTGGCGACACTCACGCTGTCACTCGACCGGCTCTCTGCGCTGTTTCTTTTTATTTCAGGCCTGGTCCTGCTTCCCGGTTCGATTTTCGCGGCAGGCAATCTTCATAGGTACACGGGCCGGTACAGCCTTGGGGCTTTTAGCGTTCAATTTTTCGCGCTCTTTGCGACGCTGGTCCTGATCCCGCTGTCGGCCGACGCGGTCTCCTTTCTGATGCTGTGGGAGTTGATGTCGATCCTGATCTACCTGTTGGTCAACTACGAAGACGAAGTTGAGGAACACACGCGCGCCGGATACCTGATGCTGGCGGTGGGCGAGGCAGGAACGCTTCTCATCGCGCTGGCGTTTATCGTCCTCGCCAACAACGGGCCACTTGAATTTGTTGCGATGAAGCTTGGCGGAACCGCGCTGGGCGAATACGCGCGATGGGCCGTCTTCCTGCTCGCGTTCTTCGGCTTCGGAGTCAAGGCGGGTCTCATCCCGGTTAACTTCTGGCTCCCGCAAGCGTACGCCGCAGCGCCGGATGCCTTTGTCCCGGTGCTGGCTGGAGCGACCTTGAACCTCGGTCTTTACGGAATCGTCAGGGTGAACGGCGACCTGCTGCCGGTTGCGATGATCGGCCCCGGCCTCGTCGCGCTCATCGTCGGCAGCGTTACCGCCCTGCTCGGCATTCTCTACGCGACGACGCAGAGCGATCTCAAGACCATGCTCGCGCACAGTTCGATCGAGAATGCTGGCATTATCACAGCGGCGCTCGGCGCGGGGTTTATCTTCGTGGCGTCGAACCATCCATCGCTTGCTGCCATCGCTTTTGCGGCGGCCTTCTACCACACGGCGAATCACTCGATTTACAAGGCCCTGCTTTTCTTCGCGACCGGCGCGGTTGATTCGAATACCGGGACGCGAAACATCGACCGGCTGGGAGGCTTGATAAAGACGATGCCTCTGACCGCGTTGTTCTTTCTGGTCGGCGCACTGTCGATCGCGGCGCTGCCGCCGTTCAATGGATTCGTCAGTGAATGGCTCACGTTGCAGACGATGCTGCAAAGCGCGGGACTTGCTTCGACTGGCGTGAAAATCGTCTTTGCGCTTTGCGGCGCGATCCTCGCCCTGACGGCAGCGCTTGCGGTGACCTGCTTTGTGAAGGCGTTCGCGATGAGTTTCCTCGGGATGTCCCGATCTGAATCGGCGGCGCAGGCCCGGCCCGCGCGAGCCTCGGCGACTGTTCCGATGGCATTCCTCGCACTGCTCTGCTTCGTGCTGGGCGTGGCTCCGACCTACGTCATTCCGGTTCTGGACGGAGCGATAGCGCCGATCGCAGAACAGGCGCGGGCTGCCGACGCCTTGGTGCCGCCGTTCTTTGCTGGCAACGTCCATCACGGCGAATTGCCCGCATCCTTCGTCGCGGACTTTCACGCACTTGGCGCGCAAGTCGGGCAGAGTGTAATGCCGGGGCGGGGTCTCGTCGTACTGCATCGCGGGGGTAAGGCGAACCCGGTCGTCTTCGCGATGTCCACCTTCTACATGGCCATCGTTCTGGCGTTGATGCTGGTTGTCACCTTTGCGGTGGTACGATTGATCTTGGTGCGCGAGCGCTCGGTCGTGAGACGGGCCGTCTGGGACGGCGGAATCCGCCGACTCCTACCCGAGATGACATACACCGGCACGGGGTTCTCGAACCCAGTACGGGTGATCTTTGAGGCGGTCTTCAGACCCACCACCGTGGAAGACACCCGTGAGACGGTCGGCAAGCATTTCCGGGCCGTGATTCGGCGCACGCGCGGCGAAAACCACGTGCTGGACCGCTTGGTGCTCAATCCGATCGCGGACGCCGCGCTATGGGTATCAAACGGTTTTGCCCGGATGCATCATGGCTTCCTCAATGCGTACGTTCTCTACGGCCTCATCGCGCTGATTGTGGCGCTTCTGATCGCGAGGTTCTCCTCATGAAGCTTGACCGGCGGTGCGGCTAGACTTAGCTTAAGGGTACGGGTGGTGGAGTCCACCAAGAACCGCCATCCGGCCAATGACTCCTGCAGCGGGTAGAGACCCGGGGCGGGAGTTGTCCCTCCAGAATTTCTGGGTCTCGAGACCGCTCCGACGACTGCCGATCGGAGGCCGCATGTGCTCGAGCGTCTGACAAAAAATTTCCGAGAGCTGCTCAAAAGCTTCGCGGGCACGTTGTGCCCGCTATGCGCCCTATTGAATCGGCGGGAGAAAGACGAAGTCGAACGCCTTCGTCCCGGCGGCTTGTGCGGCTTGCACCTCGAGATGGCTCTCCTCGCGGTTACTAGCCCGGCGGCGAGAGCGCGAGCAGCTCGCAGTGCGATTGAATCCGTCCTCGCCGACCGATCCAACTGCGAAGTGTGCTCACGGCTAAGCCAAATCGAGTTGCGGCTTGCACGCGCGATTCGCCGTTTTGATGGCGGGATGCGCTTCCAGAAGGCTCTCGAATCGGCGCCGCTATTCTGCCGCAATCACGCTACTGCGATCGCCGAAAATGATGCCGCAGGTACCTTTGCACAGGTCCAGAGGGCGAAGCTTCTTCACTTGCGTGATGCTCTCGCGCAAGCCGAGTTGCGTAACTCGGCGGAGCTGGAATCGCTGATATTGACGGCGCTCACCTATCTGGCCGCTCCTCTTCAACAAGAACCGCCGCCGATGGAAGTCCACGATTCCTCCGATTGCACGGAGTACGAGGCGGCGGAATTCGAGCGATGGGAGGAAGCACGCCAGTTCAAGCATCTGGCTGACCTCGAGAGCGAAGCGGCAGGCCTGCGCTATCGCAACGCCGTGCTTTCTGAAGAGAACCGCAGACTCAAGCTCGCCCATGTCGCCGGCGAAGCGATCCGGCGCGACCTTGAGCACGATCGAGCACAGCTCCTCGCCGCGGCGAAGGAACAGGATGCAAAACCGCTGAAGTTTTCGAGCCGGCATTAATAAAGAGCAACTCACTCATATGCGAATCTGCATCATCTCCGACCTCCACGCGAACTTCGAAGCTCTAGCGGCCTTGCCATCCGATTATGATGAGTTGTGGGTATTGGGCGACCTCGTGAATTATGGTCCTGATCCGGCTGAAACGATCGAGTTTGTGCGAACTCACGCTTCAACCGTCGTCCGTGGCAACCATGACAACGCGGTTGGATTCGGAACGGATTGCGGATGCACTCCCAAGTTCCAAGAGATGGCGGAGGCTACGCGCAAGTACACGACCTCAGTCCTAAGTGCGGGCGATAAGCAGTTTTTGAGGGATCTCCCGACGTGCGCCTGCCGGCAGCTCGACGGTCGAGTTTTTTTTCTCTGCCACGCGACTCCGTCGGACCTGCTGTACGAGTACCGCCCGCCTGATTCGCCGCGGTGGGCGCGAGATGAGGAGTCCAGCTCGGGAGCGGACGTGGTGCTGGCAGGGCACACACATCTACCATTTGCACGCATTTTCGGCGAACGAATCGTCGCCAATCCGGGGAGTTTGGGACAATCGAAGGCCGGAGACCCGCGCGCCCGGTACGCCGTCTGGCAGGATGACCACATTGAGTTAAAGGCTTACGAATATCCCGTCGACAAGACGGTCGAGAAAATCTTGGCGCTTCCGTTGACCAAGGAGGTAAAGCACGACCTCATTTGTGTTCTGCGTACAGGGACTCCGCCGTGAATCCGGGTGGTCATCGAAACAGCGCGCCGGAACCGGTGGCGATCACGGCTAACGCCGCAAAACTAAGTGATCTGGGACGTCACCTCCGATCGTTGCACGACGGAGACGGCGCGGTGATTGAGGCAATTGGGATCGGCGCGCCAGCGATTCCGGTCCTGCGGGCACTCCTGTTTGAGCGAGATCCCAGCGGGATATTCGAGCCGCGGATGCGTGCCGCTCAGGCGCTGGCCGCGCTCAGAGCCACGAGCGAATTGAAGCAGTTTGTCCGCGAATGGAAATCGGCCTCGGACCCAGTCGAGCGATTTGGAGACGAAGCCGTGCTGGGGACCGCCGCCAGATTCCTCGGTGCCACGATGACCGAAGAAGTCTATCTCATCTTGATGGCCGTGGGCCGAAAGCATCCGGTACCGCGAGTCATCGAAGCGTTGGGAGACTTCGGCCGCCCGGAATCGATCCCGATCATGGTCAGAGCCCTTGCGGATGACGTCAGCCGGACGGCGGCGGAACGGGCGCTGAGAATACTCGGCGAGGCAGCAATTTCCGCGCTCATCGGCGCTGCCTTGCGGCCGGTCGCGAATTTCTGGGGATTTGAAATTCCATCCAGCGTGCGCCGGCGGCGCAGCGCGCTAATGCTGCTGCTAGAATTTGGCGCCACCCGCGACATCTGGGACCTCATCCGCGGGCTGGCATCGGACTCGGACGACGAGATTGCGGTCCGCGCGTGCGCAATTGGTTTAACCGCAGGCACCTCTCCCGATCAGCGCGACTGCGCGCGCTTGATGGTGGAGCTGCTGCGGCGGGTGCGGTGGCCGCTTCATCAGGAAATCGAGGACTGCCTGATAGGAAATTTCGTTATCGCCGGGGAGTTTGTCGATCAGGCACTCAGAGGACCGACGGACGGCATTGCGAATGACTTCGCGCGCGCCCGATTCAAGCGATCACTCCGTCGGATCGCGGCAAGGGCGTTAACCAGACACGTACCTGGGAGTTGACCTCCATGCCGGAAGCAGCGCCGCATATCTCCAATATCGCGGGTGACGCACTCCGCCACTACGACCATCTCAAACTCGAGATTGCGGCGATCGGGCAGGCGGCGATGCTTCAGTGCGCCAAGGACAGGGACGAGGAGGGCGAACGCGCTTTCCAGCGGTTGCTGGCGCGATTGGCGGAGGACCGCTTCAACCTTGCTGTGGTGGGTCCTTTCAGCCGGGGTAAGAGCAGCCTGATGAATGCGATCCTCGGTTTCGAGGGGCTACCCACCGGGCTCCTGCCCCACACCTCCGTCATCACGACGGTGAGTTATGCACCACGGGAACGCATCTTGGTTCGATGCGAAGGATGGTCGCTGCCCAAAGAGATTCGACTGAACCAACTCGCGGAGTATGTAACCGAACTCGGAAATCCCGGGAATCAGCGGGGCGTAGCGCTCGCGGAAATCCAGTTACCAGTCGAAATCCTTCGCCACGGCCTCTACTTCATCGATACGCCCGGCGTCGGTTCCGCGATCGTCGCAAACACCAAAACCACGGAGCGCTTTCTTCCCGAGATCGATGCCGCGATCTTCGTTTCCAGTTTTGATTTCGCCGTCAGCGAGGCCGACATCGAATTCCTTCGTACGGTCAGCGCGACGGTGGGTAAGGTGTTTTTTGTCCTTAATAAACTCGATCTCACCTCGAAGTCCGAAGCTGAGGAAGTCATTCGATTCGTTCGCGATCGGCTCGACGGTGAATTGGGTATTGGACGCTACGCTTTGTTTGCTGTATCGGCGAAACGCGCGCTCGAGGCGAGACTGCGCGGAGATTCGGACGCTCTGGCCGTGTCCGGGCTGGTTGAATTGGAAGCCGCGCTGGCGGCGTTCATGGCCGGGGACAAGACGCGCCAGTTATCCGTGCGCGTGATGGACCGCCTGGTCACCTTGCTGCAACGTGAACTCGCGCACGCCGGATTCGCGCCGGACTCACAGCGTTCGCCTCGCCAGGTCTCCGAAGCCCTCGCTTCGTTCGATGAAAAAGCTGCCGTCCTCAAGGCGCGATGCGCGGAGCTCGCGAACCGCCTTGAAATGTTTGGCAATGTTGCGTCGCGCGCCGTTGAGCGTCGTCTCGACTGCGCGTTTACGAACCTCAGCCAAAGCGCCGCTCAGAAAGTTACGCCGGACCTTCTCACCGGCCGAATATTCTCCAGGCCGAATGTCTTTGACGCGTTCGCGCGCAATGTGTCGGCGTTTTGTGAGCGCGCTCTCACGCGCGAGTTACGAGTTTACGAGGCGGCCCTGAACGAGCATTTGGACCGGAGCGCCGGTCCGACCCGCGCGGAAATCCTTGCGCTACCCGACGAACTCTTCGAGATCGCGACGAATGGTAACGGAGGCGCTCGCGAGGTATCAGAGCTGTCCGCAGAAGAGCGCGAAGCCGCGCCACCATCTGTGGAAATTGGAGGGATCGCACGCGTCGAGTGGAGACCGCGGCTGCCGTGGTGGATATACGTGGCGCCGCCGCGCTGGTCTTCCGCGGCGATGAAAAGACAATTTGCCGTTGCGCTCGGCGAGTTGCTCGCGCAGTACCGATCCCGCATCGATGCGTCGATCCGCATCGTCATGAAGGAATATGCAGAGAAACTGGGCCGCGAGATTGAAAAGACAATCGACGGTCGAGCGGCTCGCGTGAAAAAATTACTCGTGTCGGGAGGTTTTGCACAGAATCGCAAAGTGTTCGAAGCGCTGCTGGATCGGGCCAGAGATCTGCGTCGACAATTTGAAGATACGGGAGACTGCCGGTCGTGGTCTGAGGAGGGCGACCTCGGTGGCTCCGACGCAGTCGCTGCAAGTTCCGCAGCTTCCGTCGGCAGTGTGCATGAGTGTCCCGTCTGTCGTGCAGTTATCCGGGCGGTTTTCGATTACCTGAGCAAGCTGCAATATGAATTGAGCATCGGCGCGGTGGCTCAACACGACCACGCCGAAAGCGGCGGCTTCTGTTCAGTACACACGTGGATTTACTCCAGCATGACCTCGCCGGTAGGAATCTCGCGGGCCTATCCCGCGCTGCTTGAGTCGCTTGTCGCGCGGCTGAAACGTGCCGTGCGTAATGCGGTTTCGGTTGAAGAGCTGGACCGGAAAATCCGCGATCTATCGCCGTCGCAAGAGAGTTGTGGGGTCTGTGCGGTTGCGCGCCGCGTGGGCGATCACGCAGTCACGGATATCGTTCGAATTCTCGACGCGGACGGAAGCAGCGAGCTGCCGGTCTTATGTTTGCCCCACCTCGCGATCGCCTTGCGAATCGGCGCGGATTTGAAGAGTGCCCGTCTGCTATCGACACGATGCGCGCACGCACTCCTGCGCGCTGCTGAGGACATGCGCCATCACGCCCTGAAGCACGATGCGATCCGGCGAGGCCTGATGACGAGAGATGAGCGTGATGCGCCTCTGAGCGGACTCAGAAAATTATCCGGCGATATGCTGCTGACATTGCCACCCCGACGTGACGATCGGCTATGACCCGCTGCCGGTCAGGAAAATCAATGAGGCACGAGCGAAGGAATCGAAGAATGGACGCAAGACCGGCGCCGGCCGTTCAGAAAATCGAAACCGCCGACTCGCGTGCGACGTGGTTTAACCGCAACGTCGCGGCTATGTGCTTGGCGAGTTTGCTCTCCGATCTGGGACATGAGATGGCAACCTCGATCCTGCCGCTGTTCCTGACCGCGATTGGAGCATCGCCTTCGGCGCTGGGAATTATTGAGGGCGCGTCGGATGGAGCCGCGACGTTCGCCAAACTGATTGGCGGCAGGATCGCAGACCGCAAGGGCTTGCGCCAAAAGGTTGCGAGTCTCGGATACCTGGTCACCGGTCTCGCGACAGGATCATTCGCGGCGGCGATGACTTGGTTTGAACTACTGATCGCGCGGACTGTGGGATGGTTTGGCAGGGGGACACGCGGGCCGTCGCGCGACAATCTTCTGGTTGATTCGGTGCCCCGCGCGAGGGTCGGCGCGGCGCTGGGGCTTCACCGAACCGCCGACACTTTGGGAGCGATCTTGGGCCCGCTGACCGCGATGTTCCTTCTCCATCGAATCGGATTCCGCAACATCTTTCTGGTGAGTCTCGTGCCTGGCGCGTTGGCCGCTGCGGCGTTCTACTTCTTCGTGCGCGAACCCGATGGGTCGAACACTGCGCAAGCACCAGAGTTCAAGGGCTGGGATGCGGCGTTGCCATCCTCATTCCGGACTTTTCTCGCCACGATTTTGCTGTTTGGAATCGGAGACTTTGCGCACAGCATGCTCGTGCTTCGGGCTGCCCAACTGCTCGGATCGACACCCAAGGCAATGCGCATCGCCATCGGGCTGTACGTCATTCACAACACGGCGCATGCGGCTTTGTCTTATCCCATAGGAGTTATAGGCGACCGGGTCGAACGCCGGCGCCTGCTCGCGGTTGCTTATGTGATTGCGGCGGTCGCCGCGGCCGGCTTTGCCATCGGACCACACAGCGTGGGTGCGCTGGTGGTGCTCTTCATTCTCGAAGGCGCCGTAATGGCTGCTCAGGAAACGCTCGATTCGGCCGTGGCGACAGATCTTCTGCCGGCCGACTCGCGCGGCGCGGGATTCGGCGTGATGAATGCGACAAGCGGCGTCGGCGACTTCGTGTCGAGCATGGCTGTTGGGTTTCTATGGAGCGGAGTCTCTGGCCACGCCGCCTTCGCCTATAGCGCGGTTTTGAGCTTTGCAGCCGCGGGACTGATGGCGTGGGCGATATGAAAGACGCTCGGGTCTGGCAGGCCGCGTTATGAACTCTTTCTGCTGGAACTGCTTCCAAACGGTCGATAGCGACGACGCTCTGTGCCGCGATTGTGGGCGGCAGCAAAATCCGGTGCCGGGCGATCTTCGCGAGAAGCTGATTCGAGCGCTCAAGCATCCAATAGGAGAGACACGAAGACGGGCATCATTTCTGCTCGGACAGAAGCGGGCAAGCGCGGCGACGGCAGATCTGGACGATCTCGTCGAGCACGATCCCGATCCCTATGTGGCCGCTGAAGCAGTTACGGCGTTGGAGAAAATCGGGACTCCGGACGCGCTGTATGGAATTGAGCGTGCGGCTTCGCACGAGTCATTCGTCGTCCGGCAACGTGCCGTCGAAGCGCTGGTGGCGGCCGGCGGCGAGTGGGCGGATACAGCGAGAGAGATAGCAGAAGACGACCCCAGTCCGTCGGTCAGAGATGCTGCGGAAACCAAGCGCGCGAAGCGCAATCGGATGATTCGGTGATCGTGAACTATTCGCACATACGAAGGCTCTCTATTGTGATGCGCGCGGTTGAGGACGCAGTAATCGAGATAGAGCGCGCACTTGAACCCGTGTCTGAAGCTCCCCGGCGCGTGATGACCGAGTATCAGAACGACCTCCCCGACTCGGCAAGGTGTGCGATGCGGGCGAAGCTCGAGGAGATTCGTGCAGAAATCCAAGATGCGAAGGATTGCTATGATTTGTACGCCGACACTGTTTCTAATCGTCGGCGTCTGTCAACCAAGTTGTCGATTCTCGCGATTGATTTGACCGAATGCAGACCAGCGTATATGCGCGGCTACGGGGAGGTGCCGGACGAGGAGCGGGAGCCGCTTGACGAGCGAATGTCACGGTTAGAGGCGCTACTCGACAACCTCAATAAACTTGTAAGGCAGTAGCAACCAGACCTTCAAGCGTATGGTGTACGCCAATCATCTCGGCCTACCTACGATCGGCCAATCTGCGGCGATGCGGCGCATCGTCAGACGCCTGGAGCGTATCGCACCGTCGTCAGCGTCCGTAGTCATCACCGGCGAGAGCGGTACCGGGAAGGAATTGGTGGCTCGGACCATTCACGATCTTTCTCCCCGCCGAGAGAAGCCATACATCGCGGTCAATTGCGCAGCTATACCAGACACGTTGATTGAAAGTGAATTATTCGGCCACGAGCGGGGAGCATTTACAGGGGCCGAGCGTCGCCATCATGGGCGCTTCGAGCTAGCCAACGGCGGGACCATTTTGCTCGACGAGATCACGGAGATGAAGGTCGAGTTGCAAGCCAAGCTCTTGCGGGTCATCGAGGAGCAGAAGCTGCGTAGGTTGGGCGGGACGAGCGACGTTGCCCTCGATGTCCGTGTGCTGACCACTTCGAACCGAGACCTAAAGGACGCGATTCGCGAAGGTCGTCTTCGCTCGGACTTGTATTACAGGCTCGCGGTGTTCGTGATGGAGCTGCCCGTTTTACGCGAGCGCTCCGAGGATTTGCCGCTTCTGACCGCGCATTTCGTTCAGGAATTTGGCTCGTTAAACCAGAAGCGTGCGCTCGGGATCCATCCGAAGGTGTTCGAAGCGCTAAGCGCTTATTCATGGCCCGGCAACGTGCGGGAGCTGCGGAACGCAATTGAGCACGCGGTGATCATGAGCAGCTCTCCGCTACTGACGGTAGCTTGAAGCTCGGTGTTCATTTCAGAAGTCTCCACGATAACTAGCGTCCCTCGTTTGGCGCGTTGGAGGCATCGTTCGAGCCATCGCCGCTCGGCCGGGTGACTTGAGACGGAGGACCAGACCGAGTTTACCGGGGGAACGTTGCGGGGCGCTCTGGAAACGTCGAGCAAGACAAAGGATCGCTGGCAGCGTGGCGACAGCTCGTGAATCGTTCTGGCTAAGAATCGTTTTCCGGTGCCAGTCTCACCGCTAATAAGGATTGGAACGCTTGTCGGAGCGGCCCGCCTGATGATGCTAGTGACCCGACGCATTGCCTGAGACTCACGCGCTAAAGCAGTGAACGATTTATCGGCATCAGGAACGTCAGTGGTGGGGCCGCGTCGCGGCATGACGGTTCGTAACGGCGTGATATTTAGGCTCTTAGAGCGGCCTTTTTCGTCCGGCCGAAGCTGACAGGCGAGATCGTCGATAAGTTCAGGTAGGCTCGTATTCAAGCGCCCAGTTATTCAGTTAAACGATGTGAGTGTGGTGTAAATAGTTCCAGACTGACAGCGCGATGACAGTCCAGGCAGGACGTCGGAAATGCGGCGCTAACACTATTACAAGCAATCACTGCTGCGTGCTCTTGTCAGGTGACTGTTGGGCGGGCTGATGGTTCCTTGTCAACAACGCTCGTTTTGGCCTGAAGCAAGTCGATGGCAACGTTCTCGCAGCCCATTGCTCCGAATCTCGTTAACGGTCGCAATTGGAGTTTCGACGCGTTCATGGAAAGTGCCTCCAGCGGGTGCCCTTCGCGGAGAAAATGGACTTCAGATTCTGCTTGTGGGTTTGCCCAAGCGCTGGGTGCCGTTAGCTCTACGAACGACCGCACTTTTCCCCTCCCTGAAACCGCCTCCAGACTCACTCCTTCCACGCGTCGCGAAACGGCGAAGAAATTGCCCGCGAACTTCACTGCAGCTTCTCCGTCGATGGCTCGCTCACGGGACCGTTCAGTTTCCGGCCCGGACGCGCCGCCCCTTCGAGCTCGGCTTTGATCTGTTTGCAGAGCCGCCACATCGCCGCCGTGATGGTTTCGGCCAGATCGAAGCCCGCGTCTTCGGAGCGTGTGCGCAGCGCTTCAATTTCCCGCTTGAGACCGGCAGGCAGCTTGAAGGTGATCGCTTCGTTTTCCTGTTTGCGTTTGGGTACTCCCATCGCTCGACTCCTTCGTTTCATTTGATGACGTCAGTTCTTGTAGGCGCCGGGGAATGCTCTATGTCGGTCGTGCGCAACGGCTGACAATCGACGATCGGCTCGGGGTCTTCACCATACGGGTACAGAACCAGTTCGGGCGTCTTGTAGACCGGCCACTTGCTGTCCTGCTGATGCTCCTTGATCGCCGCCTGAACCTCGCACGGCTGCTGCGCGAGAAGCTGCGCCGCAGTGGGCGGTGCGGGAGCGGCTTCGGGCTGTGACGGAGCTTCTGTAACCAAATTGAGTGGTGGCGGAGCGGGCGGCTGTTGGCCGGCGCACGCGCCGAGGGTCAGCGCCAGCGTTAGAGCCCCTGCCGATGCGATGCGTCTCATGGCCGTTCCCTCCCTTCCGTGGATGGCTATTCCTGCTGCTGCGTCCAACTAATCTGCGTCACGTAAAAGCCGAGCGGATTGCTCACAATCGTGTCGTCCGAATTGGGTGGAACGATTTAGGTTTGCATCACCGCTTCCCAATGCGTCGGCGCGCCGATCTCGATGCCGTTCAAATCGTGCGGAATCTCCGCCCAACGGACCTGGTAGCTCTCCGGCGAGAGCTGCAGGATCGAATCGACCTGAACCGAGACGGTCTGCTTCTCCGCGATCTTGAACGGGTTATGCGTAAATCCGTCTGAGTGGTAATACGCGTCGAGGAATCTGTCCGCCGCACCGCGCGCGTGCGCGAGCACCGAATTGAGCATCGGATGTTCGACCTGCTGATCCGTGCTGACCGCCCGCGCATTGCGGATAAAAGCAGCGACTTCGTAGCGCTGCATCCTCGCAGCCACGTCGGGCACTGACGATGGAGTCAAGGCTTGCGGTACGGTCAGCGAGTATCCGAGCTTGTCGACTTCGACGACGTATGGGATGTACCGGTTCCGCGTCGTGAGCCAGACGATCCCGCTCGCGAGAATCAAAGCGACAACGAGAAGCCCGCCAGCGGCGATCTGCCAGTTGCGTTTGCCGAGAACGAGATCGGCGTAACGCTCATCCCATTCACGTCGGGCTTAGACGTAAAGATTAGCGCTCATGGCTCAACCTGCACGCGAAAGACACTTGGGATTCACAGGGCTACGGTCGGCTTTGAGTCCACGGTAAAGGAACTCGCTGAACGTTCTCCGACGACTGGCGAGATTAGCTTGAGGCTTACGCTGCTGCTGCGCGGCTAAACGGCGCGCATCCACAAGGTCGTCGGTTCGAAACCGATCACCCGCTCCAGTTAATCTCCTAGGGAAATCAAGGCTTTTTCGGTTGAGGACATGCAATTGCTGGCGCGCAACAATCGCGTCAACTCCGATTATGTGACCCGGCATTGCGAAGCCTTGCACCTGCGACAGCCATGAGACCCTCCAAGGTTTAGAAACGACTTCAGAACCTGCGCGAATCGTTCGGCGTCAATGGGCTTCGAGGTGTAGTGGTGGATGCCGCCAGCGCGTGCGAATTTCTCCGTTTCAGGGCTGTGCCTGGCGGCGACGTAGATAACCGGCGTATCGGGCGCCGACTGGTGCAACCGATCGAGCGCCGCGAAGGAGTCCGCAGAGCCGAGAATTGCGTCGTCAAGAACGATCAGCTTCAGTTCAGGTCGCGTTAGAAATTCTGGCCTGGAAGATAAATCCAAACAGCTCTCCACGCGCCACCGATCTCCAGCGGCCTTGAACGTAAGCGACGTCAGGGCCGCATCGTTGGAAGCGACGAGGATATGGACCGGAGAGGCCACGGGAGTTCGACTGCCATCCAAGGGTCTGATAATCCGTACCCAGCCGACGCTTGGGTCAAAAGCTTGCCGCGCTTGCTTGCCGGGGCCTGTTGATGCGTCTCAGCCTTCTTCGATTGCCCGGACTCGACCTGGATCGGCACCTTTGTGTCCCGCGAGCTGCTTTCGCTAGCGGCGCGTGACGTCGTAATAGCTTGGACCGTGCCAGCCGTTGGACCGGAGCTTGCCGCGTTCGAAGGCGCAGCTTGGCGCATTTGGCGTCATCGATGACGCGATTGGAGCCATGGGCTCGCCGGCCAGTTTGCTGTTTTGGGTTTGGATCGCGCCAAGGCGAACCTCCAGACGCTGGATGATCGCTTCGTCCTTCTGCGGTCGCGCCTCCTTCGCTTTCTTGGACCCGCTTGAGTGACTGAAGTCTCCGTTGCACCTGTACGAGTGAAGCTCCGCCGAAATCCGAACCGGCGGTACTGGTCGCCGGTGAGCCGTCCGCTGGCGACCGCGAGGCCTGGGCCGCCGCCGAGACGCCACGCGAGGCCGTCAGCAGAGGCCGATGAACAGCACGAGGATCCTAGTGAGAGTGCTCGTTGGTGCGCTTCCATCCCCTACGCCTCGTCGCGTACAGTTCGCAACGAGATCGCGGCTTGGACAGACGCCAACGGTGACGCGTTTTTGGGCCATGCGGTATGCTTGGCCGAAAGCGCAAGGATTTGTGCGCTATCGCCACCGGACTGAAGATAAAGATGGCCGGTCCGGAGAACTTTGAAGAGACGGCAGAAACTTGGACCGTTGCTATTATCACATACTCTGGGACCACGAGTTGGACGGGTTGCACGGGCTGCTTGAGACCCTCCTGAAGCGGCGCGACGAGGTGATGGACCGATGGCACAGTCTTTATGTGGTGCATTTCGGGGAGTCGCGTTCGCTTTCCGAGGCTGAGTTCATCAACATTTTCGGTTCTGAACTGGACAGTTCCGTTCCCCATTTGCTGCGGAAGGATATGGAGGGCTTCGCCGCTGAAGTTCGTGCCAAAGCCGAACAATTGGCGGAGCGCGAGGTGCCGTACTCCGAGGTGATAGTCTCGATGCATCTGTTCGAGGAGAGCGTCGCCAACATTTTCCCCAGCTTTCCGCCGGCGCTCCCGCGGATATACCTGGCGTTCGACAAACTGAGCCACATCCGCACCATCATTCTGGCAGAAACGTACTTTCAATCGCGCTCGGCAGCGGCTCACGCCCGAATTGAGGATCTTGAACGGGAAGCCTCACATATACAGCTTGACGGACGCAGCAGCTTTCACGGTTTGGTCGGGGCGAGCCCACCGATGCGCCGCCTTTACGAGCGCATCGAGGCGGCGAGCAAAACCCGCGGCACGATTCTGATTGTTGGCGAGAGCGGAACCGGCAAAGAGCTCGTGGCGAGGGCCGTGCACGAAGCCCAGCACAGTTCTTCGGGTCCATTTATTCCCTTCAATTGCGCCGCGATACCGAAAGACCTCATCGAGAGCGAGCTTTTTGGCTACCGGCGCGGAGCTTTTAGCGGCGCAACTGCCGAGTACCTGGGTCTATTTCGCGCCGCCGAGGGCGGCACGCTATTCCTGGATGAAGTTACAGAGATGAGCCCGGAGACGCAGACCAAGCTGCTGCGCGCGATCCAGGAACATTCGGTACGCCCGGTCGGTGCGACACAGGAAGTCCCCGTAGACGTGCGGTTGATCGCTTCGACAAATCGCGAGCCGGAGGAGGCGGTGCGTCGCGGGCAGTTGCGGCAAGACCTGTATTACAGGCTGGAGGCCGGCGAATTGCGCATACCGCCGCTGCGCGAGCGGTTGGAGGACATCGCGCTGCTGGTTGAGCACTTCATCGCACTATTCAATCAAAAGATTGGACGCAAACCGCCGGTCGAGGGGATCGAGCAGGACGCACTTGAAGCGATGCGTCGCTACCAATGGCCGGGAAATGTAAGAGAGCTCTCGAACGCGATCGAAGGTGCTTTGACCTTTGGACGCCACAGCCACATCAGGTTTGAGGACCTGCGGTCGCGGATTCGCGGAACGATAGAATCGGTGAACGCGACCGCGAACCTTCCCAGTGGCACGTTCGCCGACGTGGAGCGTGAGGTGATTCGAAGAGCTCTGGAACAGTCGGGAGGAAACAAGGTTCAGGCCGCGAAGCTGCTGCGCATCTCCCGCAAAAAGCTATATGCAAAAATCCACAAGTTCGATCTGTGATTCGTTGCGAATTTCTTGAATTCAAGCGATCTTCGACGGAATTCTCCGGATCAACGGCTGGCCTCCTGTTGAGCGGTTGAGTCCAACGGCCGGTTCAGTAGTCCATTATGTGCTGAGTGGCCTGCAGCACGTCTAAGAGCGCTCTCAGCAGATCGCTGGTGCTCACGATCCCGACGAGTTTGTCGCTCGCCAGGACTGGCAGGCCTCCGATTTTATGCTGGAGCATCAGCCGCGCCGCGTCTTCCGCGGTGATGCGCGGGGTAATCGTAACCGGGTTCGGCGTCATCGCCGCACTCACTTTGGTGTAGTCGAGGTAACCCGAGTGCTGACGTAAATCGCGCTCGGTGATAATGGCCTCCAGCCTGCCGTTCTCGATGACGGGAAGCCGCCGAAAGTGCCCCGCATCCATCAGTGACTTGGCCTTGGCCAGCGTGTCGTCAGGCGTCACGCACACTGGATCGCGAGTCATCCAGTTGGCAATTTCCATCGCTTCCTCCTCGTCGTTCTGCTCGATACCGTCGCAAATGTCCTGCCACGGCTTACGCGGGGCTTCTTGCGTGTGGGAGTCGCGAGATCCCATGCTTATCGATTTCCAAACGAGGGAAGATTGGCTCCGTTGGATACAGGCGTGAGAGAGCTCGCATGCATCCGAATGGCCTCGAATGGGCACATTCTACTCGAATGAGCGCATCCTAACAGTTTTGCCTAGGGATCCTTTGCAGAGCGGGCTGGCACGGCGCTCGCTATACGGAGCAGTGGCTGAGGCCATTTGAGGCAAGGAGACGTTTCAATGTCCTTCCCATTCAGAAGAATCCTGAGTCCGGTTGACTTCGACGACAGCTCTCTGGCGGCCTTGGATGTGGCCGCACGGATCGCGCGCCAGAATGACGGGACGATTGTGCTGCTTCACGTTGTGCCGATGCTGGTCCCGGCCACGGGCATGCCTGTTTACGTCGACATCTACAAGGGACAGGAAGAGGCGGCGAAGGACAAGCTGCGCGAGGTCGCTAGTAGACGGCTGCAGGGGATCAAGTACGAGACGCTTACCGATCTCGCCGATCCCGCCGGGGCAATCCTGAAAGTAGCCCGGCGAGCTGGCGCCGATCTGATTGTGATGGCTACGCACGGACGGCGGGGATTTTCTCGGGTCCTGCTGGGCAGCGTGGCGGAAATGGTTCTTCGCGAAGCGCCCTGCCCGGTGCTGTGCGTTCGTCGCGGGGAACCGGACAAGAACCTGGTTGCGAGATGGATGAGCTCAAGCCCCGTGACTACCACTCCGGACGAAAAACTCTCGGCCGTTGAGGCGCGCATGCATGACGGCAACTTCCGGTCCGCACCAGTAGTTGACAGCGGGCGTTTGGTCGGCATCGTTACCGACCACGATATCCGCAGCCACATGGGCGTTCTGGAAACTACGGAGGTCAAGGCGGCGATGAGTGACAACGTGACGGCCGTTGCGCCGACCACGCCGCTCCACGAGGCTGCGCGGCTGCTTTTCGAGCGAAAGATCGACCACCTGCCAGTGCTCGAAGATGCGCAACTGGTGGGCGTAATCAGCACCAGCGACATCCTCAGGGCGTTTCTTGAACAGGACTGAGAGAGAGCCCCATCATGATTAGTGAGCAAGCTCCGAAGCTGGACTCCAGTTTGGAAGCTTCAGAATCGCTACTGGTCGAGGCGATGAGGCGGCCCGAGTTTTACCCGGATCATCCATCGCGTGTCGAAGTCAGACAAACCCACATGTCCTATGTGTTCCTGGCCGGCGAATACGTCTACAAGGTCAAGAAACCGGTCCACTTCGATTTTGCCGATTGCTCGACCCTCGGCGTCCGCTACGAGCTGTGTCGCGATGAAGTGCGCCTGAATCGGCGCCTTGCCCCCGCCGTCTATCTCGGGGTTTGGCCAATAATCCGCGATGGACGCAGATTCCTGCTGGGTAAGGAGAGCAGGAGCTTCGACCCCAGATCGCAGGAGTACGCAATCAAGATGCGGCGGCTTCCGGATGACCGGATGCTGGACCGGATGTGGCGCGCCGGCCAGGTGAATGTTGCGATGATTGACGGGCTCGTGAAGAGACTGGTCGGGTTTCATCAGAGCGCTTCCACCGCGGAAGGCTGGCGTTATGGATCGGCGCCTGCGGTTCGGCGGACAGTGCTCGGCAACCTGGACGAGAGCGAACGCTTTGCCGGCTATACGCTGACCAATTCTCAGTTCGCAGCAATTGAGGATTATCTTAAAGGCTTCGTCAGCGCGCATTGGGAGTTGCTTAACGATCGAATGCGCCAAGGCCACGTTCGCGACGGTCACGGAGACCTGAGATGCGAACACATCTGCCTTGCACAGGGAGTCCAGATTTTCGATTGCCTTGAGTTCAGCGAACGTCTGCGTTATGGCGACGTGGCTTCGGACATTGCCTTTCTCGCGATGGACCTCGATTCGCTCGGCGCGTCACCGCTCGCCGATGAATTGGTTCACGCTTATGCTCAAGCGACAGCCGACGAGTCATTCGCGACGCTGACCAACTTTTACAAGTGTCATCGCGCTTGCGTGCGTGGGAAGGTGGAAAGCCTCAAGAGTCTCGAGGACGAAGTCCCTTCAGTTGAGCGCGACAGTGCGCGCGATCATGCTCGCGGGAGCTTTTCCTTGGCGTTTGGTTACGCCTTGCGCGGTAGACCGGCCCTGGTGATTGTGTGTGGACTTTCGGGCACGGGCAAGTCAACCGTCGCGCGGATGCTCCAGTCTCGCACTGGGTTCGAATTGCTTAGTTCGGACCGCATTCGCAAACGCCTTGCCGGCGTTCCCGAGACGGCCTCCGCCAGCGCTCCGTACGGAGCAGGCATATATAGTGCGGGCTTCGACCACCTGACCTATGACGCTCTGCTGGCCGATGCTCGTGCCCGGTTGCGCGAGGGTTGCGGCGTGATCATCGATGCAACTTTCATAAGACCGGAGGATCGGCGGAGCGTCCTGGCCATCGGCGCACAAGCCGGAGTACCGGTCTTGTTTGTCGAATGCCAGGCGGATGAGCGGGAAATTTTACGGCGGTTAGGCGAGCGGACCAAAAAGGGCGATAGCGTTTCGGACGCAACGGCCGAAGTTTATCTGAGCCAGCGGGCTGAGTTTGTGCCGATAACCGAAGTGCGCGCGCGCCACCATCTGATAATTGATACCGGCGAAAATATTGAACGCGCCCTGGAGCGGATCGAAGGCTCCCTCGGTAGCCTTTTTCAACCAAGCAGAAAAGAATCCGCGAGCGGAGGCTGTCATGAAAGTTGAACAGATGATGAATCACGCAGTCAAAGCATGTCATCCAGAGGACTCGCTCAACAAAGCTGCGCAAACGATGTGGGAGAATGTCTGCGGTGCCGTGCCGATCGTCGACTCGGAGTTTAAACCCATCGGATTTCTGACCGATCGTGATATCTGCATGGCCGCCTACACCCAGGGTAAACCTCTACAGGCACTGACTGTCGACGGCGCGATGGCCCGCAATGTCGTGTGCTGCCAACTCGAAGATGATCTCGACTCCGCGATGCAACTGATGCGCGAGAAACATTTTCGGCGGCTTCCCGTGGTCGGACCCGACGGCAAGCTCATTGGTATTCTTTCGTTGGACGATCTAGCTCACGAGGCCGGACTGTCGCTGCGCGGGGGCGTGAACCGCGAATTACGGGAACGCGTGGCCGAGGTCTGCATCGCGGTTTCGCGAAGCCGCGTCTTCGCCCGCTCTCCGCGGACCGAATAAACAGACGCGCATTGGAGTCTTCGCGACGCGCGCGAGGCTGTCTCAGACAACTACGAAAGGAATCACCAGTCACACGGATTTACCGCAAGGCCGCTGCCGTCCACTCAACCGGGGTAACTCCAGATCGAAGAGCTGATGATCGCGTGCCATACTTACCGAGTGCCTTTTTTCCTCCGTCCGAAACGATGACCAACTGGAGAACCATGGTCAGTGATGACTACGGCGTGATACCGCAAGACGTTGAAGGTGTTAAGGAACTCGCCGACCTGGCTTTGGACCTGCGCAATTGCTGGGACCATCGAACCGACCAGTTGTGGAGGCGACTCGAACCGGAACTGTGGGCGCTAACTCACAACCCATGGGTTGTTCTGCAAACTGTCTCGCGCACCAAGCTCAAGAGCCTCGTCGCGGACCCCTCGTACCGCAACGAGGTCCAGAAACTGCTGCGAGATCGCAAAACGCGCGAGAGCGAGCCGTCGTGGTTCGAGCGAACGCACGGCAACTCACAGCTCCCCGGTGTCGCATACTTCAGCATGGAGTTTGGACTCAGCGAAGCGCTGCCGATCTATTCGGGCGGCCTCGGTAACGTAGCCGGCGATCAGCTCAAGGCTGCGGATGATCTGGGTGTGCCAGTGGTGGGAATTGGTTTGCTCTATCAGCAGGGTTATTTCCGCCAATTCATCGATTCAGACGGCAGCCAGATTGCGCTCAATCCTTATAACGATCCGAGCCAGTTGCCGATCTCACCGGTACGGGACAAGGAGGGTGAGTGGCTTCGTCTGGAGATTCGGCTCCCCCGTCAGAAGTTGTGGGTGCGCGCCTGGCAGGCGCGGGTCGGACGCGTGACGCTGTATCTCCTCGACAGCAATGATCCTGCGAACCCGCCATTCTATCGAGGTGTCACCAGTGAACTTTACGGCGGAGTCTCTGAACTGCGGCTGCAGCAGGAACTGGTACTTGGGATCGGGGGCTGGCGACTCTTGCGCGGCCTGGGGATGAATCCCGAGGTCTGTCATCTCAATGAGGGCCACGCGGCCTTTGCGGTGCTCGAGCGGGCGCGAAGTTTCATGGAAGAGACTAATCAGCCGTTCGATGTTGCGCTCGCGGTTACGCGCGCAGGTAACCTCTTCACCACCCACACGCCGGTGTCGGCCGGCTTTGACTGTTTCGTCCCTGCTTTGATGGAGCAGTATCTGAAGCGTTACGCCGAGAGCCGGCTGCGTATCAGCATGCGCGACCTGATGGCTCTGGGCCGCTTGAACGCTGACGACCCTGGCGAGTCCTTCAACATGGCCTATCTGGCCCTTCGTGGAAGCGGGGCAGTTAATGGAGTCAGTCGTCTGCACGGTGCGGTCAGTCGCGAGATTTTCCAACCGCTTTTTTCTCGCTGGCCGCAAGCCGAGGTTCCCATCGGGTACGTTACCAACGGAGTCCATACGCCGACCTGGGACTCCTCGCATGCCGACAAACTATGGACCGAGGCTTGCGGCACTGAGCGATGGCGCGGTGCAATGGAAATCGCGGGCGAGCAAATCTGCTGCGTCTCCGATGACGATCTGTGGCAGATGCGGGCCAACAACCGATTCGACTTAGTTAGCTACGTGCGCGATCGGATCGCGGCGGAACGTGCAGACGGCAACTCCCACGAAGAGCTGGCGCAGACCATTTTTGATCCCAACACCCTAACCCTGGGTTTCGGGCGGCGCTTCACGGCATACAAACGTCCCAATCTGCTTCTGCATGACTCGGAGCGGCTGACCCAAATCCTTACCAATCCTCGGCATCCGGTGCAGCTCATCGTTGCGGGAAAGGCCCATCCCCACGACCAGCAGGGCAAAGCGATGGTACAGGCGTGGGTGCGGTTCGCTGAGCGGCCCGAGATGCGCAACCATGTGGTATTTTTGAGCGACTACGACCTACTGCTCGCCGAACGCCTGGTCCGGGGAGTCGACGTTTGGATCAATACGCCGCGCCGGCCATGGGAGGCGTGTGGCACCAGCGGCATGAAGGTGGTGGTGAACGGCGGGCTTAATCTATCTGAGCTGGACGGATGGTGGGCGGAAGCGTACTCGCCCGAAGTAGGCTGGTCGCTGGGCGACGGGAAATATCATGGGGATGATCCTGCGTGGGATGCAGTCGAGGCAGAGCAGCTCTATGCTCTTCTGGAAAGCGAGGTCATCCCTGCATTTTATGGCCGCAACGACGCTGGCATCCCGGGCGCGTGGGTATCGAAGATTCGGCAGAGCATGGCGCGGCTGACGCCACAATTCTCGGCGAATCGAGCGGTCCGCGAGTATACGGAACGATATTACCTCCCTGCGGCGCAAGCTTATCTTAAGCGAGCCAAAAACAGCGGCGCCCTGGGCAGGGAATTGCTGGGCTGGCAGGATCAGATGCGGCGACACTGGTCGGCGATTTACTTCGGCAATGTCCATGTCGAGACCTCTTCCGGCTCGCACCAATTCCACGTGCAGGTGTATCTCGGCGAGTTTGATCCAGATGCGATCGAGGTCGAGCTCTATGCCGATTCGCCGAGCGGTGGAGTACCTGTGCGACAGAAAATGACGCGCGGCGACCAGCTTGTCGGCGCGACCAAAGGATGGATCTACTTCGCCCAGGTGCCGGCTCAGCGTTGCGCCGAAGATTTCACCCCGCGGCTGATACCTCGTCATCCGGACGCGGCGGTTCCGCTGGAGGCGGCGCAAATCAAGTGGCAGCGGTAAGCACGTTGGCGGAAGCGGCGGCCACGGGGCTTGTGGTTCGCGTGCGTGGATCGGTGGTGGACGTGGAGTTTTCTGACGGAGTATTGCCGGCTCTCAACGAGGCGCTGATCATCGAATGGGATGGAGCCCATCCGTTGCTCATCGAGGTGCAGAAGCATCTTGATCCGCACGCGGTCCGCGCGGTCGCGATGCAGAGCACGGCCGGGCTCAGCCGTGGATGTGCGGTTCGCAAGACCGGGGGTCCGATCAGTGTTCCCGTTGGTGAAAAGGTGCTCGGTCGCCTGATTAACGCGATCGGCGAACCGATTGATGCGCTCGGGAGTTTCGCACCTGACGTTCCACGCTGGCCGATCCATCGGTTGGCGCCGGCCTTTTACCGTCAGGACCCTACGCGCGAAGTCTTCCAAACCGGAATCAAGATCATCGATCTGCTCGCCCCGCTGGCCCGGGGTGGCAAGGCCGGGATGTTTGGCGGCGCGGGGGTGGGCAAGACCGTACTGATTACGGAATTGATTCGGACGACCGTCGAAAAGTACTCGGGCATCTCAGTGTTTGCCGGCATTGGGGAGCGCTCGCGCGAAGGGCATGAACTGCTTGGCGAGTTGCGCGAGTCGAAAGTGCTCTCACGCACGGCACTGGTTTTTGGCCAGATGAACGAACCGCCCGGACCGCGCTGGCGCGTGGGGATGACCGCGCTCACAATCGCGGAGTACTTTCGCGACGCGATGGGCCGCAATGTGCTGCTCCTGATGGACAACGTTTTTCGCTTCGTACAGGCCGGGGCCGAGGTTTCAGGCATGCTCGGGCGGCTGCCCTCGCGCGTCGGTTATCAGCCGACGCTGGCGACCGAAATCTCGGATTTGCAGGAGCGCATCACTTCGGTGGCGGGCGCGGCCGTGACGGCTATTCAGGCCGTATACGTACCGGCCGATGACTTTACCGATCCCGCAGTCGTGGAAACTTTTCGCCATCTCGATTCGTCGATAGTGCTTTCCCGCGACATGGCTGCCGAAGGGCTCTATCCGGCTATCGATGCGCTCAACTCGGCTTCGATACTGCTCGACCCGCAGATCGTGGGCGAAGAGCATTACACAGTGGCGGAAGAGGTGCGCAAAACCATCGCGCGGTATCGTGAGTTGCGTGAGATCATCTCGCTGCTCGGCGTCGAAGAGTTGAGCGCAGAGGATCGGCTCACCGTCGAGCGCGCGCGCCGCCTGCAGCGCTTCCTGACGCAGCCTTTTCTGGTGACGGAGCAGTTCACCGGCGTCGCGGGGAAATCAGTGCCAATCACGGAAACTCTCAAGGGATGCCGCGCAATTCTGGACGGCGAGGGCGACAAGTGGGCCGAAAGCAGCTTCTACATGGTCGGTGCGTTCGAGGACGCGCGCGATAAGGAAGCCAAGTCGAACAAGACTCCGACCTGAGCGTTATCAATGAAACTGGTAATCACCACGCCCACAGCGATCGTAGTGAACGCTGACAATATCAGCTACGTTCGGGCCGAGGATTCCACCGGAGCTTTCGGGATACAGCCCGGACATGCGGATTTTCTGACCGCACTCACAATCAGCGTGCTGGCCTGGCGCGACGAGGCCGGCCTGGAACGCTTCGCAGCCGTCCGCGGCGGTGCCTTTCGGGTGCGTGATGGTAAGTCGGTGGAGGTTGCCACGCGCGAGGCGATTGTGGGCGACGACATCGGAAATCTTCGCGAAATCGTGCTCGCGCAAATGACCAGGAGCGCGGAGGCGGAACAGGGCGCACGGCTTGGAGCGCTCGGCCTTCAGCACGCTGCTATTCAGCAGATTTACCGCTATCTGCGTCCTGGCGATCAGCCCAGGGATCCGCTGGTGCGCAAACCATGACGCGCGATGCAAAAGGGGGCGGACCCTCTGACGAAGAGGAACGCAGGCTCGCGAGGGCTGTGGATCGAGTGAAGAGCAGACGCGAGTACTGGGAACGAACTGGCGAATGGCCGCTTGGAAGTGCGCTCGGGATGATGGGCAGGTTCGGATGGACCATCGTCGGGCCAACGCTGCTGGGCGCTTTCATCGGTCGATGGCTGGATCGAGTCTTTAACTCCGGTGTTTTCTGGAGCGCGACACTGGTTTTCGCCGGAGTGTCAGCGGGCTTTTACATGGTTTGGAAAAGGATGAACGCCCGCGGATGAATATCCCAGTGGTGAAACTATTGATCTTCCTTGCCTTCGGGGTGGTTCTCGGCGGGGCATGCTTCGGCGCGCTCAAGTGGAACGTTCAGCTCTATTGCGGGAACTCCAGCACCCTGTTGGCGGCGTCGATTCACGCTCTGCGGCTGCTGGGCACCGCCGCGGTATTCATTGCGATCGCCCGAACCGGCGCCGCGTCTTTGCTTTCCGCCCTGGTCGGATTCCAGTGCGTTAGGATCCTCGCCGTTCGCGCGAAAGGGCCGGCGCCGGGCGCGATGTCGTGAGCCGCACTCCGCTCGCGGCGGTGCCCGTATTTCATATCGGCCCCCTGGTGATTACCGGGACTGTCGTCACGACTTGGATCCTGATCGCGGTACTGGCGATCGCGTGCCGGCTTGCGACGCGCCGGCTGAGCATAATTCCCAGCGGCCCGCAGGCAATGCTGGAGATGCTCGTGACCGCCCTCGAGGAGCAGATTGCGGGAATAGTCAATCGCAATGCGGCGCCGTTTTTGCCTCTACTGGGAACCTTGTTTATCTTTCTCGTCGTGGCGAACCTCTCGGGAGTCCTGCCCGGAGTGCGCGCCCCGACCGCTTCGATCGAGACTCCGGCGGCGTTAGCCGTGATCGTTTTTTTCTCGGTGCACGTCTTCGGCGTGAAGTTGCGGGGTCTGAGTGGCTATTTAAAAGGTTACCTCAAACCGAATCCGCTGTTGCTGCCGCTCAATATACTCTCGGAATTCACCCGTTCGTTCTCCCTGATGATGCGGCTGTTCGGCAATATAATGAGCGACGAACTGGTGATCGGGATAGTGGTGGCGCTCGCGGGCCTGTTGGTGCCGATCCCATTCATGGCATTCGAAATACTGATCGGTCTGGTTCAGGCGTACATATTTACGGTGCTGGCCGCGGTCTATATCGGGGGCGCCGTCGGTTCCATCGAGAAGTAATTTGGAGGATCAGGTATGACTGTGCAGATGATTAGCATCATTAGCGCCGCATTGGCGGTCGCGGTTGGTTCGATCAGCCCGGCGTTGGCAGAAGGCCGCGCGATCGCCGCCGCAATGGAGGGGATCGCAAGGCAGCCGGAGTCGGCCGGTGCGTTGTCACGCACGCTTTTTGTCGGCCTTGCCATGATCGAGACGATGGCGATCTACTGCCTGGTGGTGGCATTGCTGCTGTTGTTCGCCAATCCTTACGCCGGACGCTGATGTCGTTCAGTTGGACAACATTTGGACTGCAGGCGGTCAATTTCCTGGTCCTCGTCTGGCTGCTCAAGCGGTTTCTTCTGAAGCCGGTCGGCGCAATCGTGGCCCGGCGCCGGCAGGAAATCTCCAGCGCTCAAGCCGAGGCCGAGGCCGCCCGGCAGAGTGCGGAAAAGGCGCGCAAAGACTTCGAGTCACGCCAGTCCCAAATCGAGGCACAACGACAGATTGTGCTCGATCAGGGGCGCGCACAGCTTGCCGACGAACGCTCGAAGATGATTGAAGAGGCGCGCGCGGAAATCGTGAAACTGAAATCGGCGGCGCTCAAGCACGTTGACGAGGAACGAGACAGTGCCGCGCACGAAGTCTTCGACAGCGCCGTGAAAATCGCGATGCGGCTGGCGCAACGGCTCTTGCAACAATTCGCGGCCCCGCGCCTCGAAGAACTATTCCTGGACCGCGTGCTAGATCACCTGGACCATCTGGCGCCGACAGAGCGCGCGTCGCTGCTGGGACAGTTCGGACATGACGGCGGGCAATTGATCGTCGCAACGGCGTATCCGCTCGGCCCCGAATCCGAGGCCAAATGGCGAGTGGCACTGAGCGAACGGCTCGGTGGGCGCTCGCAAATTGTCTTTACCACCGACACCGGGCTCATTGCCGGTGCGGAACTGAAGTTTCCCCATGCGATCCTGCGCTTCAGTTGGCGCGACGCCATTGCCGACGTACAACGGGAGTTGAATCAACATGAGCACGCTGGCTGAGAAGGTCGAGCAGCGGCTGGGCGAGGCGGCGCGGCGCCTCGAGAAGCTTACGTCCGGTCCCGCACTCGATATGCTCGGGCGCGTCGAGAGTATCGGCGACGATGTCGCGATGGTCTCCGGGCTGCCCGCAACGCGGCTCAACGAATTGCTGCTATTCGAGCGCAAGGATGGCGGCGAAGCGGCGACCGGGATGGTGCTCGCGCTCGATCCCGATGTGATCGGTTGCGCGATGCTGGGCCGGGCGGAAGGAGTCGAAGCGGGAAACCGCGTGCGTGGAACCGGTTTGGTCGCGAGTGTGCCGGTGGGCGAGATGCTGCTGGGCCGCGTGGTCAATCCGCTCGGCATTCCACTGGACGGCGGCCCGGAACTAACGGTCAAAGGGTTCGAGCCGGTCGAACGGCCAGCCCCCGGTATCATCGAGCGCGACCTTGTGAGCCAGGCGCTGCAGACCGGCCTTATCGTGATTGATGCGATGCTGGCGCTGGGTAGAGGTCAGCGCGAACTCATCATCGGCGACCGCGAAACGGGCAAGACCGCGATCGCCGTCGACACCATCGTCAACCAGCGCGACTCGGGCGTGGTCTGCGTCTACTGCGCGGTCGGACAGAAGATGTCGTCGGTGACCCAGGTAATTGAGGCCGTCAGGCGTCACGGTGCGCCCGAGCGATGCATCTTCGTCGTCGCCGCCTCGGATGATCCGCCGGGGCTGCAATGGCTCGCGCCCTATACGGCTTGCACGATGGCGGAGTACTTTAGCGAACGCGGCGGCGATGCGCTGTTGGTGATCGACGATCTTACCAGCCACGCCGTTATCTATCGCCAGCTTTCGCTGCTGCTCAGAAATCCACCCGGGCGTGAAGCCTACCCGGGTGACATCTTCTACATCCATTCCCGTTTGCTCGAACGCGCAGCCAAGCTGAGCCATGAGCGCGGCGGGGGCTCGCTCACGGCGCTGCCGATTGCGGCTACCGAAGAGGGCAACATCTCGGCCTACATTCCGACCAATCTTATCTCGATTACCGACGGGCAGATCGTGCTCGAGCCGCGGCTTTTTCAGGAGGGTCAGAAGCCAGCCATCAACGTCGGCAAGAGCGTCTCGCGCGTGGGCGGCAAAACCCAGGCCTCGGCGATGCGCAAGCTGGCGGAGAATCTGCGTCTCGAGTATACGCAGTTCCTCGAACTCGAAATTTTCACGCGCTTCGGTGGCATGGTCGACGAGCGCACGCGCCGCATAATCGAACACGGCCGTCGTATCCGCGCGGTACTCACGCAGCCGCAATATTCGGGACTGGCTATGCCCGATCAGGTTGCGCTCTTGCTTGCTCTCAACGAGGGGATGCTCGATTCGCTGCCATTGGACAAGGTGACCGAACTCCGCAACTCGCTTGCGCAATGGCTGGCCGAAAAGGGCGCCGCGGCGGTCGCGCGAATCAAGTCGGCTGGTGATCTCGACGACGCAACGCACGCGGTAATCCGGAGTCTGATGGCGGAATTGATCGCACACGTTGACGGTTCGACCACCGCTGCCGCGCATCCTTCCACGAGGTAGTGAGCGCAATGGCACGGGCGCAGGAAATCGGTACGCAAATCGCCTCACTCAACGATCTGCTTGAGATAGTCGGGGCGCTGCGCGCTTTGGCCGCGGTGCAGATGCAGCAGAGCCAGCGCTCGCTTGCAGCGATTCGCGACTACATCGGCATAATCCGCCGTGCGCTGGCCGAGGCGGCTGCGCTTGTGCCCGAGGACGGTGACGACTCAGCCATTGGCCTTGCGCGGCGCCCTGGCCTGGTGGTTTTCTGCTCGGAGCATGGGTTCTGCGGCGCCTTCAACGAATCTCTTATAAGCGCCGCTGCCGAGGCATTAAGAAGCGACCCGAAACTCAATCTGATCTTCGTCGGAACGCGTGGTGCGCAGCGCGCCTCCGAGCGCGAGCTTCGTCCCGGACTGATACTTCCGATGGCGACCCATAGCGGTGGAGTCACGGCGGCGGCCCGCCGCGTCGCTGCCGAGCTTTACCGGAGGTTCACCGCGCAGGAACTAACCAGCGTCGAAGTGATCTTCACACTGCAAGAGACTGGTCAGCACGCCACTCTCGATAGAGTGAAGCTCCTGCCGTTGGAAGCCTCTGCGATTGAAAAAAGCCAGAGCGGGATTCCTCCGCTGGTGAACATAAAACCGCGCCATCTGCTCAGCGAACTCGCGGCGGAGTACATGTTCGGCGCGCTGGAAGCCGCCGCTATGGAGTCGTTCGCGAGCGAGAACGCGGCGCGTTTCCGGACCATGGAGGCTGCCCACGAAAATATCGCCAACAAGACCGGGGACCTCAACCGGCTTGTGCGCCGGATGCGCCAGGAGACGGTCACGACCGAGATCTTGGATTTGATAGGGGGCTTCGAAGCCTTGCAGCGCGGCTAGAGATTCGGCTGAAAGTTCTCGACCAGTGGCAGACAGTCCGGCGCGATCATGGTTGCGAGGACTCGGACATCAGAGGTAGCCGAGTTTTTTCGCGTGATCGAGAAGTTCGCTCCTGAATTTGGGATGGGCAATTGCGATTAGCGCCTCGGCCCTCGCGGCGGTCGACCTGGCGCGCAGGTTTGCCACTCCGTATTCGGTAACGATGTATTGCGTGTCGGCCCTCGGATCGGTTGCCGGACCCTCGATCTTGGGAACGATGCGCGATACCGAACCGTCCCTGGCCGTCGAATACGCCGTCAGGATCGACTTGCCACCGTTCGATAACTGCGCCCCACGGACGAAATCCAACTGACCGCCAGGCGCGCTGTACTGCCGGCCTTCGATCGTTTCGGAGTTGACTTCGCCGTCCAGGCCGACCTGCAAAAAGCCGTTTATTGAAACAACCCGATCGTTCTGCCCGATGACGTACGGATTATTCACAAAGTCGACTGGGTAAAGCTCCATGCTCGAGTTATCGTTCAAAAAATCATAGAACTCTTTATCGCCCGCGGCGAGGGTATAAATGTTCTTGTGTCGATGTACGTTTTTATACTTGTTGTTCACTGCCCCGGACTTTATCAGCGCAGCGACTGCCGGACTCATCATTTCGGTGTGAATACCCAAGTCCTGATGATTGTCCAGCGCCGAGCACACCGCATTCGGGACTCCGCCAATGCCGATCTGGAGCGTCGCACGGTCGGGCACAAGTTCGACGATGAACTTGCTGATCATGCGATCCAGAGCGGTTGGCTCGCGCATCGGGAGTTCGGGTAGCGCGCTTTCGTATTCCACGATACCGGCGACTTCGGAAATGTGCAGCGCCGAATCGCCGAACACGCGCGGCATCCGCGGATTCACTTCAACGATAAGCCGCTTCGCGATCCGCGCGGTCGGGATCGTGTAATCGCCGTTGGTCCCGCAACTGAAGAAGCCCGCCTTATCTATCGGCGAAACCTGAAGGATGAATGCGTCGATGCCTATTTCCGACAGCACCGCGGGCATCGCGCTAAAGTTGCCCGGCATGTAGAAGACCGCCTGTCTGTTCTCTTGCTTGCCGCGCTGCATCAGCGCCCGCTCGAAGATGGTCGGAAAAAACGGATGAGGCTTGATCACCCCCAGGTACTCGTACTTGAGGATGGTCCGGGCGGCGGCCGCGACCGAATGCGAATAGTAGACGCGAAGCTCCTCGATGCTGCCCTCCGTCACCCGTCCCTCCAGCGCTTCAAGCAGCGCCGGCGGCTCGCTCACCGCCATGCCCATGGAAAGAGTGCCGCGTGAAGGGATGAGCTTAACCGCGTCCGCTGCCGTCATCAGCTTCGACTTGTATTGCGTCTCATACATGTTCTCTGTCATTGCGCTTGATACCAGTGGTCCTTATCCGCGAGGCCTGCGATCGTCATTAGTTAGAGCGATTCTCGTGCCAACGCTTGATTACAGAGAGTCATGGATCATCATGTGGCATTGTGTTGGCCTCGGAATGGAGTGGCGTTGGTCAAGTATGGTCCACGAAGCGTTTGTCCGCTGCTCTCTTTCGGCCCTCGGGCAACGTGCCGATTCGTCTGCACGGCGGCGGGCAGCGGGTCGCAGCGCGTCCAGCGGTGACATTGGCGCGAGGTGCGGTGGACGCAGTGAAATTGTGCCCGAGAGAGCCACGGGGTGGCGCGGATCGCTACAGGCGGAGCTGAATTGGAGTTCATGCTGACAGGCGCTGATAGGACGGGATGCAATGAAATCACCGGCCACACGTCTGAAACATTTCAGAAACGGAGTAAACGGGACGGTTTTCCGGAGGTGGTCTGCTTGGTTCCGAATAAATCAGAACCTGCGTGGCGCGAGGTTTAAAATGACGATGTGCGGTCATGGACCGGGGGCGGGTTAGCCGCCCGGCTGGGGGGCGCGCGCCGCCTCCCGATCGAAGCCGGGCAGGATGGCGCTGACGAAAGCATTGTGGATCAACTCGCCCAGCGCCTGCCAGGTGCTCATGTTGGGACGCTGCAAATTGCCGGAAATATTGACCTCGGTCGCGACCTTCTCCGTGGAATGGTTGGTCAGGAGTTTGCTGGCCGTGCCAATAGCAACTTCATATGCCTGATGAAGCAGCGGTTTCCCACTATCTTTCTTCAGACTATATACTTCCATGTTTCCGAACATCGGCTTGACATAGCCCTTTATGGCTCTATCCTTGACGCTCATCTGAGTGAAGAGCATGAAAGTGCCCGCGGCGACGTCAAACCGTCCGTAGGCGGTCAGCAGAGGATTGAGCCGGGTGAGGTCGGTCTTCTGGATTGCCAGATAGAGCGTAAAGTCGGGTCCGTTGATTTCAGGGCGGAAGGTCGCGTCGATCGAGGCGGGCCCATCGGCCATGAAAAGACCATGCGCGGCGAGTGTGGCGTTGCCTTCACTGAAATGGTTGGACAGATTTCTCAGCGAGGCGCTGACGGCCGAAACGTACAATGCGTATGAGGGCGAGCGCGCTGTATTGTTAAAGCCGAGATCGCTATTGGTCAGCCGCAGGTCGTCGATCTTCAGCAGCAGGCCGCGCCGATTGTTTACCTTGTGAACGCCCGCCTTGACCTCCTGCACGCGCCGTTTTTCCGCCTCGGCGGTCGCTGCGGTATGGACATATTCGAGCTTCAGGCTGTCGATCGAAGCATCGTATAGTTCGAGGCGCGCTGTCCCGGGAGCGTATTCGAGCGCGCCATCGCCCTGCATCACGCCGCCTTTGAGATTGACGTTCGCCTTGCCGGCTTCCGGTTCGAAAGGCGCCAGAGGAAGCCGCTCAGCCCAGTAGCGGACGCGCAGCCCGGGAGTCGGTTGGGAGAGGAAATTCGCGTTGCCATCGATTGTCAGCCGGCCTGTGCCGTTCACCGCTGCATTCGCCTGAATGGGCGACGGGTACGGGTCTTTCGGAGCCTGGATGTTACGGATGTTGAGCGCGGTCAAGTTCAGATGGGTCAACTCGAGCGGACACTTCGGATCGGCGTCAACGTAAATGGCGCTCCCGTCGATAATACGCAGACGGTTGAGCCGAAATGGATAGATTCCTTCGACGGCTTGTTGCCAGCCCTCCTCGCGAAGCGGAACCTTGTTGCCGCGCTCGGCGCGGAGCTGGGCCAGGTCAATATGAAGGCGCGGCCGCGTCACCAGTGCGTCGGCGACGACGCTTCCGAACAGCAGCTCATGCCATTCGATGCCGACGCGCAGCGAATGGATGTCGGCGACCGGCGGCGCCGGATGGGCGTTCTGAATCACGATCAGCTCGTTGAGCGTCAGGACTCCGTCGAGCAATTGCAGATGAGCGCCGGCCAGCGCGGTGTGATAGCCGCGCAGCTTGGCATTCATCGAATGCTCGATACGCGCGCGGATTATCGAGTCGAGGAAGAACGACAGGATGAAGAGCGATGCGGCGATCGCGAGCACGACGCCGGCCAACCATCGCAAGAATGAGGATTTCGAGCGCAATCAGCGGCTCCTGCAAAGCCCGCCTGTCCGCGGCACGGGATTTCGCCCGACGATTCGTTCCCGGCGGTGATCAGGCGACACTGGAGGATTTGGGATTTCGGCCCAGCGCCCTGGGTCAGCTAGAGCAGGCGCCTGACGACGAAAATCACGACCAGAATTGAAATTGGAACTCCTAAAAGCCACGCGATTCCATAGCCGAGCATGTTCAGATTCCTCCCGTGTTAGAGTCGGTCACGCCTATCAAGTGCAGCAAGCGCCGTACCGGGAAGATTCGCGTGAACTAAGAGAGGATTGTCGTTGCTCGGAGAGGAATAGGCAATATTTACCTGGATCGCCGAATCACGCGGAATCGATTTCGCCATCACTTATTGGCCGCCGGTGCGCGCAAGAGGAATTGACCGATAGCGATTTCAAGCCTTTGAAAATTGACCGGCTTGGTGAGGTGGCCGTTGAATCCCGCGGCTCGATAACGCGCAATGTCCTTATCCATCCCGAAGCCGGTGAGGGCAATTGCGGGAATAGACGAGTCGCGCCGTATCTCGTGGATGAGATCGACCCCGGTACCGTCGGGCAGTCCGATGTCGCTGATCAGCAGGTCGAACCGCTCCGAGCGCGCAAGCCTGATCGCATCGGCGACGGTGGCGGCTATTTCGACGCGATAGCCACGCAGACGAAGAAGCCGGGCCAGAACTTCGGCCGAATCCTCGTGGTCCTCGACCAGCAAAATGCTCATTCCGTCGGCGTGGAAGCCTTGGGCGGCGCCGGTTCCGGCCAGGGCTTCGATCCGCGACGTTTGCGCGTGAATCGACGGCAGGGACACGGTGAAGACTGATCCTCGCCCCAGTCCCGGGCTGGCGGCCGACAGAGTGCCAGCATGAACATCAACCAACGCCTTCGAGATTGCCATGCCGAGACCGAGGCCGCCGTATCGGTCGGCAATTACGTCTCTGCCCTGTTTGAAAGGTGTGAAGATACTTTCCAGGGTCTCCGCGCTCATGCCGATACCGTTGTCAGTGAAGATCATCTTGAGCCGCTGATCGAAATCATTGGATGTCGAGATGTCGATATGCCCGCCTGGCGCGGTGAACTTGGTGGCATTGTTGAGAATGTTCCCGAAGACCTGTTGCAGGCGTGCGGGGTCGGCTTTGACGTAGTGCCGTTCGGCGGCGAGATTCATCGAGACTGAGAGCCGCTTGGCGCGAATCTCACTCTGATACATCGCGACCACGTTCTGAAGTAGCTCATGTGCGTCGACCAATTCGAGGTTGAGCGACAGCTTTGCGTTAGCGATCCGTGTGACGTCGAGCAGGTCGTCGATCAGGCGAGCCTCGAGTTCGACGTTGCGCCGCAGCATCTGAACGTCGGCGAGAAAGGACGAAGGCAAATCGTCGCTGACCTCCCAGGTCGTAAGCGTCGCCAGCACCGGGGTGAGCGGGGTTCGCAACTCGTGCGACAGCGCGGCCAGAAATTGATCCTTCGTCTGACTCGCCATCTCGAGCGCCTGATTCGCTTCGAACAGCTGCCTGTGCGCCGCCCGCTGGTCCGAAATATCGCGGAATATCAGGATGACGCCGCGCATGCTGCCGTCGGCCTCGCGGATTGGCGCACCGCTGTCGTCAATCGGAACCTCGCTGCCGTCTTTTCGGATCAGCAGCGTGTGATTCGCGAGTCCCGTGACGACGCCGAGGCGCAAGACCTTGTTGAGCGGGCTTTCGACCGGCGCTCTCGAATCCTGGTTCACGATCCTGAAAACGTTGGCGCACGGCTGGTTGAGGGCTTCCGGAAATTTCCATCCCGTCAGCTTTTCGGCCAGGGGATTGAGGAATGTGATCCGCGCCTCGCTGTCGGTAATGATGACGGCATCACCGATGCTGCCGAGCGTAATTTCCAGCAAATCCCTCTGCCGCCTGACTTCACGCGCCGCATCCTGGCGTGCCGCGGTCTCCTCGGTAATTCGCCAATAGGCCCAGAACAGAACCGCCAGATTCAGCAAAGCGGCCAGCCCGACAACGAGCCTGCTTTCGTAAACGAGTGCGTCCGCGCGTTCGTGCGCGCCATCGAGAGCGAGTTCTTGTGCGGTGATGATCCGCGCGACCGCGCTCCGCATCGCGTCCATCACATGCATGCCGCGATTCGATTGGACGATCGCAAGCGCGGCCGGTAATCCTTGCGTGCGGCGAACCGCGATCGTTTCATTCAGCTGAGCAATTCTTTGGTCAGCCAGTACGGACAGCGCGGACAGATCGGCGGCCGGAATCCGTCCGGGCGGCCTCGCGTTTGCCAGCGCGTCCAGCTCCGCGTGCACTTCAGGCAGCGCCCGGTTGTAGGGCTCCAGGTATCGCTCGTCGTCGGTCAACAGGTAGCCTCGCTGCCCGGTCTCGGCGTCCTTCATGCTCGAAAGCGTCTGCCGCAACCGGTCGATCACGGTGCCGCGCTGAAGAACTTCCTGATTCGCGCGGATGGTCAGAACGGCCATCGCTGAAATCGCGAGAATGGTCGCGATCAGAACCGCGGCGGCGGTCACAATGATGCTGGCGAGCTTACTCCGTTCCGACACCCACGTTCCTCGTCGAGAGAAGGATAAATGATTCTACCGAACTTCAACAAGCCTTTCTTGATGGCACCTGCCGGCGATACCGGCGGCTGCGAAGACGAAGAAGGCCGGACCAGAGCTTCAGCCCGAATCCTCGCGGTTGCCCTTAGCGCCGCCGTCGCGCGATAAGTAACGCTCGGAGGAGACATACATGGACATCGATTCGCTGTGGACGTTCTCGATCCTGGTAGCCATGCTGTCGATGCTTGTGTTCACAAGCGAGGAGCGAAAGATGCGCCGTAGTGGCTTGGCCATTTTCGGTCTGGTCCTGTTCCTCGCCTTCACCGTCTTCGAGGGCGCAATGCTCGCCGATCTGTGGCAGCGCGGAGAAACCGGCGTGCTCACGCTCCACGCCCTCGTCGCCGTGCTCGCGCTCTTCGCTTGGCGCCTCGCTGTCAGTCCGCTCGCCCGCGTGCGCACCAAGCTTGCCGTCGCCTGGCCGCTCGGGATCGTCGTCGGTTTGGGGATGCTGTACGGCGCGAGCGACGACTGGAAGCGCGGGCGCAAGGTGAGTGCGGTGGCCGAGGTCGCCGCCGATCTGTATCTCAGCTATCGCTGTTTGGCATGGATCGCGCGGCTAGAAGCCCGGCGCGACGCGTTGCTTCTCGCTCGCAAGCAGCGTCCAGCGGCCGTTGTCGATCGCGCGCCGCTCATCACCCGGAGTTCGCATCGCTAACCCCAGCGCGCAGCTTAACGGCGCGCTGGGCGATTCCCATGATCTTCCCCGTCAGCGCCCGCGGTATGACGGTCGAATGCGCGCTTGATTCGCTCGGCCGACGTGCCTCTATTTGCGCGGCTGAACCGGCGGCGTCGTCTCGCTCAGGCGCGAAAAAACCTCCTCGTCGCTCATGCTGTAAATCCGCTCGCGGCCGGGCGGAAACTGCATCTGAGGCTTCGATGGATCGAGCGGCGGATTCTTGATCGCGCCGCCTTTGGACTCGAACGCCGCCGGATTCTTGTAGCGATCGAGCTCGGCCGGGCCGATTCCCGCGAGCTTGACCACTTCGGGATCGATCCACGCTTCGGCGTCGATCGGCTTGCCCTCGGAGGTCGAAAACTCGAGCATTATCCCTTCGGGCGCCGCGAGATAGATCGATTTGCAGAAGCCGTGGTCGATCGGTCCCATCACCCAGTAGCCGTGCGAGCGGACGCGATCGCGAATCGCGAGCAGGTCGTCGAAAGTGTCGACGTTGAGCGCGAGATGCTGCATCACGCCCGCCGCGACCGGCGCCGCCGTCCACGCCGGATGCGATACGCCGATCTGAGCCTGAATCTCGCCGATCTCCGACGATTGGACGAATGCGATCGATGACTTTCCCATCTGCAGAAAGCCGTGGAAGGTCTTGTCCACGCCATGCATCCAGTAGAGCGCGGTCAGCTCCATCCCGACTACCTGCGTGTAAAAATCGATCTGCTTCTTGATGTCCTTGGTGCAGATCGCGAGATGATGAACTCCGTTCGGCAGACCCATCGTAAAGCCCTCCTCGTGAAGTCAGGCGCGGGACTGAATCCCGACCGTTAGCTGCCTGATTGATCCACGATCGACAGGTTCATGGCAATGGCAGGGTAAATGCGTCGACGCGATTTCCGCCGCCGTAGTTACCGGTCGGAAGATAGACGGTGCCGTTCACGACGGCTGGCTGGATTCGGAAATCGTAATTGAAGGGCAGGTCGCCCGGGTCATCAAGCGAGCCCAGAAACGCGCCGGTCGCCGCGTCGAAGAGTTGCAGGTCGCCCGTGTCCGCGATGTCGTAGACGACGCCGTTTGCGACCGTAACAGTTCCCGCCGGCTCGTCGGGATATATGCTGCGCCACATCATCTTTCCGGTGACCGCGTTAAAAGCAAACAACCCGAAGAACGGATCCTGCGCGTTGACGAAGACGTTGCCGTCGGCGATCGCGGGCATGCTGACGATCGCGCCGACATTGTTCTTCGTCCATCGAAGCTTGCCAGTGCTCGCGTTCACGGCAAACAGCGAGTTTCCCCCAACGTAGACCAGGCCATTGGCTACTGAAGGCGCCGAAATGAAAATCTGCCGGCCGAAATTGGTGCGCCAGACTTTGTGTCCGGTCGTCCTGTCGAGCGCGAAGAGCGAGTCGCCGCCGGTCGCATACACCGTCGTAGCGGTCACGGCCGGGGTATTGTCGATCCGGCTGGAATCAGGAGGGGTGAAAATCCACAGAGTGTTGCCCGTCTTTAGGTCGACGGCGACAACGCTCGAACCGTTGGTGATGTAAACAACTCCGGCGTTAATCGAAGGCGGCGAGGTTATTGATCCGCTCTCGTCGCGGCACCAAAGCTGGGCCCCGGTGGCCGGATCATAAGCGGCCAGGTCCCCGCCCTTGTCACCCACCAGCAGCGCGTGCGAGCCCAGCGCCGGTTGCACCGTGCCGATCCCAGAGCATGACAGATGCGACCAGAGGCTCGCTCCGTCGCTGGCGCGGAAAGCAAAGACTTTACCGTCGGCGGCGACGTAAACATTGCCCAAGCCTACGGTCGGTCCCGAGACCACCGGCGTGCCGACCGATCCAGCCCACAAGAAGGCGAGATTGGCAACATTGCCTGACGTGAGCGTGGTCTCCTTTTCGTTGAAGCTCGTGTGTCTGGACGAGAAGCCGTACTGACTCCACGCGGTAGCTGCAAACGTCGCTCGGGCACTAACAGCGCACAGGGCAAGGGCAGCGATCACGATTGGCAAAATTGACTTTCTCATGGCTCTCTCCGCTCGAACATCGTGGCGATGCTCCGGTTTCGCACGCACGGCTCCCTATAAACCGCGGGCTGTTGATCGAGGCGGATTAGATCACGCGCCGGAAATGCGTTGACTCCGGAAGTTCCAATCGACACGCAAGCATTCCTCAGTGACGCCCCACCTTTGGGCGCTAGTATATACACATTCGGGGCTTAAACACGCTATAGCCGCACATTAAATATCTTCGCGGCTCCCAGCACCGCTGAGACTAAGCCGCCGGCCTGTTGCAAGCCGCCCAGCGCTCACGTGACACCGATCGAAGTTCGCGATCAGTCAGGAAGAAGGGCGTCAGTGGCTCGCGAGCACCGGCACCGTGACCGGCACCTGTAATCGCTTTCCACCGCGTACGACGCTCAGATAGACAACTTCGCCCGGCTCCGCATCGCGAAGCCTGTCCTCGAAGTCGATAAAGTTGGTGACCCGCTCTCCGTCTATGCCGATTATCAGGTCGAAGTTTTCACCCAATTGAACCGATTCGATTACCGGCACGGCCAGAACGGCCGGTGGGAAGAACATGGCGGCCGCGACCACGGCACCCTCGATCACGTCGTGCGCAACCTGATGGCCTCCGCAGAGGCCTGCCTTGGCGGCCGGACTGCCAGCCTGGACATCGATCACCAGTAATCCATCGACCACCCGGCCACTTTTGAGCTTGCGCTGCCCCTCCTCGACGCTGATCCCCAGAGGCAGGGTATTCGAGCCTTCGTTTTCGAACTCCTGTAGGCTGTGAATTTGAGGCGAGTAGAGCGGGGTGCCCTGACTCACGTAGCTGCCGATATCCGGATTATCGTAGGAGTCGAAATTCGGCGGATTTCCTCCTGTGCCCGGAAGAGCGACCGGCGGACTGGGCATCACGGGGGCGCCCTGTTGATCGGTGGGTTCGGAGGCTGGCGGCGGCGCGATGGCCGCAGGTGATTGCGCATCGGCCGCCGGCGACGCCGGCAATGGCAAAGTGGCCGTATTGGCGGCCGCTGAATTCGACAGGCCGGCGCGGGCACGGCCTGCGGTAAGCGTCAGAATGGCGAGCACCAGCAGCGCTATTGGCGCGGCTTCATGCGAATGCTTCGCGCGCCTCGGTTTAGACGATGCTCCAACGGGTTTCATGTTCGACCACGCGGCCGTCGCGCTGAAGCTTTTTGAGATGCGAGCGGACCGAGTTGGCAGCCGCCTTGTACAGGAACTCCGGAACGTCAGTATAGATTTGCTTCACGATCGCCATCGGCTCGAGCGGCGCGCCGGGCGCGAGCACTTCGAGAATCTGGCGCTCACGCAGCTCGCGATGGGCGATATACTCCTGGATTTTGGTGCGGGGGTTGCGGATCACGGGGCCGTGGGCGGGATAGATCGCCTCGAGGTCGAGTTCGAGCAGCCGGTGCAGCGAGTTCATATACTGGCCGAGGTCGCCAAAGTCGTCGGGAATGATCGTAGTTCCGGCGCCCAGCACCACGTCGCCGGTGAACAGCGCCTTTTCTTCGATCAGATAGTAGCAGAGATGGTCGGGCGCGTGACCGGGCGTGTGGATTGCGCGCAGCGTCACGCCGTCGGCTTCGACAATCGCGCCGTCATCGATTGGCGTAACGGGAGCGCCGGCGACTTCGTCGGGCCCCGGCCACGGCTTCTTGAGCACGGCGAGCTCGCCAAACTTCCGATAGACCTGCGGCACTCCGCCGATATGATCGGCGTGCGCGTGCGTGCAGACGATCCGGTCGAGTTCGCTGCTGTCCGAGACCTCCTTGAGCCCGCGCGGCAGAAGCTCCTCGTAGATCGCCACGCCGGCCCCCGTATCGAGCAGCATCGGACGCCGCCCCATTCCCACGATATAGGTGTTGGTGCCGGGTCCCGTGAACGGGCCTGGGTTATGACCGAGCACCGTGGCCACACGCGGCGAGTGGCGCGCGTAGTCGGGCAGCTTCAGTCCCATCATCGAATCGGTAACGACCCGTCTTTGTGTTTCCATCACTTTTCTCCCTGGCGCCCTCGCGTCTCCCCGAGCGACTATCTCAGGTGCGCCGGTTGCGTTCGAAGATTAGCCGGAGTCCTTTCAGGGTCAGGAACTCATCTATCATCTCGATCGTTTTTGACTCGGGCCCAATCAAATCGGCCAGGCCGCCGGTCGCGATCACTCGCGCCCGCTCGCCGCGTTCATTGTTGATCCGTTCGACCAGTCCGTCGACCAGCGCGGCATAGCCAAAGATGAGCCCCGACTGAATCGCGGTGATCGTGGTTCTGCCGACCGCCTCGCGCGGCCGCACCAGCTCGACCCGATAGAGCTTCGCGGCGTGTTCGACCAGCGCCTCCATCGAGATGGCGAGTCCGGGCGCGATCGAGCCGCCGACGTATTCGCCTCGACCCGTGATGTAATCGAAGGTCGTCGCGGTGCCGAAGTCGACCACGATCGAGGCCGTTCCAAAACGATCGTAAGCGGCCACGGCATTGACGATCCGGTCGGCGCCGACCTCCTTGGGATTCTCGTACAGGATCGGCATCCCAGTCTTGATCCCTGGCCCGACCATCAACGGCTCGCGATGGAAGTAGCGATGCGACAGCTCCTCCATCGTGCGCAACAGCGGCGGCACGACGCTCGCGACGGCGACGCCCTCAGGGCGCAGCGGCATCTCGATTCCCTCGTTCGCCATCATCGCTTTGATCAGCACGCCGTGCTCGTCGGCCGTGCGCTCGGGGTTGGTCGAGATGCGCCAGTGATGGAGCAGGCGGTCGCCCTCGTAGATGCCGATTACGGTGTGACTGTTACCGACGTCAATTGTGACGATCATGCTGTGCCATCAACCTGTGTTGCAAAAAAAAAGTATGGTCCGATGGCCTTAGCCTAAACTCAGCGTGAACGGAAGCCCATACCGCCGAATCTCATGCCCATCCCTCCGGCAAAGCGGGGCGTCATGCCGAAACGCGCCGGCGCGCCTCTCCAGAGCGGCGGCTGCGTGACGGGCGGCGCCGACGGCATCCGGCTCGCGTAGGATGGCGCGGACGGAATGGTCGCTGGCGGGCGTCCCCACGGCGCGTTGACGTAGCCGACCCCGGGATTGCCGGCGTAGCCTGCATATCCGCCGTAGCCATAGCCGGGCGCCATCGGGTAAGCCGGCACGCCATAGGTGGTATACGGCATCGGGCCGACAACCACCGGTGCGCCGTAAACAACCACCGGTCCGCCGATCGCGTTTTCCGCGTCGGGCTGCTGCGCCTGGTAGTCTTGCGTGGTTCCGTATTGCGCCGGCGCACTCTGGTCATCGGCTGCCTGTTGGCCGTCGTCACCTTGCTGGCCGTCACCCTGTTGACCGTCGCCACTCGCGGCCGCCTGCGAGCCATCCTGAGCATTGCCACCGGAGGAATTATCGGCGGCTGCTCCACCATTGTCGTCGGCGCCTGGAGTGTCGGGAGCGGCCGCGACAGTCGTCCCGGAATCATCCGGGGTTGCAGTCAACGCACCGTTGGCGTCCGAGCCCGACCCGCTACTGGCATCCGCGGCATCCGGAGTATCCGGGTCCGCGGCGCCATCCTGAGCCAGACCCGGAACGGCGTAGAGCGAAGGGAGTTCCAGCACGCGATCGTCAGATGAGGTAGAGCTGGCGAAGGTGGTGTCCGGCGCCGATACGGCGACTGCGGCACCCGGATTGACTCCGGACGAGTCGCCTCCAGCATTCGCATCGCGGACCCATCCCTTGGTCGGGAGGCACGCCATCGCGACGCCAAACGCGACTGCGAGACCTACCATCGCAATCTTATGGCCACTGCCGAGCCGCCGGTCCGGTTTCATCGCTTTCGCGCCTAACCTTCGTTCGTTTCAAACCAAACCTAGCACTCGGTTCCGCAACTATCCAACCACCCGCAACTTGTCTTGCCGGGCCTGCTTCCCGCCAACGGCCCGGGCATGACGTCGAACTTCATTAGCGAGTTCCAGCGGGCGCCGCTTTTCAGGCGCGGGCGGGCTCGGCTAAGATGCGCGCCATGGCAGAATCCAAGGTTGCATTGATAACCGGCGCCGGACGCGGAATCGGAAGGGATATCGCGCAGCGGCTGGCGCGCGAGGGCTACGCATGCGGACTGATCGCGCGGACCAAATCGCAGTTGGACGAAACCGCCGAGCTGATCACCAAGGCGGGCGGCAAAGCGCTGGTCACGCCGACCGACGTCTCCAAGCGCGAGCAGGTGCTCGCGGCGGTCGCCGCGGTCGAAAGCGGACTCGGCCCGATTTCGGTCCTCGTCAATAACGCCGGCGCCTATTTGCGCAAACGCTTCGAAGAGATCACCGAGGACGACTTCGACTTCCAACTCAAGGTCAACACCTACGGCCCGTTCTTTTGCACGCAGGCGGTAATCGGCAAGATGGCGGAGCGCGGCGCGGGCACCGTGCTCTTCGTGCTGGGGTCTGAGACGCGCGGCGGCCCCGCGATGTACTCGGCCTATACCGCATCCAAGCTTGCCCAGCGCGCGATCGCCGAGTCGCTCGCGTACGAATACATGCATCGCGGAATTCACTCGGCGACGCTCGACGTCGATGGCGCGGTCGATAGCGCGCGCGTGCGTGAGGCCGCGTCCGATTCCGACCCCGACCATTTCGTGCCGCCCTCGGCTATCTGCGATGAGATTGTCCATCTCATCAATCAGCCGCGCGGCGCCTGGACCTTTGCGATTGACATGCGGTCGTTCGTGCAATGGCGTCCGCGCGTGGCGGCGAAGAAGAAGGCCTGACGCCCGGCCCGTCGCGCCGGCGCATTGCGGAGGCGCGCCCGCGGATGCGCGAGCGCGGTAGCGTCAGCCATTGCGCATCTGTAGGCTTTCATTCCGGCGCTCGCGGTCTGATGCCGGCGCGGATGTATCGCTCTCCGGTCGGGGTGTGGCGCAGTCTGGTAGCGCACACGCTTGGGGTGCGTGTGGTCGCCGGTTCAAATCCGGCCACCCCGACCAACCCAAAATTAGCGGGGATTTAACGGGCGCTCGTCGATTTCAGTTGAGCGGCTGCGCGCGACGAGTGCGTAATGATATTTGAACATGCGCTCGCTTTCGATCCGCAGGCCCATCCGCTCCATTCGCTCGCGCGCTTCGGCGGCGGTGTAGACATGGTCGCGCGGAGGACCCACCGGCCGTTCGACGCCTGCGTTCCAGTCAATCACGAGCACGGCTGCGCCTGGCTTGAGCAGCGCCGCCATCGCGCGCAACGCCTCATCGCCGACCTCGTGCAAAACGTTGAGCGCAAGCACGCGATCGGCGGTGCCGCGCAGCCGCGCGCTTTCCGCGCTATGCACCGAACTGAGATTTGCGAGCCTTTGCGCCGCTGGCTTCGCCCGCATCAGATCAAGCATCTCCTGCTGCTCGTCGAGTGCGATCACCTCCAGGTCGGGCCGCCGCCGTGCGAGTTCAATCGCATACGCTCCCGTACCCGCGCCGAAATCCACGACGCGGCCTCCTGAGGGCGCCGCCAATATCGCGAAGACCTCGTCCGGCGGCAGATGCTCGAAGCGCGCGGGATCGTCGAGCAGTGCCGCGCGGGCCGGGTCGAAACGCTCGGGCTGTCGTGCGCCATGCCGATCGTCGCCGCCATGTCCGCCATGTTTGTGCCCATCCATGAAAAATCCTCCCCGTGTTCAAGCTCGATTTCTATCTGGCGCGTTTGTTCGCTCCAGCCACGGACGCGGAATGCCTGTCAGATAATCATAGCGTAACATATCTTCGTTTGACTCGTGACGAGGGCAATTATAAAGTCCCGCGTTAACAATGCGCCGATAGGAGCATGAGTGCGGTTCCGATGGCGCTTAGAGAACCTAAAAAGAACCTAATAGGAGGGAGATCGATGAATCGACTGGTAGTCGGATTTCTGGCGATATTACTGTCCGCCGGCGCCGCCCATGCGCAGGTGACCGAGGTGCGCTATGCGCTTATCAGCGGCACAGCCAGCGCCCCGGTGACCGGGCAATGCACCAAGGGCTATTCAGATCAGTGCATCTCGGGCAATTGCTCATGCGTAACGGTTACGGGGGCGACGGTCGGTCCCTTTTCAACCTGTTTTGCGGCACCGAACTGCCCCGTCCTCGCCGGCAAGGGTACCGCGGACCTCTACCTCACCTTCGACGATGGCCTGGTGATGCCGGGCGCATCGACCGGCGAGAGCGCCGAGTGCGTTCCCTTTTTCGGAATCGCGAAGCTGACCACGACTCGCGCCCGCGGGACGATCAGTGTGAAGGAGAAGCTGAATCTCACCGGCGTGAGTTGCCAGCCGACGACCGGCGGCGCGAAGACCGTCCTTGGCGGATTCGGGGTTGCGGTCGAGACCAATGGCGGTACCGGCTTCGGAAAGATCCGAGGGTTTTATCCCAGTCCTGCAGCCGGGCCGATAAGCCTGACCCTGCATGGGCCGATAACTCAGTAGCCGGAACGGGCTCCTTACATACTTAGGTGGGAGATAGGATCAATGCGTAAAATACTGATACTGATTGCAATCGCCGTGCTGGGATTCAAAGTGATGCCGGCGCTGGCGCAAATACCTTACAACGCTGATTTCCAGGTCTCGGGAAATCTTGGTATATCGTCCTCGTCAACGGCCTGCTCGACCGGCTATGCCGCCTTCTGCCCCTCGAATCACACATGTAAATGCCTGACGGCGAGTCAGGCGAGTCTTCATAATGCGTCGGGCGGCAGTATTACGATTCCCCCGGGTGTCACGACCGTTGACGTCGCCAAGGACGTAACCGACGTGACAAATACGCCTCCGGGCGGGTGCTTCCCGGCCTACGCCGACGTTAATTACGTGAGTACTGACGGCACCGCCCATGCCACGATCAATATCTTCGCTACGCTGTGCAAACCGGTCGTCGCCGGTGGTCCGCTTAGCTTCTCCGGAGGTGGCGCGATCGAGCAGGCAACGCTCATCGATGTTTTTCCCATCACAGTAACCGGCTGGGGAACACTCACCGGCACGTACGCTCCGACTTCCACGAGCGGACAGAATCTGACGCTCGATCTCATGGCCAGCGGGAACGTTCTCTTTTAGCTGAACTTCTAGCTGACCTTCGCCGTTCACCGCGACCCGCGGCGCCCTCGGATTGACCTCCACGAATCGTCTCGATTCGCGGCGCTCTCCGGGGGCGTTCGCACGTTTGACATCTCCCGAGATCCCGCGCATGCCGAAACGAAACCGGCATCTGTGCTAGATCGTAACGAGTTTCATCTGAAGGGAGTCTTGAAGATGCCGCTTGAGAAATCCGCCGCGAAGAAACGCCTCGAAGGCCGAGTCGCGATTGTCACTGGCGCCGGACGCGGCATCGGACGGGCCGAAGCGATGTTGCTCGCGAGCCAGGGCGCGAAGGTCGTGGTCAACGATCTCGGCGGCGGACCGACCGGCGGCGGCGCTGATCAGAGCGTCGCGGCGCAGGTCGCGGGTGAGATTCGCGCGCTCGGCGGCGAGGCGGTCGCCAATCAGGACAGCGTCGTCACGATGGAGGGCGCCGAGCGGATCGTGCGCGCCGCACTCGACTCGTTCGGCCGGCTCGACATCCTGGTCAACAACGCCGGAATCGTGCGCCCGCGAATTATCTACAACATGAACGAGAGCGACTGGGACGACGTGATCGCGGTGCACATGCGCGGCGCCTTCACGATGACGCGCGCGGCCGCGCCGATCTTCCGCGAACACAAGTGCGGCGTGATCGTCAACACCGCGAGCGAATCGGGCCTGGGCCATCTCGGCCAGTCGAGCTACTCGGCCGCCAAGGAGGGGATCGTCGGCTTCACGCGCACGATCGCGCGCGACCTCGGACGCTTCAACGTGCGATGCAATGCTATTCGCCCGCGCGCCGCAACCCGCCTGTTCAACGAGGAGGCGCTCGCGGCGATCCAGCGCACCCAGACGATGCTCGGCGGAAGCGGGGCGCCGCCGATCGATTCGGGCCTGCTCGATAACAAGCCCGAGCACGTCGCGGCGCTGGTCGTCTGGCTATGTACCGACGCCGCCGTCAACGTCAACGGACGCACGTTCCTGGTCGGTGGCGACGTGGTGGGAATCTACCCCGAGCCGCGTCCCGAACGCACCCTGATTCGCGACGGCGGATGGGACCTCGAATCGCTCGACAGCGCCGCCCCAAGCCATCTCGTCGCGGGCCTGATCAACGAATTCGCCCCGAAATAGCCCGTCTCATCTTTCCCGATGATCGTCGAGGCAGAGAAATATCCTCAACGGGGAGAGGCGTTTTACCACGAGGATCGCGAGCGCTTTACACTCGCGCGCCCAAGGTCTATTAGAATCCAGTCCGTCGAGGCGTACGCGCCCGGCGAGAAAAAAGTCCGGACCGCATTGACGATCCGGAGGTGATTGAGACATGGGCTTGGGCTGGCTGCCTGGATCCCCAAAGGACCGGGACCCCGAAATGCTTGAGCGCTCGTTCAGCGGAGCTTTTCATTCGCGGGGTTGCCGGATTGCGTCGGCAGCCCCGATTTTATTTCACGATGCCTGCGGGCAGAGGATCGCGCGATGGTGAAAGACAAAGTCCGCGTTACCGATCTGGCTGAAATGAAGGCCGCCGCTCGGCCAATCGCGATGTTGACCGCCTACGATTTTCCGTTCGCTCGGATTTTTGACAATGCCGGTGTCGATGTGCTCCTCGTCGGCGACAGCCTCGGCATGACCGTCCAGGGCGCCGACAGCACGCTCCCCGTTACCGTCGAGGAGATTCTCTATCACACCCGGATGGTCGCCCGCGCCCGCCGCCGCGCACTGCTGATCGCCGACATGCCGTTTCTCTCCTACCAAGTCAGCATCGAGCAGGCTGTTGCCAACGCCGGACGCATGATCAAAGAGGGCGGCGCCGAGGCGGTCAAGCTCGAAGGCGGAATCGTGGTCGCCGACACTGTGCGCCGCCTCGTCGGCTTCGATATTCCGGTGATGGGCCATATCGGCCTAACCCCGCAGTCGATCCATCGCATGGGCGGCCATCGCGTGCAGGGACGCCGGACGGGCAGTGCGCCGGGATGCCGCGAGCGGCTGATGGAGGACGCGGCGGCGCTCGAAGCGGCGGGCGCGTTCGCAATCGTCCTCGAAGCAATCCCGGCCGAGCTCGCGCGCGAAATCACCGATCGATGCGCCGTGCCGACTATCGGAATTGGCGCGGGCGTCGGATGCGACGGGCAGGTGCTCGTGATGCATGACATGCTCGGCCTCAGCGAATCGTTCCGCCCGCGCTTCGCCAAGCCCTACGCACGGCTCTGGGAGGACGCATCGGCGGCCACCGCGGCCTATCTCCGCGAAGTCCGCGAACGCACCTTCCCCGGACCCGAACACTCCTACGGAATCAAGGGAGCATGACCATGGAAATCATTTCGACCCCGGCCGCGATGCAGCGCCGCTCCGACGAAATCCGCCGCGCCGGCAAGACGCTCGCGCTGGTGCCCACGATGGGCTTTCTGCACGAGGGCCATCTGAGCCTGATGCGCGAAGGACGCCGGCGCGCCGACTTCGTCGCCACGTCGATTTTCGTCAACCCAACCCAGTTCGGTCCCAACGAGGATTTCGGCCGCTATCCGCGCTCCTTCGATCGCGACTGCGACCTGATGCGCACCGTGCCGGTCGATATCGTCTTCGCGCCCGAAGCCTCGGCGATGTACGAGCCGGGCGCCGAGACCTGGGTCGAAGCCACCGAGATCACGACCGGCCTATGCGGCGCGCATCGCCCAGGCCACTTCCGCGGCGTCACGACCGTGGTCGCCAAGCTCTTCAATGTCGCCAAGCCGCATCTCGCGCTCTTCGGCGAGAAGGACTTTCAGCAGTTGCGCGCGATCCAGCGGATGGTGCGCGACCTTAACTTCGATCTCGAAATCGTCCCGATGCCGATCGTGCGCGAGTCCGACGGTCTTGCGATGAGTTCGCGCAACGCCTATCTGAGCGCCGACGAACGCCGCCGCGCACTCGCGTTGAGCCGCGCCCTGGCGGCCGCGCATGAAGCGTTCGGCGCGGGCGAGCGCGATCCGCGCGCGCTGGTCAGAACCGCATGCGGCGTGCTGCGCGCGGGCGGTGGAATCGAGCTCGAGTATGTCGAGGCGGTCGATTCCGAAACGCTCGCGCGGATCGAAACCGTCGAGCGGCCCGTAGTGCTCGCGATCGCGGTGCGGATCGGCAAGACCCGGCTTATCGACAACGCCGTCTTCGCGCCCCGTCCAGTCCTCAACTGAGCTATCGGAGCAAATTCCACTGCGCATCGCGGCCGTCTCTATGGATGGCGGATCGCATCGCAATAGCTGTTTGCGGAAGTTAGTAGTCCAATGAGAATAATGCTGCGCGCCAAGCTTCATCGCCTGCACCTGACCGGGGCCGACCCCGACTACGAAGGCAGCATCGCAATCGATCCCAACCTGCTCGAAGCGGCCGGGATAATCGAATACGAGATGGTCCACGTCTGGAACGTGAGCAACGGCGAGCGGCTCGAAACCTACGCAATCAAGGGGCGTCCCGGCTCGGGCGAGGTCGCGCTCAACGGCGCGGCGGCGCTGCGCGGCAAGCCCGGCGATATCGTGATCGTCGCGACCTTCGCTCCGATGGACGAGGCGAGCGCGCGCCGCCACGTCCCGGCCGTCATCCTGGTCGACGAGCACAACCGCCCCCGCAACCTCCGCCTCGCCAGCGCCACCGCCTGAAATTGCTCTTACCCTGAAGAGCGCGAAAGGCACGGCCGCAGACCATCGATCTGCGGCCGTGCTCAAATCAGACGCCGCCCGCCGCGCTTATTGTCCTTGCAGCACCAGTTCCACCCGCCGGTTCTGGGCGCGCCCGTCCTCCGGTTGGCAGCCGCAGTTCGGTGCTTAGCACCTGTTTCACGGCTAACATCTATTGAGTACAGGCGCCGGGTATGGCGATGGCGCCGGCTAATGTGCTCGCTATTGTAACTGCGCCAGTCAGTTGAAGGGCGCCGCCCGTCCCGGCCAGTGCTCTACCGTTCAGCGATGCGCCAGTCGAGGAGAACGAGATAGACGTGCCCGCCAGTATATTTCCCGCCATCGCACAGCTCCCTCCGATCGTCACTGAACCGGGAGTCCACCAAAAGACATTGGCAGCCTGGGCGCCGTTGGTCAGAATAACGTCGCAGGTCGGGTTGGTGAGCGTGAGGCCGGACGCGGTCGAGGGCATCTGGAAGATCCAGACCGCATTCGCGTCACCTTGGGCGTCGAGAGTCAGGTTCCCTCCCGTTATCTGAAATGTGGTCGCGGCGGATGTATAGAGGCCGGGGGTGACAGTGAGTCCGGCCAGGTTTTGGGCGATAATCGTTGCTCCCGGCAGTGTCGCGGGGCTGGCGTTGGTGTATGCGGTCTGCAAGGAGGCTAGTGCCGCGACTGCTTGCGGATCAAGGGCAGTATAAATCGTCCCGTTTACTATTCCAGGCGGGAATCCTGTCACCGAAGTGAGAGTGTTTGGCGTCAAACCAAGATCCCCGTTGATCGCGTTCGTGCCGGTGTTAGTGACCGCGGCTCGAGCGAAAACCTCGAAACCGGTGGCCGCGCCAAGATCTATCGGCGAAAGAGCCGCAGTTGAACCCGTGGTGAAGCTCCATGAATCGGTCACCGCCAGTGCATTGCCGTTCAGATCCTTGACCCCGGTGGTGAGCGTGGCCGTAAAATTCGCACTGGTCGTGAGCGCGCTAGTGGGGATAAACGTCGCAATCCGATTGGTCGCGTTATAGGTGACTTTCCCCGGTACAGAAGTTGAACCGGGCCCAGTCAGCGTAAAAGTTGCCGGGGTAAGCGTTGAAGGATCTATTGCCGTACTGAACGTCGCATTGACAGCTGCATTAATAGACACTGACGAGGCCCCATTCGCAGGGTTCGTGGAGCTTACTGTGGGTGCGGTGCTGTCCGGTCCCGTACCGGCGGTGAAGCTCCAAGTGAACGAGGAAGCGATTGGATTTCCTGCCAAATCCTTGGCCCCGGTGGTAATCGTCGCGGTAAACACTACGCCAGCCGCCAGAGCATTCGTCGGTGTAAACGTCGCGGTTGCGCCAATCAGGGAATAGGTCACCGTGCCTGTGACCGCCGTTGTGCCCGGCCCCGTGAGTGTGAAAGTCGATCCAGTAATGGTTGTAGAGTCCATCCCATCGCTGAAGGTCGCGATGATTTTGTGGTTGGTGGGCACGCCGACTGCAAGGTTAGCCGGATTTGTTGAGATGACAGTTGGGGCGGTCGTGTCCGAGCTCGCGCTGGTGGTGAAAGTCCATACAAAATCACTACTCAGTGGAACCCCGGCGGCGCTGCTGGCCCCGGTGGTGATCTTTGCGGTAAATATGGTGCTGGCCGGGAGCGGGTTTGTGGGCGCGAAGATCGCGATATTGTTGATCGCGTCGTAGCTAACGCTTCCCGCCACGGGAGTTGTGCCCGGCCCTGTCACTATGAAGGTCGCTGTGGTGATGGTTGCGGCATCCATCGCCTGATTGAAACTTACCGCGATCTTGTCATTAATCGGCACCCCCTGGCCGCCACAGCCTGAGATAGATGGATAGGCCGAAACCACTATGGGAGTGGGGGTTGGTGTAGGTGTCGTGGTCGGCGTACCAGTAGGGGCTGGCGTCCCCGTGGGCGCTGGCGTGCCCGTAGGGATTGGCGTCCTCGTGGGGATTGGCGTGCCCGTGGGGATTGGCGTGCCCGTAGGGATTGGCGTCGGAATGGAAGTTGGACTGAAAATAGGGGTCGGCGTCTGATGGGTGACAGGAGGTGCTCCACTACCGCCACCCCCGTCGCATCCCGCCACCAGAAACGCAAACACTGCCAGGAACGCCAGACCCCACTGTTTGCCAATTTTGACTTTGCGCGGATGGTTGCTCAGTCTTTTTCGTGACATCGTGATCCCCCCAGGAATCAGTTAGCGCAGACCCTTGAATAGTCACTTAGTGAACCTACACAACGTAGGAATTTATCCGCATCATGATTGCGTCCGCAAGAGTAAAAATGGTTCGTATCGATACTTACAAGGCCGGGCTCAACGTAGCTTAACTAAATCAAATTAAATCACACCGAGTCATATTAAATCATACTGAGTTCATACTAAATGAGCGATCAACCCGGTAGGCGTTCGTTGCGCATCCCGCCGTTGAAGTTTTCGATATGCGCGGCCAACGGTAAGCGTCGGAATCCAAGCCGTGCCAAGGATGGGTGAACTGACGGGTCGCGGCCAGGGCGCGCTTTTAATGGAAATTACTTAAAAACGCGGGGACCGCCGTCACGCGAGTTGCCGGATCGAGTCTGATTGCGCTAGCGATGACACAGCAAGGAACCTCCGCCACGCCACGGGTTGAACTTTCGCTTCTCCCCTGAAGTGCGCGGATGGAGGCAAGGCAGAATCGAAAGCCGCCTTCCCGAGGTTTGCTCAACGAATACAAGTCGCCTACATCGATCCGGCAGCAGCCTCTTTTCTTCCCGAGCCGATCCGCAGAATATTGGTAGGGAGTGGAATACTTGACAAGGATTGACAAGGTTACTAAGCTTTGCCAACGTCGAAGCAGATAGCTGCCGGGGTTCCGCGATTTGCTGACTACCTCACTGTGTCAGAGGCAGCGGAATTTTTAGGTGTGTCGCCATCAACGATGCGAAACTGGGATCGAACAGCGAAGCTCAAGCCGTCTCGACACCCAGTAAACGGATATCGTTTGTATCTCCGGTGCGACCTCGAGGAGTTGCTGGACCGCTTGCGGAGGCAACGATAGCTCTGATGAATGACACCGCAAAGCTCGCTTTCAGCTATGACGCGCAAAGGATCGGGCGTTCCATCATTCTCCACGCTGATTGTTTTGAATGGCTTTCGAAGGTACCTGAAAACACGATCCACGCTATCGTCACGGACCCGCCTTATGGTGTGAAGGAGTTTGACGCGCATGAACTTGAGAAACGCACCAATGGGAAAGGTGGGGTATGGAGAATCCCACCCTCATTCGACGGGTCAGTAAGGGCGCCGCTTCCGCGATTCACCGCGCACTCTGAACAGGAGCTTCAACGGTTGCTGAGGTTTTTTGAGGACTGGTCCCGGCTCCTCCTGCGCGCACTGCGGCCGGGCGGTCATGTTTTTATTGCAACCAGCTCAATCGTGGCGCCTCTGTTATACGAATCACTACGTAAGGGCGGTCTTGAATTCCGGGCACAGATCATGCGAACCGTCCGGACGCTGCGCGGTGGCGATCGGCCAAAGAACGCGCACCAGGAGTTTCCTGACGTATGTGTTCTTCCGAAGGGCTGCTATGAGCCTTGGGGCCTGTTCCGAAAACCTTTACTACCTGGGATGACGGTCTCCGAGTGCCTGCGCGAGTTTCAGACCGGGGGCCTGCGTCGCCTCGCGAATGGAAGTCCGTTTGAAGATTTGATTCAAAGCCAACGCACGCCGATTCGGGAGAAACAAATCGCCGGCCATCCAAGCCTTAAGCCCCAGAGCCTTATGAGGCTCATCGTATATGCCTCGCTTCCTCTTGGAACCGGCCTTGTCGTCGATACGTTCATGGGGGCGGGCTCGACTATCGCAGCCGCGGAAGCCGTCGGAGCCCAAGCCCTCGGACTTGAGCGCAGCGCCGAATATTTCAATTTGGCAAGCGCAGCGATACCACGGTTGAAGGCATTGGAGATGCCAGGGGTGGATGAACTGACGGGTCGCGGTCAGGGCGCGCTTTTCAATGGAAATTATAAAAACGCCTGATTAGCGCACCAGACTTTCTCGGGCCTGGTAGATCCAGTTCTTCTGGAGCTTCAATTCACCACTTTTGGTGACACTGGCAGTAATGGTTCGACGACTCGTTTCGCTCCGGCCTGCAAACTTCCAGTCCGTTTTCTCCAGCCGCCCGCAGTATACGCTCTGAAACTTAAATGGTGTGGCCGCGGCGTCGTGCGCCGAAGAGCTGTTGGCTTGAAACACGAATACCATGAGCCAGCATTTCTCTGCATTGTGGCCCTGCCAAGCTCTGGCATAGCGGGACGCTTTTACCTCGATTCCCTCAGCTCCGTGCAGGATCAGATCGCCCGGGTATCGGGATTTTGGAAGCAAATCAGGATGCCCATTGTGGAATCGGTTCTTGACCAGAGCGGCGCAGTGCTTCGGGATCGAAGAAACAATGAATTCTCCAACGAGGCTGGAAAAGTTCGCCGGCATCATAAGCATTTCGATTCGTGGAAGGTCGCGGGTCAAAAGCTGTTGATTCAAGAACCCGAGAAACTCGACGAACGCTTCCATGGACTTTCGCACGACGTCCACCGTGCAACCGTAAGGAAGCCGTGCGCCTTGATTGAAGCGACTTGAGTCCACCGGAATTGGAACGCAAGCGGTTTTTTCGAGCTCCGAGACGGACAGGTTATTTGGTCCTCCGACTGCACGCAGTGTAGGCAATACTACGTTTCAAAATCAACAAATCTCCGCGACACTATGCCCTCGGCTTTATCAGGCGGAAAGATTCAGATTCAGCCAACGCAGCGTCTGTCATGACCATGATCACGCGAGTTGCCTGATCGAGTCTGATTGCGCTAGCGATGACACAGCAAGGAGATCGCAAAATGGACGCTGACGAACTCGCCCGCAATGTGCGCCTGCTGCTCGATATCGAGGCGATCAAAACCCTCAAGCATCAGTACTGTGCCTACTGCGACGACAACTACAATCCCGACGGCATCGCCGATCTCTTCGTCGAAGACGCGGTGTGGGACGGCGGCCAGCTAGGCCGATGCGTTGGGCGCGAGGCGATCCGCGGCTTCTTTCGCGGCGCGCCCAAGTTCCTGAGCTTCGCGATCCATCAAGTGATGAATCCGATAATCAAAGTGGACGGCGACCGCGCGATCGGCGAATGGAAGCTTCTGCAACCCTGCACGCGCGAGGGCAAGGACGGGCCGCGCGCGATGTGGCTCGCGGCCAACTATCACGACCAGTACGTCCGCACGCCCGCGGGTTGGAAATATCAGAATCTAAAGGTCGATACGCTGTTCTTCGCGCCCCATGACGAGGGCTGGGTGAAGATCGCGAAGCCCTGATGACGCGCCGCACCGGCCCGCTTTCCGAAACAGGCCGTGGCGCGAAGCGGCTGGCGTTTAGTAGTAGTCGACCGGATCGATCTGGCGCTTCGAGCCGTACCAGAACAGCATGTTCTCGGTCAGTCCCTGCCAGGTGAACTTGCCCGGCGGCATCAGCAGCCGCTTGAACATCGACTTCATCGAGTAGAACTCTTTGGTGCAGCGCCACACCCCTTCTTCGACCTGTTGCGGTGACATGTTGTTGGGCACGAACATGCATCGGAAGTTGTTCGTGTACATGTCGGCGTCGGGGATTATGACGCGGCCCTCGGTCTCGAGCTTGGTGCGCATCGGCGTGCCCCGGCGCGGCGTCACCGTATTGAAAAACGCCTCAGGCGCCTTGACCTCGTGCAGGAACTTGAGCGTCTCGTCGAAGATTCCCGGATGGTCCTCTTCGAGCCCAAAGAGGAAGTTCAGCGAATAGTAGATGCCGTACTTTTCGAGCCGCTTGAGCAGCTTCTTATAGTCCTTGGTGTGATTCTGAATCTTGTTCATCGAGAGCAGGCTGTCCTGGCTGACCGACTCGACTCCGATATTGACGTGAAACACGCCCGCCTTGGCCGCCAACTCAAGCAGGTCCTCGTCGTGGTTGGAGTTGACCGTCCACAGGCACGAGAAGCGGATTTTAAGCGGTTCGAGCGCGCGAAACAGATCCTTGGCGAACTTGTGCTTGCCCGTGATCTGGTCGTCGATAAACTGGAAGCGGCGGAAGCCGGTCACCTTCATGACCTGCTTGATCTCTTCGATAATGTCGTCGATTGGCCGCGTGCGATAGCTGCCGTTGTAGAACACCGGAATCTCGCAGAACGAGCATCGATAGGGGCATCCGCGGCTCGCCTGCACCGGCACGGCCTTGAACAGGTAGCGGTTGAGCTTCAACAGCTCGTGCCGTGGACGCGGCAGATTCTTCAAATCGTGCAGCTTGTCGGCCTTGTAAATCTGCTTGAGCTTGCCGTCCTGCCAGTCGCGCAGGAGCGGTTCCCATACCAGGTCGGCCTCGCCCTGAACGACCGCATCGGCGTGTTTGAGCGCCTCGTCGGTCTGGAGCGTCGCATGAAAACCGCCCATCACAACCGGGACGCCGCGCTTGCGGAATTCGTCGGCGAGCTGATACGCGCGCAGCGACGCGCCGATAGTGGTCGTCATTCCGACCAGGTCCCAGCCGGCGTCGAAGTTGATATCCTCAAGACGCTCGTCGCACAGCGTTACATCGAAGTCGTCGGGCGTCAGTCCCGCCATCAGCGGAATCATCAGGCCCATGATCAGCCGCCACCGGGTCTTGTGCGGCGTCCCGTCGAGATGAAGCGTAGTCGGCTGGACCAGAAGCAGACGAGGTTTCCTCACTTAACTTCCTCAGATATGCGATCGATCGGATCGCTGTTTTGGTTGGCGGGCGCAACTCGCCTGTTCGTCAGCCACCAAAGGCCGATGGCAAACGCATAGCTCCCAACCGCCGTTCCCCAGGCAAACAGATAGAGCCGATTGATGAGCGCCAGCAGGACCAGCAAATACGCGAAATCCCGCCCCGTCGCGCGCTCGACCCGGCCGACCCATTCCTCCGCGTCCCGGCCGCTTACGCTCATCGCATGATGGACCGAGACCGCACACAGCCCAAACCCGCCTATCAGCATCATCAGGAGATACAGGTAGGTCCGGCTGCCGCTCGCCCGGTAGCATCCCACCAGCAGGCCGATGAACACCGCGATATGGACGAAATTGTCCGTGAACACATCGAGCCGCGCGCCCCACACCGATTCAGTCATCCGCAGGCGCGCGAGCTCGCCGTCCACGCCGTCAAAGGTGACCGACGCCAGGAACAGAAAGGCTGCGATCAGGCGCGGCCAATAGCCCCCAAACGAGAACAGCCACGCGCAGATTAGGCCCAGCAGCGTATTGGCGAGCGTGACCTGATTGGGTGTGATGGCCGTGTGCGCGAGACGTTTGCTGATTCGCCACGAGACGCGCCGGTCAATCCAATGCGCCAGAGGCCCGTCGGTCGTGACGCTCTCATCGCGGATTGAGCGCGCCAGCCTAAGTTCCGCCTCGCCAATGTCTTCGGGCCGTCCGTTGAGCGCGAAGGGCAGATAGGCCGCCGGCGGAATCGTTGCCGAAGCATCCGCACCGTGGCCGTTAGTCAGTTGCCCGAGCGGTCCGACCGTAACCATGCCGCTGGCCGGGCGGTCAGTGCTCTCCATCGTGAGCGGCTGGTCTGGGGTCGAACTCTGCCGTTCCAGCAGTCCGTTGAGCATCGAGCCCGACAAAATCAGGTTGCCGCGCATCGCGACGCATCGCGCCGACGCTGGCACTTCGCGCAGCACATCCGCCATCGAATCGACGAAGGCGACGTTGCGGTCGTCGCGAAACGAACCCAGCGCCTGCATCAGCGACCCGCGCTCGGACTCTCCAGCCTCGATAAAGTAGCGCTTCACCCCTGCGCGCTGACAGATTAGCAACAGACGCTCGAGCAAACTGCGTCCGTAGATCCGGTCGGCGGCGCGGCCTGGCGCGCTGATTAGTGCTGCCTCTACCAATTAAAGTCCTGTTGAACCAAGGGTTTTAAACCAATCGCCCTTTGGAGTCAAATCGCTGACCGTCCGGTTTGTCGGCGTTTCCCGTCCCGCGGTGCCGCACCGCCCGTTAACTCGCGCTTAACAGCTTCGCCTTTGGAACTCGCGGGACGGCTGCTAAACTTGTTTGAAGTTGTCATCCGATGCGTGCGATTCTCTTCGATTTTGGCGGCACCCTTGACCATCCCCGCCACTGGCTTGATCGCTTCCTGCAACATTACCGCGCCAATGGAATCGACCTCAGCCGGGCGGAACTCGACGCCGCCTACGCCCATGCCACCCGAACCGCATATGGTTCCGACGACGCCATCCATCGCCACAACCTCGGGGAACTCGTAACTTACCTCGTGCATCATCAGCTCGACCATCTGCATCGCGAAGGCCCGGAGCGGCTCC
>Ga0307374_10000520_pt1 | contig 73355 bp, 70 predicted proteins | sample OX3MG_FD_202532 | JGI IMG/M metagenome (GOLD analysis project Ga0307374, IMG submission 202532) | Soil microbial communities from Risofladan, Vaasa, Finland - OX-3 | ecosystem: Environmental > Terrestrial > Soil > Coastal area > Acid sulfate soil | place: Finland: Risofladan, Vaasa | collected... | reverse complement strand
TTCGGGACCCTGTTCTTCTTCGCCCTGGGCGGCCTCTTCGCCTACTTCATCCTGCCGGTGGGACTGGCCTTCCTGGCCACCTTCCTGGGAACCAATGCGATCTACCTGCCCGACCTAAGTGCCTACATCAGCTTCCTGGCCCTGGTGGTGGTGGTCTTCGGCATCACCTTCGAGATGCCGGTGGTGCTCTGCACCCTGGCCGCGGCCGGGATGCTGAGCAGCGCCAAGCTTCGTAGGTGGCGCAAGGCCGCGATTTTCATAATGGTCCTCGTGGCCTTGGTGGTGACTCCCGGAGCCGACCCGTTCACTCCGACCTTTCTGTCCTTGGCCCTGATCCTGCTCTATGAGGGCAGCATCCTGGTCATCGACCACGCGCTCCACCGCTGATGGCCCGCCCCGACGGCCGCGCCGCCGACCAGCTCCGCCCGGTGGTGATCGATACCGGGATCCGCAGCTGGGCAGAGGGCGCGGCCCTGATCAGCACCGGCGAGACCAGGGTGCTCTGCACCGCCACCGTGGAGGACCGGGTCCCGCCTCACCGGCGGGGCTCGCACGCCGGCTGGGTGACGGCGGAATACGGGATGCTGCCCCGAGCCAACCACGACCGCCATCCCCGCGAGCGGGGAGGCAGGGTCGACGCCAGGTCCCTGGAGATCCAGCGCCTGGTGGCCCGCAGCCTGCGAGCAGCTGTCGACCTGCGACGCCTGGGCGAGCGGACGGTGATCATCGACTGTGACGTGATCCACGCCGACGGGGGCACCCGCACCGCCTCCATCAACGGGGGCTTCGTGGCCCTGGCCCTGGCCTGCCGGCGCCTCCAGGAGGCGGCCATGGTGCCGTCCTCTCCCATCTCCGGGGCGGTCGCGGCGGTGAGCGTGGGGCTGGTGACCGGGGTGGCCTTGCTGGATCTGGACTACGGCGAGGACTCGAGGGCCGACACCGACATGAACGTGGTCATGAATTCCGAGGGGCAGATCATCGAGATCCAGGGCACCGCCGAACGTGAACCGTTCAGCGAGAGCCAGCTCCAGGACCTGCTCGGGCTGGCCCGGAGCGGCACCGTCCAGCTGCTGGCGGCCCAGGCCCTGGCGCTGGCCCCAGCCAAATAGACAGCAGGCTCTCGGTGGGCCGGGGCCTGGACTGGGCCCAGCAACCTGGGCAGGTGGTCGTGGCCACCCGCAACCGAGGCAAGCTGGGCGAGTTGCGCCGGCTGCTCCGGCCCCTGCCGTGGCGCTTGCTCGACCTGGACCAGGCGCCCGGCGGCGCTCAAGTCAAGTGGGAAGAGACCGGCGCCAGCTACCGTGACAATGCAGTCATCAAGGCGAGGGCCGTCTGCCTGGCGACCGGGCTGCCCTCGCTGGGCGACGACAGCGGCGTCGAGGTGCGCGCTCTGGGTGGTTGGCCCGGCATTCACACCGCCAGGTGGATGGGGGAGGGGGTGGCCGAGGACGAGTTGCTCCGCGGGCTGGCGGATCGTATCGCCGCGCTGCCCGCCAAGGAGCGTCAAGGCACATTTGTGTGCGCCCTGGCTCTGGCCGCGCCGGCGACCAAGGGCCAGCCCATCCTCTTCGTCACCGAGGCGCGGGTGGGCGGGAGCCTGTTGGCCGAACCCCGGGGTCGCCGGGGATTCGGATACGACCCGATCTTCGTCCCGGAGGGGGAACAGCGCACCATGGCCGAGATGAGCCAGGCGCACAAAGATGAGATCAGTCACCGCGGCAGGGCCGCCCGCCAACTGCTGGAGATGGTGGCATAGCCACCGCCTGGTCCGGGTCGGTCCGCCTACCCCCATGGCCAGGCTTCGACTTGCCCACGTCTCTGTCGACGCGGGGGCTCTGTCGACGCTCCCGGATAGAGTCCAATCCAGCCCTGCTCGATTCGGCTCGGATGCCGGTTTGGCAATGACTTGTATGCCACGACATTGCACACGTAGGGCCTCCCCCAGGCAAAACCGGCTGACCGACCCCACTGCCTCTTCGGTCAGGACCACGACCAACCACTCGTACCGATCCTGCTCAACACGAGCAGACGTGGGAGGACCAGCCACTCTACCCCACGATCGAGTCCGGGGCCGCGCACCTGCTCCACTTCGCGATCAAGGATCACCCGTTCTCAGATGGCAACAGGCGGACCGGGTCGCTGCTGGTCCTTGCCTACCTACGCCGTAACAATGCTCTGCGGCAAGCCCACGGCCAGCCCGCTTCTCGGACACAGCCTTGGTCGCCTTCGCGCTGCTCGTCGCCGAGAGCGTGGAATCCCATCAAGAGCTGGTCATCCGTCTGATCCTCATCCTCTTGGCCGAGGATCGGACCTAGCTGAAGCTCGGCATTCCGACAGCAACCTGGCACGATCCCTTTCGTCTCTTACCCGGACAAACGTCAGGCGCGCCCAGGCAGGATTCAAGCTGGCTGCGTGGTATGTGGTCTGGTACCGACGATGTTCAATCCAAGCCCAAGCCACGAGCGAGCGATTCGGATCGCAGGACAGGACGTCCCGCCAATTCTCCCGATTCCCATTCCACAACTCCCGGCGAGTGAGCACCCGCGCCAGCGTGCGCATGATGACTCTCCTCATCACGGTGCGGCGGGCCGGATCGAGCCAGACCACGGTGTCTGCTCGACCCCAGACCAAGTCGCGGACTTGGGTGTAATTGCCGTCGATTACCCAGGAAGAATCTGCCACCATCTCGCCCACCTGTCGCCTGAATTCCTCCGCCCCGAGGTCAACCCAGTCCTTCTGGTGGATCACGCCGTCCAACTCCAGGTGAGGGGCGCCTAGTGTTGCAGCTAGCTCCGCCGCCAGTCGGGACTTCCCAGACCCCGAATTGCCCACCACAGAGATTCGACGCATCAGAACCCAGCCGCGATGACTGCGACCCTGACTGCATAGGCACTGGCCGCTTTGGCGAAGTGCCCGATGCCCTCCGGAAGAGGAAGCCGGCCCACCACGTGCTCAGTCTTCGCCCCCAGGTTGGCGACCGGGCTTACCTCCATCGGGAAGAAGCTGCATTCCTTCTTGAAGCACTCAGTATTCTTGCTGGGCACGAACTGGCTGGCGGCTAAGTGAGCCGCCCCGGGAAAGCTGGAGACGTAGCCAAGCAGGGCGTCGAGCGGCATTCTCGTGGGGCTCATCGGGTCTCCTGGTGGTTACGAGAGGTCGGTTGCACGGGGGCCCTTTTTGCTGCCCGCCGCCATTGGCACCATCTTGGCGCCGCTAATTACACCAATGTATGGGACGTGACTGGAGGTCTCGCCATCACCCACAACGCGCTCGGCTACAAGAGGCTGTGCTGAACGCATGGTGAAGGCAGCCTCTTGGTTTGCCTTGGCAGTCACAACTCACCGCCCTAGGTTTTGTGCACCAGAGCCTTGGTCGGGGCGGGCGGATTTGAACCGCCGACCTCCACTTCCCAAAAGTGGCGTGCTACCCCTGCACCACGCCCCGCTAACGTTGGATTCTAATCTGCCGGGAAGGAGAGGTGACTCTGGAGAGCATACCGATAACCAGTGACTGGACCAAGGGAACTGAGTAGTCCTCGTGGGTACGTTTGATCTCAAAGCGAACTTACCGATAGTTACTTCAGTTTGGGAGCAGGGGGTCCCCGCCTCGATCCCGAGACCCCCGATCAAACGGCTGGTGGTGGCGTCCGGGCTCCAATCGGGCGGGTCGCCGCCGGACCTCTCTTTAGCGCGACTCCGGCGCGCCCTCTCGGCAGGTCGCCTGCACGGTATTCGACGATTCCCTCGCTGAGCCTAGGCCCCGGTTCAGGGAGCCGCTCGGCTCAGCCAGCCGCCAGAGTTGCCCGGCTGCCGTAGAAGGCACTTGAGGACCACTGGGCGGGCGTGTTGAACGCCGCCCCGGTGGACGTCATCACCCAGGTGCTGGTCCCGTTCACGGCGATGAGGTCGGCCATGCCGTCTCCATTCACGTCCGTGGCCAGGGTCGCCTGCGAACCGTAGAAGGCACTTGACGACCACTGCGCGGGCGCTCCAAACGCCGTCCCGCTGGAGGTCATCACCCAGGTGCTGCTGCCGTTCACGGCGATGAGGTCAGTCCTGCCGTCTCCATTCACGTCCGCGGCCAGGGTGGCGTGGGAACCGTAGAAGGCACTCGACGACCACTCAACCGGTGCGGCGAAGCCTGACCCGGTGGAGGTCATCACCCAGGTGCTGCTGCCGTTGACGGCGATGAGGTCGGCCATGCCGTCTCCATTCACGTCCGCGGCCAGGGTGGCCTGCGAACCGTAGAAGGCACTTGAGGACCACTTGACCGGTGCGGCGAAGCCCGACCCGGTGGAAAGCATCACCCAGACGCTGTTGTCATTCACTGCCACCAGGTCCTCCATGCCGTTCCCGGTGACATCGGCGAGCAGAATTGCTCGGGTGCCGGAGAAGGCAGTCGACGACCATTGTTGCGGCGCCTGGAAGCTGCCGCTGCTGGAGAGCATGACCCAGACACTGGCGCCGTTGACCGCCACCAGGTCCGACTGCCCGTTGCCGGTGAGGTCGCCGGACAGGGTGGCCTGAGAACCGTAGAACGCACTTGAGGACCACTGGGCGGGCGCGTTGTACCCCGACGACCCATTCGAGGACATCACCCAGGTGCTGCTGCCGTTGACGGCAGCCAGATCCCCTTCTTCGAACGGGTTGGTGGTGATGGTGACCACCACACCCTCAGTGGAGTTGGAGCCCACCGCCTCGCAGGTGGTGGCGCTGGGGCAGGCTACGCCGTAGAGGTCACGGGTGGCCGGGACCACCTGGGGGCTGCGCGGGGTGCCGCTGATGATGGGCACCACCGCGCCTTGGCCGGAGGAGTTGATTCTCGTCACCGCCTCGCAGCTGGTGGCAGTGGGGCAGGCCACGGCTTCGACGGCCTTGGTCGCCGGGACCACCTGGGCGCTGCCCGGGGAGCCGCTGGTGATGGCGACCGCCACGCCCTCGAGGGAGAAGCTCCCGATCCCGCCCACCGCCTCGCAGCTGGTGATGCTGGGGCAGGCTACGCCGAGGAGCAGAGAGGTCCCCGAGACTGACTGGGGGCTGCCCGGGTTGCCGCTGGTGATGGGCACCAACTCGCCCAGGCTGGGGGAGGAGGAGCTCTGCCCCACCGCCTCGCAGACGGTGGGGCTGGGGCAGGCAACGCCGTAGAGGTAATTGGTCCCCGAGACCGCCTGGGGGCTGCCCGGGGTGCCGCTGGTGATGGGCACCACCACCCCCTCAAAGGAGGAGTTATAGCCCGCCGCCTCGCAGCTGGCGTCGCCGGAGCAGGCCACGCCGTAGAGGTAGGTGGTCCCCGAGACCGCTTGGGCGCTGCCCGGGGTGCCGCTCGTGATGGGCACCACCACGCCCTGGCTGCCGTTACTTCCCACCGCCTCGCAAGTGGTGGCGCCGGGGCAGGCCACGCCGAAGAGGGTATTAGCCCCCGAGACCGCCACCGCGCTGCCCGGGGTCCCGTCGGTGATGGTGACCACCACGCCCTGGCCGGAGCTGTTCTCGCCCACCGCCTCGCAGGTGCTGGGGCCGGAGCAGGCCACGCCGCTTAGAACCGCGGTCCCCGAGACCGCCACGGCGGTGGTGCTGGCCGAGGCGGAAATGGCACCACCCACCGCGCCGATGGACACCGCCAGCGCACCAGCCCCGACCATCGCCGCCAGCCGGGAACGTAACGAGCCTTTCAGGGTGTGCCGCTGCAGAGTGGTGACCAACCGACCGCGGACGATGGACGCGCGAACTTTGATCTGCATCGGCTCCCCCTTGTCGTCGACTGGGCAAGAACCCGCCACAGGGGGCCCCAAGTCCTCCCGACGCTGAGTCTCGACAGCAGCTCTATAGCAGTTCGGTGACCGCCTGTCAACCTTTATGAGTCGCCGTTGTGGAAGCTCAGGGAATCTGTCACTAGCTAACAGCTCAGCGATTCTGTCCGACTATGAAGGACAAGATCGTTTTGAACTCAGCTGAGCAGCGGCGGTTGCTGGTGCTGAACCAGTTGGAGGCAGGGGTGCTGAGCGCAGACCAAGCGGGCCAGCTGCTGGGCCTGGCGGAACGGCAGGTGAGGCGGCTCCGGGCGGACTACCGGCGGGAAGGGGCCGGGGCATTGATGCACGGCAACCGGGGCAGGAAGCCGGCGAATGCGGTGGATCCGCAGCTGGCCAAGCAGGTGTTGCAGCTGGCCCAGACCACCTACCAGGGCTTCAACCGCCACCACCTCACCGAGATGCTGGCGGAACGAGAGGAGATCCACATCTCCCGGGCCACCGTGGACCGATGGCTAAGAACGGCTGGGGTGCCAGCCACTCGGAAGCGACGGCCGGCCCGGGCCCACCACCGGCGCGACCGGATGGCCCAGGAGGGGTGCCTCTTGCAGGTGGACGGGAGCCGGCACGACTGGCTCGAGGGCAGAGGACCCTACCTGACCTTGGTGGGTGGAATTGACGACGCCACCGGGCGGGTGGACGGGGCCACCTTCCGGGAGCAGGAGGACGCCCAGGGGTACTTCCAGGTGCTGCGCCAGGTGGTGGTGAGCAAGGGGGTGCCGCTGGCGCTCTATTCAGACCGGCATGGGATCTTCGTGAAGACCAAGAAGCAGGAGCCCAGCCTGGAGGAGCAGCTGTCCGGGCGGCGCCAGCTGACCCAGATGGGGCGGTTGCTGGAGGAGCTCCAGGTGGAGCTGATCCTGGCCCGCTCACCCCAGGCCAAGGGCCGGATTGAACGGCTCTGGGGCACCTTCCAAGACCGGCTCGGGAGCGAGCTGCGGCTGCAGGGTGCTGCCACCCTGGAGGCGGCCAACCAGGTCCTGGTCGCTCACCTGGTCCGCCACAACCGCCAGTTCACCGTGGCCGCCCAGGACCCCCGGCCAGCCTGGCGGGAGCGGCCCCGGCAGCTGGACCAGCTCTTCTGCTTCAAGTTCCACCGGGTGGTGGCCCTGGACCACACCGTGCGATTCCAGGCCCAGGTGATTGACATCCCCCGGCCCGGTCCCAGCAGCCTGGCCCGAGCCCGGGTGGAGGTCCAGCAGCGCTTCGACGGCACCCTGCGCGTCTTCGACGAAGGCCACTGTCTGGCCACCGCGGAGTCCAATGCGCCGACTGGCCCGCTCCGGCTGGGCCACCTCACCACTCCCGAGCTGCCCGTCCCTGCCCCCAAGACCAGCCACCCACGACCACTCCGCACCACGCCCTGGAAACCCGCCGCCAACCATCCATGGAAAGCAGCTTGGACCCAGCCAGGATGACAAAGTCCCTGAGCTATGACCGGGACAGAATCCCTGAGCCACTACACCTTTATGAGTCGCCGGGAGTGGGTCAGTTTGGATAGGCACCGCTCAAAAGTCCGCGCGAATCTGGCCTTATTCCCAGGCGGTCAGGGACGACCTGCGCGCCTTCCTCCCCCTCCCAGCGGCGGAATTCGCTGGGGCATCTGAGCCCCACAGTCGAGTTGTGCAGGGGATTGTCGATCTCCGCCCGGGTCCTGGAGACACTGGGGCAGCATCTCCAGGGAGTCGGCCGTCGGTCGACCCCGGACGATTCACAATCCCAGGTGCTGCAGAAGTCCCTGTATTCCAGAGAGCAGTTGGGGGATCGGTGCCGGCAGCTGAGCCGGGCCGGGTGCGGCAGGCAGAAGGATCGCGGGCACCGAGGGCGCCGTGGGCGTGCGGGCCATCCCGGGTTGCGCTGACCCCAGGGCTGCCTGGGTCGCCGGCGCCGGGCTCGGGGACGACTCGGCCGGCGGCGGCGTGGCCAGGCTGACCGGCGGTGCTGGCCGCGACCCGACCGAGGGTGACGGCTGCGCGACGCTCTGGGGGGTGCGCCCGGGTGGCGGCACCTGAGCCGGGGGGTTGAGCCCGGCCACCAAAAGGGCGCCGGCGGCGCCTGCCGCCGCGGTCGAACCCCCGAGGAGAGGCAGCGGGCGGCTGAACATCCCCACCAAGCGGGCCACCAGCGGCAGCTGGCAGAGGATGGCCCCCAGCCCGACCACTTGCCATAACTCCCCCACGGAGACGTTCAGGAAGGCCCGAACCACCTTGGGATCGAGCTGGCTTCCGGAGACCCGCACAAGCTCCTGACGGGCTTCAGCCACGCTCACCGGACGGCGGTAGGCACGGGGAGCGGTGATCACCTCGAAGACATCCGCCACCGCCACGATGCGGGCGCCTCGGGAGATCTGGGAGCCGCGCAGCCCGAGCGGATAGCCGCTGCCGTCCAACTGCTCGTGATGCTGCGCCACGGCCTCGCCCCACTCCGCGAGCCAGGAAAGCAGCGGGGCCACGATTCGGGCTCCCTCCGCCGGGTGCCGGCGCAGGATCGTCCACTCCCGGGCATCCGGTTGGGACGGTTTGTTGAGCACCCGGGTTGGCACCTTGAGCTTGCCAATATCGTGCAGCAGTGCGGCCCAGCGGAGTCGGGCCCGGTCCTCCTCCGGAAGGTGAAGCTCTCGGGTGATCATGTTGGTGATCACCTGGACGCGCTCGGAGTGACCCCGGGTGGCACGGTCATGCACGCTCAGGGCGACGGTCAGCTCAAGCACCTGCTGAGCCACCCCCGCCTCTTGGCGCCGGCCCGCCTCGCCCAGATCCTCCAGCTGGCGGATGATCTGCCGCGGCCGGGCGGCCCGTCGAGCCACCGCGAAGCGGGCGGGCGCGTGGTCAGGGAAGAGCAGCGAGAGCCGAAACATGGCGGCCAGGGGCAGAAGCCGCCTGGTCGCGCGCTCGGTGAGCACCAGGGTGGCGATCCCGGCAATCGTGATCAGCACCCACCAGGCGGCCAATCCGGGCAGCTGGGTGGGACGGCTGATCGCGGTTGAGAGCGCCGCGACCGCGCCCAGGCTGACCAGGACGGGAGTGGTGAACACAAAGGCGCGGAGTCCGAAGCTGAGCAGCGGTCGCCTGCGCCACTCCAATGTTGCCTGGCGCCGCCGCGTCTCCGTCTGTTCCATTGCTCTGAGCTCCGGTCATTGAGTTCGGCTGGCTCAAGCCCGAGTTTCGCCGCGACGGCCTGACGCGGTTATGACGGGGCGGCTACGGAAAAGTGCATCCGCCTTGAGCTCCGCAGAGTCCGGGAACCCGGGCCCGGACTACGATCCCCACCCGGGGAAGCACCGGGTCGCGGTCGCCGCCCGCCGGCTGGTTAGCTGGCCTGACCGGCGGCACGGGTGGGGCGCCAAGCGCGCCCTTGAGCAACGGTCCGAGATCGCCCACCGCCAGCCATCGGTCTGAGCGGCACACGGGCCCGGGCCGGCGGACCCTCGACCTGCTGAGGGTGAGCTCTCTATCTGCGACGCGTAACCCTTGGGAAGCGCCCCAGCAGGAGTCCAAAGACCACCAGGAGGGGCACCAGGGTGATGGCGGCGAGAGCCCAGGTGTCGCGCTGGGCGTGGGGATGCTCGCGGAGAATCGCAGCGCGATCGGAGGGACTGAAGGCGGCAGTCCAGCGCCTGACCGGTCCCTCCGCGCCGCGGTCCGCCAGCGTCGCCCCGGCGACGGCGGCGCAGTTTAGGGCGATTCCCCCCGCGATCAGGGCCAGGGGGAAGCGTCCTACCAATATGAAACCCAAGGCGAGCCCGATCAGCCCAGCCGCCCCGATGAGAAACTCGATCAGTGTGAATCTGAACCCGGCGAGCCGGTTGTGGTTCCGAATGATCTGGCGCACGGCCGCAGTGTAGGTAGGAGATCGGAACCTGTAGCGGGCCGGGGCAGATCAGCTGGGAAGGTACCCTCTTGGCCCTGCTGGCTCCAGGTCAAACCGCAGCCGGAGCCAGGCTCGAATCGGGTCGGCGGCGGACGGGCCTCGGCCAGGGGCTGCGCGGACTCGAGCCCGACTCGATCTGTCCGCAGCGATCCTGAGAGAACGGCCGGAGCGCGGGGCTCAGATTCCTTGCTCATCGACCCGCTCTGGAGCTTCGGCTCAGCTCCACCACCGAGTGGTCGGCGGCCGATCGGGTAGCCGCCTCGATGACCTCCAGGACCGCCAGTGCGTCCCAGGGGTCGACAGGTGCGGGGGCGTCCCCGGCCAGGGCCGCGGCGACGCCGGCGTAGAAGTCCTGGTAGGCACCGGGCAGGGTGGGGACGACCTCCAGTTGCTCAGCGGCACCCAGGGTTCCGTCGCCAGGGACGGATCCACACCCCACCCCGGGGAGCCGGGCCGGAGGCCAGCGACCAGCTGTGCTTCCTAGACATCGAGCCCGTACTTGGTATAGCCGGCCCGGTCGCCGACCACCCAGAAACGAGGGCCGAGCTGGGCGATCAGCGCGCCCACCCAGAGGTGGCTGCGTATCCCACCGACGTGGGTGAGGGAGATGAAGACGTCGTCGTCCACGACGCTCCCGGCCCGACGCCGGTCGAGCTCGGCATAAACCGAGCTCACCCATCCAAAAGGTCGAGGGCCTGATCGATGACGTGAGCGCCCAGGTCGTAGAGCAGCCCGCCGGCTCGGGCAGGAGCCGGGTCTTCACGCCAGCTCTTTTGGCGGAGTTCTGGGCGCCATCGTTCGTAGCGGGACTCAAACCGGTGAACTTTGCCGAGGCGGCCCTGGTCGAGCAGGCGGCGCAGAGTGAGGAAGTCGCTGTCCCAACGCCGGTTCTGGAACACCGTGAGCACCACTCCGGCCGACTCGGAGCGTTCGATAAGACGGCGCCCGTCGGCGAAAGTTGCGGCCAGCGGTTTGTCGACCACAACCGCCACGCCCGCTTCGATGCTGCGCAGGGCCAGAGGCACATGCGAACCGTTGGGCGTGGCGACGACCACCAGGTCCAGGCGGTCCGGGCGGGCGAAGATGGCGTCCACATCCCGGACAATTTCGGCGTCGGGATGGTCCTTCCGGGCGTGGTCAGCCCGACCCGGGTCGGAGGTGACGATTGCGGCCACTTCGAGTCCGGGGGTGGCGGCGATGAGCGGGGCGTGGAACACCCGTCCGGCCAAGCCGTAGCCGATGATGCCCACCCTGCGGGTCCGGATTGTGCTCATAGACCTCATCTGCCTCGGCTCGTTGGACCGACCTTCAGCCCGGCCCCGGGCCGGGGTTGGTCGAGGCCGGCAAATGCCGTACTGGCCCCACTTCTAAGACCTTTCTGGGGTAACCGTACCCTCACTGTATAAACTGTGCTATACTACGGGCATGGCAACGAGAGACCGGAATCATCCGACAAGGGCCAAGTCCTCCGAATCTCGGTACTCCCTCATGGAGTTCACCCGCGAGTTCCCGGACGATAACGCCTGCCTGAATTATCTCTGGCGCACCCGCTACTCGGAAGACGGGGAGCATGCCGAGTGCCCTAAGTGCGAGGACGTCCGATCCTTCCGGCGCTACGCGACCGCCCAGCGCCGTCAGTCGTGGACTTGCATCGCTTGCGGGCATCACCTTCACCCCACAGCGGGGACGATCTTCGCTAAGTCGGCCACCTCGCTTCACCTCTGGTTCTACGCGATGTTCCTGATGACAAGCACCCGCTGCGGTATCTCCGCTAAGCAGCTGGAACGGGAGCTTGGGGTCACCTACAAGACCGCTTGGAGGATCTTCCACCTCATTCGGAACGAACTCATGGTTCAGACCGACGAGCCCATGACGGGGAAGGTTGAGATGGACGAGATGTACGTCGGCGGGAAGCCGCGCCAGTCGGACGTTGCCAGGTGGGAGACAGAGCCGAACTCAACCGCTCGCCGTCAGGCGGCTCAGAGTTGGTCCGTTGAGCGGAAGGGTAGGGTCGCGGCCCACGTCGTCTCCCGGAGGGCTCAGGCCGAGATCATGGGCCACATCGCGGCCACGGTCAATCCCGCTTCGATCGTCTACACGGACGATGCCCGGATCTACGACCGCCTCCCTCGGGACGGCTGGGATCATCGGACGATCAATCACTCCGCGAAGGTCTACGTTCAGGGCGACGTTCACACCCAAACGATTGAAGGCTTCTGGTCCCTAGTCAAGCGAGGGATCGGCGGAACTCACCATGCCGTCTCCCCGAAGTACCTCCAGGGCTACCTCAACGAGTACGCCTGGCGGTACAACCACCGGGCCGATATGCGGTCTCAGTTCGAGACGCTACTCCTGCGGGCGGCGAGCGGGAGGTAAGTTCCTCTGGAGCCGCTTCAGGGGCGCCTTGCCCGTGGCCAGCCGACGCTTAAGCTTAGCCAGGCGCCGGGTTGGCGGGACGCTCCATTGGACCGTCACTATCTCGGCACTTCCCCTAACTCGACTTTCGGAGTGCTCTACTTCCATCAGACCCCTTCCTTCTCGGAAACAAGATGGACCAAGATCGGCACTGATACCTGCTCCGCGCCATCCACGAAGACCCGCACAGAATATTCCCCAACCCGGGGAAAGGTCACGCCGCCGAACCCCACCAATTGATTGATGATACCCCCAGCCTCCGACCTAGGGGGCTTCGACACAGTCAGGTCAGCCTCTACGGTTGCAAGGTCATCGGTGGCGTCCCCAAGGACAATCCTGGCTTGGTGAGTAGTCCCGTACTCATCGGCTCCGACCTGATATGAGATGACCGCGAACAGCTGTGCGATCTGAACAGGGATGACGCCAGATTTGATCTCACCGAATATCCCCAGCACGTTAACCTTGCCTTCCACGGTGAGGCTCGCGTAGTCGCAGACGACCGCCCAAGCTATCTTCACGCGTTCGAGCATACCCCCCGCGTAGGTCTGCCACTCACCCCGGCGGATCGTCCACAGGAGGTCCGGTCGAGTACCCTTGCGCGACCTGCGCGTTCCCGTAGAAGTTGAACTGATTGAAGGTGAGCGGAGCAGGAGCGACACGGCCTGAGCCCCTTCGCTCCCAGTCGACTGCGACCCGGTAACCTGCCCAGAAGAGGCAGAGAGCCGCGCCGATCCACCACGCGAATGCCGGTATCGGCACGGCGGGGAAGTACTTTGGCTCAAGGCTACCCACTAGGCCCAGCAACCCGAAGGCCACAAGGAGGTAGGTCTCGAGCGCACGGTTATAGGCGCCAACGCTCGGGGGCGCCGGCGCCGCTTGATTAGCTTGGTTGGCTGCCACGGGTCCACAGTAGAGCCCGAGTGGGATCGCCGGGGTCGCAAGCGCCAGTCCGCAGCTACTTTTTTTTAGGCTCCCAGGTCCTTTTCGCCACCTTCTCTAGCGCCTCGTAGAACTCCTTGCGGGTCGGCACCGGGATCTCGTACCCCTTCGGGGTCGTCTGGCTTCGGCCCGTTGACTTGCGTTCCATCGTCCTCCAATGTTAGCGCGTGGTCGAAGTCCAGGGAGCCGTTCTCAAGTTGGAGAGGGCGAGAGAGCATTTGGACTTCATCAACGCAAAGATGACTGAGTTCGTTGAAGCAAACCTCAACTTCGCCACCCATCAAGTCAAAGATGCCCGAGGCGATGAGTGGGATGTCGTGACTTGGACGGGTGGACAGAAGCCGGACGAGCGATTCGGAGTCTGGCTCGGGGACTTCGTCCACAACATTCGCTCCGCCCTCGACTTCTGCGTCTATAGCGCCGTCATGGGGTCGTCTGAGAAGGACGCCGGGGAACACACCCAATTCCCGATCTACTTCACCCGAAATGAGTGGATCAAGGACATCGAGAAGCGGGACCCCACCAAATGACCGGGATCCCCGATCCTCGGGATCGCGCCCGACTCGTCCGAGTTCGCAATCATCGAGGAGGCGCAGCCTTAACACGGGCATACCCACAAGGAGCGCCTGAGGCACCCCCTCTACGAACTCCTGCGCATGTCCAACATCGACAAACACCAGAAGCTCTACGTCGCTAGGGCGCACACCACCCGACCCCGGATCACGTATGAGCCGCCCGGCGTCTACAGAATCGCCAAGACCAAGTGGGTCCCAGAGCGCACTACCCTCGATCCGGGCGCGGAGATATGCAAACTGCGGCGAGCCACGATCGGGAAGCCTCCTCCAGGCACGGAGATGCAACTGAGTGTCAACGGAAAGGTCTTTCTCGCCTTTCGGCAGCCTGGGAAATCGATCGACGTCGCAACGTCCCCAGACCTCAGCCTCATCTTCAACTATACACGGGCGGTCGTCCTGGCGTTCACCAGCCTCTAGTTCGCTGCCCTCGCACAGCCCGCCCGGTTTATACAGTGGAGGCATAGTTACCCTTTCTGGCCCGGCTAGGTTGGGCTGACCGGTCCCCGTTCATGAGTCCAGCCGGCAGGGGTCCTGTCAGCACCACCGACGGCTTGGTCTGCTACCTCACGGCGGTCGAAGAAGCTTTCGGAGCTGACGTTGACTACGGGCAGCTTGTGAAGATCTACGGCTCCGATCCCGCCCATGAACGCCGGTATAGCCCGTCGCGTCTCCTCCGAGCGGAGAAGCGCTCGATCAGCGGCTCACCCGATGCAAAGCTCACCACCACCAGCCACATCGAGCGCCAGAACCTCACCATGCGAATGGGGATGCGGCGCTTCACCCGGCTAACCAACGGATTCAGCAAGAAGGCCGAGAACTTGGCGGCAGCAGTCAGCCTCCACTTCATGCACTACAACTTCGCGCGGCCCCACAAGAGCTTGGCTAATCCTTACCCTCGGACTCCAGCGATGGCCGCCGGAGTAACCGATCACGTGTGGACTGTAGACGAGATCGTCGATCTCCTGGGCTGACTATCCTCACCCATGGCACATTGTTTGAGAGCCATGCCATGCGACCTCGGACAGAGGCCCATTCGGACTCCACATGCGGGTGAACGGCGACGTCGCGGGACGGTGCCATTGGTACAGCGTGGCCAAAACGTAGAATTGCAGTACCGAACTCGCGCATGACCAACTCGTCAGCCTCCGCCTTCCACGCCGCGGCCTTCCGAAGCAACTCCCTCATCTCTTGCCCAGCGCGACCGACCACGGGGACATAACCGCCTGACGGATCGGCCCGGTACGGATGAACAAACGACCACTGGATCATTTCGTTCAGCACCCCCCAACCTTTGTTCACCATGTCATTCACGCGGGTGACCTGCGCGGCCGCGACGATCCGTCCTTGACGGCGCTTGCGCTTTTCTAGCCAAGCACCACCGCCAATAAAAGCAAGCCCAGCGAGCAGCACCGCGCCCACAAGCAACCAGTCAGCCTGGGTCAACCGAGCCACCGCCTCGCCGATGGCACCCCCCACCAGCAAAAGTCCGAACCCCTGAGTGGCCCTCCCCCCCATCCCCCCAAGCATAGGCGCGCCCCGCTACCACAAAGTGCCCGGGGGCTGCCACTTAGTGACATTGAAACTGACCCACTACCGAGTCGCCGATGTTGTAGTTCAGGGCATCTGACCGCCCCTAACTGTTCAGCGATTCTGTCCGGCCATGGAAGACAGGATCGTTTTGAACTCATCCGAGCAGAGGCGGGTGCTGGTTCCGAACCAACTGGACTCCCGAACCGGGACCCGTCAGAGTCAAGCGAAAGTTTGAGCCCCGCGCGTATTTCGGTCCGTTCGCGACTCGAGGTCTCTGGCGTGGTGGAGCTCGATGGGCGACGGCGATTACGAGGGTCGGGCAGGATGAGGGCTGGCAGATGGAGACGGAACCGCCGGCTGAGAAGACGCAATCCACCTTGATCGGTCCGAACGACCAGCGAACCCGCTGCGGCTGGGCGACCGGTCCCTGGCTTGGCCCCTATCACGATCTGGAGTGGGGCACTCCAGTCCGTGACGACCATCGGCACTTCGAGCTGCTGGTCCTAGAGGGCGCCCAGGCGGGGCTGAGCTGGCTCACGGTCCTGAAGCGTCGGGAGGGCTACCGGCGAGCCTTCGCCGACTTCAACCCGGCCGAGGTTGCCCGCTTCGGAGCAACCCAGATCGGGACGCTGCTCGCCGACCCTGGCATCATCCGCCACCGCCAGAAGATCGAGTCGGCGGTGAGCAACGCCGCGGCCCTGCTCCGGGTCCAGGATGAGCTGGGCAGCTTCGATCGATACGTGTGGGGATTCGTCGACGGCAGTCCGGTCGTCAACCGCCGGCGCCTGGCTGGGGAGGTCCCGGCGACCACGCCGCTGTCGCGGATTCTGAGCGCCGACCTGAGACGGCGCGGCTTCAGCTTCGTGGGACCAACTGTCTGTTACTCCTACCTTCAGGCGGCGGGGCTGGTGGTCGACCACCTCACCAGCTGCTTCCGATTCAATGAGCTGGCCAGAGACCGGCCAGCCTCGGGGTGAGCATCCAGGCGGGGGAGGGGAGAAGGGGGCGAGGGACCAGCTGCTATTGGCTGGCCCGGAGCGCCGCCGGCTTCTCTGGCTTAGTTCGCGGACACCAGTAGAGTTGGGTGGTGGAAGAGGGGGACCGGATCGAGGACTTCGAGCTTCCGGACCAGAGTGGAACCCCCCGCCGGCTGTCGGAGTTCCTGGCCCGGGGGCCAGTGGTCGTGTACTTCTACCCGGCCGCGATGACCCGGGGGTGCACGGCCGAGAGCTGCCATTTCCGAGATCTGGCCGACGAATTTGCCGGGGCCGGTGCCCAGCGGATCGGCATCAGCGCCGACAGTGTGGCCAAGCAGAGGGAGTTCGCGGAGCGCAACTGGCTGGGGTTCCCCCTTCTCTCCGACCAGGACGGAAAGGTCGCCAGGCAGCTCGGGGTCAAGCGGCGCTTCGGGCCGATCCCGGTCAAGCGCTGGACCTTCGTGGTGGACACCGATGGTCGGGTTCTCGCGGTCATCAAGAGTGAGACCCGGATGAACCTCCACGCCGACCGCGCCCTCGAGGCCCTTGCTAAGCGCTCGCCAACTTAGACTAGAGCCAGCCAACCGGCCCGGAAGGAGGGGAACCGCCGGGACCGGGCCGGCCCCACAGGGCCGGGGCCAGAAAGACCTTAAGCTCTACCGGAGGCCGGCGAAGAGGTCGTTCTCGGGCAGCTGCGCACCAGTTCGATCGATCGCCCGGACGTAGTACTCCTGGCCCAGAATGAGGGGCGCCACATTGTCCGGAAGCCCCCCGAAGAAGGCATTGTCCATCTGGCTGGAGTGGGCCCGGACCGCCGCCAGTTTGGCGGGGACATCGGCCATGACGTCGACGACCGTGGTGATCAGATCGTCGGGCACGCCGAAGGGCGGGTTGTCGGGGTCGAACTCGATCTCCCCCAGATCCCAGGGATCGATGCCAGCCTCCTTCATCTGGTTCAGGACGCGGCGGGCCAGGGACTTTGGGAAGACCGTGTAGTAGAGCTTGCTGGGGATGCCAGTCTTGATGGTGGCGGCTCGGGCCACCTCATGGGCCCGGATGTGATCGGGGTGCCGGTAGCCTCCGTCCTGGTCATAGGTGACCACCACCTGGGGGCGGTAGCGCTCGATCACCTCCGAGAGCCGGCCCACCTCTTGCTCCAGGTCCGAGCCGGCGAAGGAACCCGGGGCGGCGGCCCTGTCCCAATCAGCCATTCCCGAGTCCCGGTAGCCGAGCAGTTCCAGCTGCCCTACCCCAAGTTCCCGGCAAGCTGTCTCCAACTCCGCTCGTCGAATCACCCGAACCGCCTCGGGATCGTGACCTGGTTGGTCCGGTTTGAGCCCCTTGGGGCCGTCCCCCAGCTCTCCGCCGGTGCAGGTGACCAGGACGGTCTGGATCCCCTCGGCGGCGTACTTGTGGAGGACGCCCCCGGTCGAGGCTGACTCGTCGTCGGGGTGGGCGTGGACCGTCATCAGCGTGAGCGGTCCCTCTGCCATGCCCATAGTCTGCGTCAGCTAGCTGGCCTGCCAGCGATTTCGAACTGGAGCGGGCGGCCGCCCCGATGGCGACTGTGCCGGCGGGCACGCGATCGGTTCTGGCCCCCAACCACCGAGTCCGGTCCAGTCCAGCCGATCTCGACTACCGGCCCCCGCCTTAGAGTGATCCTGGCTCATGGTCACCGCAGCCAACCCCGACGACCTCGCCCTGCTGGACGGTCACCCCGTCGTCATCGTCATGCCTGCTTACAACGCCGCCAAGACCTTGGAGGCCACCTGGCACGACATTCCACCGCGCTGGGCTCAGCAGGTGATCCTGGTCGACGACGGGTCGATGGACCGAACTGTCGAGGTGGCCAAACTGCTCAACCTACATTTGATCCAGCACCCTCATAACGTCGGCTACGGAGGGAACCAAAAGACCTGCTATATGGAGGCCCTCCGGGAGGGCGCCAGCGTGGTGGTGATGCTTCATCCTGACGGGCAGTACGACCCGACCCTCATCCCCGAGCTGGTCCGTCCGATTCTGCGAGGCAGAGCCGACCTCGTGCTCGGGTCTCGGTTCATGACCAAGGGGAGCGCCCGGAAGGGAGGCATGCCCCTTTACAAGTACATCTCCAACCGATTCCTGACCGAGTGCGAGAACTTGGTGCTTGGGCGGAAATTCTCCGAGCTTCACACCGGCTATCGGGCCTACAGTCGCGAATTTCTGGAAACCATCCCCTTTCTTCGCAATTCCAATGACTTCGTCTTCGACACCGAGGTGATCGCCCAGGCGGTGGCCTTCCGGTTCCGAATCGAGGAGGTGCCGGTGGCGACCAGATACTTCCCCGAAGCATCGTCGGCGACGCTTGCCCAGAGCCTGGTGTACGGGACCAAGACCCTCTGGACGATGGTCCGGCTGTTGGCCCACCGAGCCCGCCTCCGCCGCAGCAGGCTGTTCCAGCGCTGAGAGCCCAGAACTGGGCAAGGCGCCCCAGAATACACTGCAACCTGAGTGGCGGAGCTTCCCAGAGCTGGGAGCCGTCTGCTGTCGGTATGCGGGAGACAGATGTTCGAATTTGGTAGCAAAGCGGGCCGCTTCTACCGCCCTAGCTCGCCGTTCCGGCTTGCCGGCGCCGTCGGCCTGGCGGTAATAGCTCTGGTCGGAGTTGGTCCGGCCACGGTTGGCGCCCAGGCCGGGGCCCCCGCTCGGATCACGCTGTCGAACTCAGAGGTTGGCCAGGCCACCCAGGCATCGGTGCCATTCGTGCCCAGTACATCGGTGCCGGCCGGGGGATCGGTGACGGTGGGCATGGCCGGTGAGATCCTCAGTCGCACCGCGGCGGCTGACACGCTGGTGGATGGCGTTTCCTGCCTGAGCCTTGCAGTCAGCGGTAGTGGAGGTCCCGGGGCTGCGCTCACCTGTGTACTCCGATCCCCGCTGGCGGCTGGCAGCCCGGCAACCCTCCAGATCGGGACCGGGTCGGCGCCGATTCTGGGCGACCTCGGTAACCCCAAGACGGTCTTGGTCGATCGCCGCGCTCCGATCGTCACCTCGACGAGCGCGACTCCCGAGTACGACACCTTCACGATCACTCCAGCCGCGGATGCCGCCATCGGAGTCGCCCTGAGCGTCTTCCCACTCCGACCCGGCCCCGGGCAAACCGCCACCTTGATGGCCCAAATGCTCGACCCAACTGGCCTGCCGACCAACAATGGCGGGACCGCCGCCCTGCTCGGCTTCTACACGAGTTCATCGGCCGCCATCGCGGCACCGACGGCAGCGACCGCTCCCAACGGGAATGCCAGTCCGGGACGTTGCACCGGGCCGGGCGCCTTAGGCGCCGCCTGGACCGACAGCCGTGAGGGTGAGGCTCTGTGCACCATCACCAGTCCAACTACCGGCAGTGTGCCGGTCACAGTCGAGTTCGTGGGGGCTGCCCAGTCCGTGCCCCAGGCTGTCGTCGGCCTGCCCAGTGCCACCCCGATCGTGGCCTTGGCTGCCGCCGGATATCACAGCCTGGCCCTGACCGCCTCCGGCTCGGTCTACGGATGGGGCGACAACGCGGCCGGGGAGCTTGGTGACGGCACCTTGGTCAACCGCTACCAGCCGGTCGCGACCTCGATTCCTACCGGGACCACAGTCACGGCGCTGGCGGGTGGAGGCTACTTCAGCCTGGCCCTGACCAGCGCCGGCCAGGTCCTCTCCTGGGGAGCTGACTACGACGGCCAGTTGGGCGACGGCACCAAGACCACCCGGGATCTCCCGGGATCTGTCGCTCTTCCGAGCGGGACCACGGTGGCCGCGATCGCGGCTGGCTGCAACGACTCGATGGCGCTAACCAGTGCTGGCCAGGTGCTCACCTGGGGACAGAACACGAACGGATCTCTGGGGAACGGCGGCACCACCGACAGCAGCGTCCCGGTGACAGCCGCCTTGCCCGCCGGTGTCACCGTCACCGCCATCGCGGCTGGGTGCAGCTTCGATCTGGCCCTCGCTTCCAACGGCACACTCTGGGCGTGGGGTCAGGGGAATGACGGTCAACTCGGCAACGGAACCACCCCACCCTACAGCACCACCCCGGTGGAGGTTGCCATTCCCACCGGCACCGACGTGACCGCAATCGCGGCCGATGCCTTCGACGGTCTCGCCCTGACCAGTACCGGCTCGGTGCTTACCTGGGGATCCAATGCCAACGGAGAGCTGGGCAATGGCTCGACCACGTCCAGCGCCCAACCGGCTTATGTCCACCTCCCCACCGGCACCGTGATCAGCGCCATCGCAGGTGGTGGTTTCAACGACCTGGTCTTGGCCACCACCGGCGAGGCTTTCGGGTGGGGTCTGAACACCAATGGACAGGTGGGCGACGGCGGGGAGACCCAGGCTCTGCTCCCGGTCAGGGTGGCCGTCCCCGCCGGTACCTCGGTGTCCCGGGTGGCCGCCGCCTCCGCGGGCGGGTTCCAGGATCTGGCCCTGACCAGCGCTGGCCAGGTCCTGGCCTGGGGGGCCAACTTCGACGCCCAACTCGGGAACGGGACCATCAGCCAGACCTATTCGTCCCTGGCGGTGACCGATAGCGGTGGCCTCTTCGCGATGGGAGCCAACGGCCTGGGCCAGCTCGGCACCGGCACTGGCTCCAACAGCAACCTCCTTTCGTGATCGGTTGTTTTGGCCTGTAGTTCATGCGGTAACATAGCTTTTATTCTGGCTAGCGTAGGGTTGATATGCAAAATCACCGCAAGAAATACGATCCAGTCGGGTCAGCTACCTACCTGGACGAATTGGATTCGGTGATCCTTCGCTCGCTGCAGGCCAACGCTCGGACCACCCTGGTTGAGATCGGACGGGTGGCGCGGCTGGCTCCCTCGTCGGTCCACGAGCGAATCCGGCGGCTGCAGAGGGACGGCGTCATCCGTGGCTGGACCTTGAACTTGGACCCGGGATCGGTTGGCCGACCGGTGACCGCCTTCGTGGGAGTGGAGGCTAATGTGACCGGCACCAGCCTGGCGGCTCGACTGAGCCAGCGTCAGGAAGTCGACGAGTGCCACAACGTCGCCGGTGAGCTGTCCTTCTTCCTGAAGGTGCGAGCTCAAGACCCCGAGGCCCTGCTGGAGCTGGTCGATTGGATCAAGGAACTACCCGGGGTGCGAACCACCAGGACCACGGTGGTGCTCAAGACCGAGTTCGAGCGTCAGCTCTGGCTCGGGAACCGGAACGCAGCCGAGGCCGATCGGAGCTGAGCCGACGAGGCCGGCCGCGGTAGTCGGGATCGCTGCAGCCGAAGTTGTCGCCTTTCGCAACTCGGACACCCAGGGGCGCTGCCTCTTCGTGGGGTGGGCGAGGAGCGCCACCCCGGATTGGTGGGAATCGGGTTACTCCTGTTCAAGGACCACGGGGCGTGAGGGGCCGCGCCCGGTTGACTCGGCCGTCTCGGTGCTGGGCTTCCGAACCTCGGTCACGTTGACAACCGCGGCTCCACAGGCGGGGTAATGGCGTCCCTTCGGGAATTGTCGGTCCACCCACACTTGGGGACGAGGCGGCGGATCCCTCAGCTTGGCTCAGGCTCTCCGTGTACCCAGGGGGGTCGCTGGCGGGGGGGCCAAGCAGGAGCGAAGGCGCGGCCCTCAGCCAGGGAGAGATTTGGACTGTAGGCAGGATCTTGGCTGATCAGCCCCGCAAATCGTTGCAGAATCTGGGCGGGAACTTTGCGAGCCCCCGCCGAGCCATCCCAACCCGGGGCCACCCCCAGCCTGGCACTGGGCGTCCACACGACTCGGTACCCCTTCTCCCGGACCCTCAGCGAGAGGTCGACCACCCTCCAAAGATCGTCCAGAATTGGGTTTGAACCTCCGACTTCCTTCAGAACGGAGCGTCGGATGAGCAGGCAGCCGGGGGAGAGCGCTGCGACCGACTGGACCAGCCAGGGCCGTCCGAAGTAGCCGGCGTCCAACCGATTCAGGCCGTCAAGAGGTGCCAGCACAGTGCCGTCGCTGGCAATCACCAGCGGGCCTAGGGTGGTAGTTCCATCGAAGCGCTCCAGCCGAGCGCCGACCAGACCCACTCCAGGTCTAGCCAGTTGGGCGACCATCTCCCGCAGCCAGTGCTCGTCGATGGCCTCGATGCCCACACCCAGGGCACAGATCATGTCGGTGTCTTCGCGAGGACCGATCACCTCCGGCTGGTGGTCAGACGCCTCACCACCCAAATGGGTCAGATCCGGCCCCATCCCCGCCTGGGCCCCTGCCCCATCCTCTGGCGTGAAAAATGGCCAGCGTCCAGCCGAGCGCTCGACCTGGTAGTTGGGGTAGTCGGTCAGGAACCAAAGGCTTCTCAGGGCGTGCGCGTGCTCCTGGTCGTTGCCAGCCGCGATGATGCTCACCTTGGGGGCCGGTGTCGGGAGCGGCCAGCGCACCCAGTTGACTCCACCGCCGATCACGGCGCTCACATCGCCGACCAGGCCCGAGCGGGCCAGATGCTCCGCAACTGCGCGCACACTCCCCGAGCGGGCATAGGGCTTAACCTGGGGTGAGCTGGCGGTCGAGCCTGGGTGAGCCCGCCAGTGGTAGAGCACCAGCGGGATGTGGCGGATCTGATCGGGTGCGATCCGTTCGGAGACCCTCAGCGCCAGATCGTAGTCCTGACTGCCTTCGAATCCGGTTCGGAACCCACCCGCCGCCAAGACCACCTCGCGGCGATAGGTGCCGAGATGGCTGAGATAGTTCTGGCCCAGGAACAACTCCGGGTTCCAGCCCGGCTTGAAGTAGGGCAGGTAGCGCCGGCCCTGTTCATCGAGCTTGTCCTCATCGCTGTACAGGATCGCCGCCTTGGGGTGCCGCGCCAGTTCCAGGGCAAGGCAGGCGAGCGCATGCGCGGGGATCTCATCATCGTGGTCGACCAGGGTCACGAACTCACCCCGGGCGAGAGCCAGGGCGCTGTTGGAAGCCTCCACGATGTGCCCGTTGGTGGGACGGAAGGTCACCTGAATGCGGTGGTCCCGTTGCCGGTACTCCTCCAGCACCGGCCGCACATGGACCGCCGTCGAAGCGTCGTCGGCGATGCACAGCTCCCAGTCTGGATACATCTGGGAGAGAACCGACTCGATCGCCCCGCGGAGGTGCCGCTCGGTGGGATTGAAGACCGGCATTAGGACGGAGAAGGTGGGTCGCCACGCCAGCTGGGTGATCATCTCCATCAGCCTCTGGCGATCCTCGTCTCCCAGAGAATCGAATTCCCGTACCCACTCCTGGTAGGTGGATGGTCCATCCGGCTGCGCCGGCAAGGGCTTCTGGGGGGCCGCCCTGTTTCCACCCGTCCTAGACCACAGGGAGCGGATCCATGCGGTCAGCCGGAACGTCTTGGTTCCCATCAGGGCTCGGAGTTGGGGTTGGGCCCGATGATCATCGGCGAGCAGTCGCTCCACTTCCGCATCCAGATGGTCACGGTGGGCGCGCAAGCCCCGCAGCTCCTTCTGGGACTCCCAGTTGCGGCGCTCGTATCCCCTCACCACCTGCTCCCAGTGCTGGACCGGATGAAACAGGACCGCCTGGGGCGCCACGAAACTGGCGTCGAAGTCCGAGTCGCGGTAGAAGCCGTGACCAGCAAAAAGGCCCGCCCAGTAATCGGGCGGGCGCACGTTGAGGTGGGTGGCCTCCTCGGCGTGCTCCGGGGTGGACGAGAAGAGCACCGCCCGGCCATGGCGGCAGAGGTTGGCGACCGAGGCGGCCGCCTGCTTGGGGCTGACGTGCTCCAGGACCTCGATGCAGGTTATGAGGTCGTAGTCGCGGACAAGCTCGTCGGTGACGGAGCCGACCCGGCAGAAGGGCCGGGCCTGCTCGGGGACCTGGGAGATGGCCCAGGCCGAAGAGTCAAAGCCTTCCGCCTCGACGCCGCGGTCGCGCAGAGCCTTGACCAGGAAGCCAATCGCACAGCCCGCGTCGAGCACGGTCCCGGGATGGAATCGAGCGACGACCTCCTCCGCCAGATGGCCGAAGAACCCCTCCCAGACGGGCTCTCCCCACCGATATGGCGCTGGAGCAGCCCCGGCACCGTCCGTGGGGATGGTTAGGCAGTTCCTGTAATACAGCTCCCCGTACAGGTCGTGGTACTGCTCCGCCGGAACCTCGACGGATGCTTGTCTCGGCCCAGCCGGAGCCTCTGGTTCAGCCATCTGGGCCAGGCACCGACCAACCATCTTGGCGCACGTGAATCTTCCCTGAGGGCACTGACTGATCGAGCTGCGCTCAGGAATTATCGCAGATCCAGGAGGGACTCCCCGGATCTCTCGGACCGCCTCGACGGTAGCTGTCTCCGCCGTCGAACCCAGTAGACATCAGGTGAGCCTGCCTTCGACATCGACAACCAAATCGGCCGAGCCAGTGTCGTCGTAGAAGTGCAGCTCGCACTTCGAGGAGAAGCAGGCGACCACCGAGTTGGGCGGGGATTTGGAACCCCTTCCCGCACTTGGTTGGTGAGAACGAGCCATTCAGGGAAGGAGATGATCACGCACAACGTATACGTCGCAGAGTTCCGACATCGCGCAATTGCCCTGGCGCGGCCCGGGACACCGGCTGTGCAGCTGGCCGCTGATCTCACGGACAGCCTGGCGACCCTTTTTCGCCGGGTTGCTCCAGATCAAGTCGATCAGGGAGAGAGTCCGGGTCGGTGACCGTCGAGCGAGTAGAGATAGCTCAAGCCAGGAAGCGGATCAGGGAGCTCGAGACCGAGTTGGAGATCACCAGAAGGCTTCAGCCCTCTCCGGGCAGCACACGGTGCCTCCAACAGGAAGTACCCGGTGATCGCGGTCCTAGTCACAGACGGATATCGTCGCAAGCAGTCGCGTCGGATCCTCGGCGTCGGGCCTCGCCGATACTTCGTCTGGAAGAGAGGGCGGGGCTCCCAAGCTAAGCTGTGGCGCCGGTCGCTCAAGGAGGTCAAATCAGGCAGGCTCACGGTTCCTCCCGCGCCGCCTACAAATACAGGAGAGTTCTGGCGGAACTGCGGCTGGGGTTGGGCGTCGCCATCTCCAGGAAGACCGTGCACAAACGCCTGGTCGAAGAGGGACTCCCCGGGCTTTCTCCCGAAGACATCGGAGGAGCTTCGTCAACGTGGATACTTGCGAGCTCCCGGTCGAGCGCAATTTCAGTCGTGTCGCTCCCAACCAGACTTGGGTGGCCGACGTAACCGAGCAACCCGTGCGAGAAGGCACGGGCTACGACTTCGCAGTGCTGGATGCTGATTCCAGGTGGGAGTACCGAGTGTAAGCGTGGCCGAGCTGGTGGCCTCCGCTGCTAGCTGGCATGGCCAATGGCACGTGCTCGGCGCAGAACTTCACCGCTGACGACGGAGCCGCCTGCGAAAGACCCTACCTGTATTGGTGAACTGGTACCTGACGTCGGGCACATCTGGCGAACTCAGATGCCCCTTTCCGGCTGAACGCGGCCGTGGCGACTAACCGGTGGGCGTCTCCTTCGCCACTCAACGACCCCGCCCCGAAAAAAGGGACCGCTCTATCGTCGGGGTCAGTTGAAATTCAGCGCGGTCTACATCCCCGGCTTTCGGCGGTACCCCGCATCTCACTCGCTCAGAAAAGCTCCACCTGGCACGCTCCACAACCCTAAACCTAGCCTCGCGCAGCCCGGCTGCAGCCGCCGGCCGAGTCCGGTGTTACAACGGCTCTCCATGTCCGTCCGCCATCGGTGCCTGGCGAAGTCAACCTGGTAGCCTGCTCACGGACCGTGGCCAAGGCTGGAGTCCGAGTCTACACACCGCACCTCAAATCCCCGGATATACACCCAGCGCTGCCTACCTTCTGCGAGCCCCACTCCCTCAAGCCACCGGCCAAGCTCTCTGGAAAGGGCCGCCATGTCTCGGGGACTACGGTCCAGAGCTCCACCTCTCGGGGTACTTGTCAGCCCGACGGCACCGTCTCTACACTTCCATAGAAGGGGACACTAAGCCACGCCGCCGGCGGGTTGAAATTGCTTCCAGTCGACATCATTACCCAGGTCGCGCTGTCGTCGACCGCGACGAGGTCCACCTTCCCGGTGCCTCCCAAATCCAAAGCAACCGTGGCTCGGCTGCCATAAAATGGGTTGGACGACCAGGGCATCGGTGCCGCGAATCCCGTTCCAGTCGAGCTCATTACCCAAGCACTTGTGGGGTTCACCGCGATCAGATCGGCTGTTCCGTCTCCCGTGACATCGCCAACCAACGTGGCTATCGAGCCGTAAAATGGATCCGCAGACCACTCGCTCGGCGCTGAGAAGCCGTTCCCCGTTGACGTCATCACCCACGTGCTCGCCGCATTTACGGCAATCAGATCAGCCATACCGTCGCCATTAACATCACCCACGGAAGTGGACACGGTCCCGTAAAAGGGTTGCGTCGACCACTGTACCGGTTGTAGAAACCCGGTGCCCGTAGACTGCAAAACCCACACACTGCCCTGGTCTACGGCGATTAAATCGGCTATACCATCCCCATTGACATCTCCGACCAATGTAGTCACGCTCCCGTAAAATGGGGTCGTAGACCAGAGTTCTGGCGCTGAGAAACCCGTTGTTGTGCCCAGCATGACCCAAATCTCGTTGCCGTCCACAGCTATTAGGTCGGGTATTCCGTCACCGTTGACGTCTCCTACCAACGTAGCCACCGACCCGTAGAAGGGTGAGCTAGACAAGGCGACAGGGTTGTTGAAGTGGCTGAATGTTGACGTCGCTGCCCACGTGCTGGCGAAGTCCACCGCAAGCAATTGCGGTAACTCAAATGTGAACCGATCGGTGGCGACGACGGGACTGGATCCGGCAGAAGTGGTCACCGTGACGTCGACTTGTCCCGAGGATTCGGCCGGGGTAATCGCTGTTATAAGCGTCGGGCTGTTGACGGTAAAGCAGCTAACGGCTGGACACGCCGACGTGATGGCAAGTCCACCGACGTTCACACCGGTAGTTGTTATCCCAGTACCCGCAAAGCCAGTACCAGTGATTCGGATAAGCGTCCCCCCCCCACCCGCACCGGCATGAGGGACGACGTTGGCTACTACGGGACCCGCGGTGTAAGTAAATAGGTCAGCGGGCGTCGGGGCACTGGTCCCGTCTGGCGTAGTGACGGAAACGTCGACTGGTCCAGCCGATCCCGCGGGCGCCACGGCGATAACCGAGTTCGGGCTTGCCACGGCAAACGACGGGGACGGGTTGAGTCCGAACGAGACGGAGGAAACCTGTGCGACGTTTGACCCGTAGATCGTCACTGCCGTACCGCCTGCGATCGAACTTGCGCTAGGCGTGATCTCCGACACTGTAGGCATCGCGGCTTCGTACGTCTGCACATCGAACGTTTGCCCTGCGGCATTGGTTGGCGTGACCGTGACCGTGTTCCCGGCCACGGTGACCTTGAGGAAGTTATAGACCTGCGCTGAAGACGCAGGAACCGGAATGCTGGAGGCTACACCACCGGCCACTCCGCAGCTAGACCCCACTCCGGCTGCCGGGTCCCAACCGAGGGCATAGGCCGACGTGACACCCGTCACAAGACTGCAAGAGACGGAGCCTAATACGCCGCCCCCACCTCCTGTGACGTAGTTCACGATCTGCCCGGGCAGACCGGGGTCAATCCGCTGGTACGTGTGGGCGTGTGCATTGAAGGCGATGGCAACACCATTTTGCGCCAATAGCGACTCCAAACTGTCTTGAGCCGCTAGAGCTGAAACGTTGGCGGAACTGTTCTGCAAGAATGGGTCTGACACTTGCGACGAGGAATACGAGCGCAGTGGATAGTGCCAAACGGCCAGCTTAATTCCGCCGGGATGGGCTGCCAAGTCCTGCTTCAACCACTGATACTCAGCAGATGTCGTCTGCCAATGGTAGTCCGAATCGAGCTGATAGGCAGAGCAGAGGGAGCCACAGGAGCCACCGGTGGCGGTTCCAACATTGCCATCGGCCCAGGCCGCCGTGAGCATATAAATACGGACGTTTCCGGTGGAGAACGCATACCAATTCGCTGGATAGCTAACCGCCGGAGTTCCGTCAGCCGTGGACGCCGGGTACGGTACGTCTCCGTAGACTCCTCCGTTACTCGCGGCAGCGGTGGCGCTCTCCGGCCACACCCGCAGAGACGTGACATCCAATCCGTGGTTCCCGTCAGCGTAGTAGGTGGGGAGGCCGCCTGTCTGAGGCCAGTAGTTGGGCCCGAACATGTTGCTTATGTCCGGGTCGCCGGTGGGTCCGGCAGTTCCCTGCTGCTGCAAGTCGCCGTATCTGGTCTGGAGCCCACTGGGATAGCCGACGTCGCCCGCCATAAGCAAGAATCTGGCCCCTGACTGACCAATCAGCTGGTCGATCGCGGCTTGATCCGGGTTGATCAGGTTCGGTGAGGTAGACGTGCACGGCAGCACGGTCACGCACGCTTCGCCAGTATCTCCCAACACGTCGAAAGTGAGCGGGCTCGCGGACGAATCGCTGACCGGGTCGAGGGTCGTGAAAGTTGGAGAAGGATTGCTGCCCAGCAGGTCGGTCGGTGTCTTGGTAATTCCGTAGTAGTAGTAGCCAAATACCCGATAGCAGTAGCTGCTGCCTGGCGACATTCCGGTGAGGCGGACGGAAGACTGATACTCGGTCACGGGAGTGACGGTTCCGACCGTGAACTCACGACCCGTGACGCTGGCCGGCGTGTCACTAGCCGGCACTAGCGTGGGAAGGGAGCTGGGTACCGGAGCGGTATTGGCGTTGCAGCTAGTTCCCGCTCGGCCCCAAGCCACGTAGCCTGCCAGCGAGGCGTACGCACCCAGGGTGGGGTCGCTGGTAGTCTCCGCCCAGTTGACCTCGACCGAAGTCTGGGTCAGATCAGAGAGATATGGTGCCCTGCTGAGCAGAGGGTTGAAGCCTGAATACGGTGTCACGGAGACTGGTGCGGGACCGGTCGCGCCGACCGGAGGGGCCTGGACCCAAAGGGCCGCCAGCGCGATGATGGTGGCTACCCAGGCGGTCCGGGCGGAGCCAGACGTGAGCCTTGCCCTTATAGGGTTATCCGAGCCAGCGCCACGCCTAAAATATAACCCACTTCCCATGAGACCTCGGCCCGTCCATGACGCATATTACCGAAGTGCCGGGGAGATTGTCAAGGCTACCGACACGCTCGCAGCCAGGTGCGGAGATGCTCATATGGCAGGTGAGAGCTACGTCTTTCGAGGATCAGGCGCCGAGCGTCGTCACTGGACGCGGGGAACCAGCGCGCCTCACTCCGGAGAGGCCGAAGCCACAGCACTCTCTCCCAGCCCGATGCCCCTCGTTCGGGGCCCAGCCCGATGCGCCTCGTTCGGGGCACCGAAACCTAATTTCTCGACGCGGGCTGTTAACCGCATCACAACTCCTACATCACCAATCCTTAGTCAGCTAAGGCATAGGATTCGGAGCATGGTCTTAGCAACGCTACTCACGGGACCGTCACGAGCGGGGGCCAAGACCAGCGGCGGGCGCGGGCCGGTCGGTGATCGTCTCCGCCGCTCGGGGTACCACGCGATTGACGCGAGACGTCCAGGAGCTGTTTGGGAGTGCGAGAAGAGCCACCCCTCGCGCTCGGGGACCCACCGGGGTAGGCGCCCAGCCGCGCGCTCGGCGAAAGTCGGGACGGCGATATTCCCTTGCGGTATCAGCAGGCCCCGTGAACTCGTGACCTCGGCGTCACCCGATCGTGGGTGGATCGTCGTTGCGGATCGCCGGGACCAGCCGCACGCTGACCATGGGGAAACCGAGATGGACGGCCCTAAAGTTCAGGCCGCGTCCCAAAACACTCACAGCCGCCGTAGCCACGGAATCCGGAGGATACGCATCGTGGAGATGACCAGTCGGTTGGGATCGCTGTTACCGTTTCGTCAGCGACCCTCAGAGCCGGCGGACCAGTGCTCCGTCTGTCGGGCTACTGCCGTGGACGGGGTATTGCGCGGCGACGGCGACGAAATCACCTGTCTCGGGTGTGCGATTCTGCAGAGTTTGGGCTTAGGAGAGTGGCGGCCGGTGTCGCGGGTCGTCACGAGCCAGCTCCCGATTCCTGCCTAGGCCAGGTGCCGAGGCCTCGCGGGGACACGGTAGCCGTTGCCCCCACGCGAGGCCGCCTCGAACCTCACCCGGTCCCGCTTTGGTTCACCCTAGATAAGGCTTACCCGTCCTGCCAAACCTACTCGAGCCGACAACCTGGCCCGATCGCGGAGCCTTCCTCGATTAGAGCGGCTCGCCCCGTACCACCGGCCCGCCGTGGGTCGAACACCAGCACGGTTTCGAGTCCTTCGTGCCCACCGTGGGGCTCCGCTCCGACACCATGGCGCTGGCCCTCGGTGACCACTGGCTCGGAAGCCGCGATAGAAGCCCGGACCGCCGGGTAATTAGCTGGCGCCGACCTCCTGACTCATTCTGAGATCGAGTCTAGTCGAGTCGGATAGACTGCCCCAATGCGGACGCGCCTAATTCTGGCCTCGACCGCGCTGCTTTGCGTCCTGGTCGCGAGCATCGCTGTGCTGGTCGGCTTGAGGGTGGCCTCGGTTAAGGGACCGACGAACCCGGCAGTATCCAACTCGTCTACTCCGTCCCCGCCACAGGTAGTCACTCCAGCGCCGTCGACTTCGGGGAACAAGGCCGTCGTCTACCTGTACTACTACCTTTGGTGGACGCCACAGCACTGGGCAGCGAAATTGGGCCCCAACTACCCGATCAAAAAGTACCCCCCTCCCCGCCCCGGTGCGACTAATGCTGTCGGGTGCAACCCCAGGACGAGCTATTCGGGCTCCACGATTGTCGATGTGCCCCAGCAGGGCCTGTATGATCAGAACGAGGCCTCCACTTATGAAGTACAGATCGAGGAAGCTGCGAAAGCTGGCGTCACCGGATTCTTGGTCAGTTGGCAGGGAACAGGGCTCCCTGGTCAGACCCCCAGGTCCTCAGGATACGATCAGCGATTGGCTCTCATGGTCGGCGCCGTAGACGCTTACAACCAAAGCAACCCAGCTAATCAATTCCACCTCTCCCTCGCCTTTTCGGCATTCGGAGACTACACGCGCTCAGCAAACGCCATCGTGGCGGATCTCAAGTACTTTGCGACGGCGTACGGCAATAATCTGGCCTTCCGCAATCCCTTCAGCTCTCACCCGGTGGTGATGCTAATGGACAGCCGCAAGTACTCAGTCGCTACCGTAAGAGCGGTTTGGAGTGCCCAGAATGGCAACACGTATTTGGTCGGCGACGAGACTCCCCAGTCGTGGATCCGCGATGCGCCCTACCTCGACGGCTCGTCCTATTACTGGTCGTCGGAAAACCCCGCCACCAACCCCAGGGCCGGTTCGGACCTGGAAAGCCTGGCTGCCCAGGTGCACGGCGACGGCAAGGCGTGGTTCGCACCCTTCATACCAGGCTACAATACGCAGCTGCTCGGCGGGTCTTGCGTGCCGCGGGACGGGGTCAACACACTAGAGACGATCTGGCAAACTAACGCGCTTAGCCAGCCCAACGGGTGGTTCGGGATCAGCTGGAACGAGTTTGTGGAGAACACCTACTTCCAGCCGAGCGTCGCTTACGGCTCAGACTACTTGACTGAGTTGCGGAGGCTCATCGAGGGCAGTGCCTGACCTTCATTCTTAATGGCATCCGTGGAACATAAATTCGGGACCCTAGCCTGAACAGTGCACGGGATGTGTAGCCAGTTGGGGCTCATCGTGGGCGCATCTTTCTAGCACCATAGACCAGCTGGGCGGGGGTACGTCCGGCGGTGTGGCGTCCGGTGTGGGCCCGGTCGAAGTTGTAGAAGCGCAGGTACTGGACCAGGTCCCGGCGGAGAGCGATGTACTTGGGGATCATGGAGCGGCCGAAACTGGGGCGCCAGCACTCCTCGAGCACGGTCCGTTGGACCCGCTCCACGCAGCCGTTGCTCTGGGGCCGGCCGGCGTGGATGAAGCGGTGCTCTGCCCCAGTCTTGGCCACTGCTCCGCGGAACTCCTGGGAGCGAAATTCGCTGCCGTTGTCGGTGGAGACCGCCTGCAGCTGCCAGCCCGCCTGAGAGAGCTCCCGGCCATCTGGTGCACCAGGGTCGAGGCGGCCCCCCTCCCTTGAGCTTTGAACACCCAAAGGATGGGCCGCCTTCTCTTTCCCTGCATACCCCCTCAGGGGCACAGGTGTCTACAGATCTTGTGAGCTGTTCACCCTAGGTTGTGGACTGCGTTGCGCGGCTCACCTGGCCTCGTCTCAAACGACGCCACGGCCGTAGCATGATGAGCCCCGTCACCAGCGCGATGCCGATAATGAGCCCGGCTATGATGTCTAGTGTCGTGACCACGGGAATCGGGACACTCGTTGCCCTCGAGACGCGAATGTCCAACGACGGGGCCACGCCCCCACTGACGACCCTGATCTTGTAGTGTCCGGTAGGCAGCTGCAGCGTTTCCCCTTGGGCTGCCGACAGCGAGAGGCGCCGCGCCTCCGCTCTGGGCCCTGTAAGTGCGATTGTGACGCCGGAGCGACCGCCCAGAACCACGTTCTTTCCGAACAGCTTGACCGGATACACGCTGAGCCGAACCGCCCACACGCCCCCCGGCCCGGGGACGTAGCGGTCGACGCCTTGATCGGCCACGTTGACCCCGTTGAATAGGGCCGACGTCATGGTGTAAACGTCCGCGCCAACAGCCAGTGCGCCCGTGCTAGTCTTGCGCGGAACCGGGGTGCTGAGCCAGACTGCTGACTTATCCGTTGGGGCGACCTTTTGTCCGTCCGGTCCAACCAAGCGGAGTCCCTTCACCTGGGAAGCGCCCAAGGGATGCCCCACCGAGTCCTCGAACCGTAGCTTTGTGAGGTAGGAGGCCTGCACCGCGAGCTGAGTGTACAGTTTGCTTCGCACATCGATCGTCCTGACTGGGGAGAGGTCGTTGTTAGACCATGAGACGAACGTCACTCTGACATTAGGCGCCGGATTCTGGAGAACGGCGTCTAGCGTCAGCTTGCCTCCCTGGGTGAGGTTCGTCACCACGAAGCCGTCCGCATTGGGGGCGAGCGGGGGACCCCCGTTGACGGTGATGGTTACCGAGTTGGGGATATAAGGGACGATTCGGATGCTGAGCGGAGCCGCCGACACCGAGATCGTTCGCGAGGCACTAGCCGATTGAATACGGCCCCCGCCGCGAAACGTCGCCGTGATCGTATGAGTCCCCGACGTCAGAGCGGTTCGGATGGTGGCTGCGCCGTCCCCAGCGGCGTTTGTCTCAATGGCTCCCACCTCGACCCCATCGGCATACAGTCGGATGAGCCTCGCGGCCACGGGGACGCCCCCCGATGAGACCGCCACCGATACCGCAAAGGGATCGCCCGTAATCGCGGTGGGGGGAGCGGTCAATGAGATGCTCACAAAGATGCGCAGCGCCGGAGGATGGGATGCCGCCTCCACCCCGACCGACCCCAAGAGGGCCGCCACCGCGACGCCGGCTCCCAGCCTGGCAGCTCCGCGATAAGCGCTAAACGACCTAAACGTTCGCGCGCCAGGCGCCTTTTGGCAGCGAAGCCAACCTCTCCAAATCCAGTTCATCGTATTCCTCCCGAGCGACGCCGGCGGCCGGCCGCCGGCCAGATCGCAAAGAACCCGAGGACGGCCGCCATCCCGACCACAGGCAAGCTATAGACCAGCAGAATGACCGGCACCGAGCCTTGGGTGAGGGCAGTAAGCGGTAGTACACCCATGGCTATCGGTACAGCTGAGCGTCCCTTCCCGAAGGCGAATGCAGCTGCCAGGGTGGCTGCATCTTGGTCACGGGTGGTAAGGGGTCGCAGTCCGTAGATGCTCTCGATGAACTGCAGGATCGAGCTAAAGTCCGCGGTCTGATTCAGCACCACGCCGCGCCGGGCGAAGGGCGAGATGATCAGCGCTGGTACCCGGAACCCATCGCCCTCCGAGTCAACACGGGGCGGCGTGACGTTGTCGTACCAGCCCCCCCAGTCGGACCAAGTGAGGAAGATCGCCGACGACTTCCAGTAGCGACTCCGGATGATCGCATTGATTAGCCCCACTGTTGAGACCTGTCCGAGAGCTACGTTTCCTGGCGCGTGCTCAGACTGTCCAGGACGCACGATGTAGCTGACGGCCGGCACTCCGCCGTCGACAAGCTCGCGGTTCAGCACGGAAACGTCGTTGATCCGAGCCATGTCTTGCGGATTGCCGGCAATGTTGCTGAGGCCCAGGAGCGGTATCTGAGACTCCAAGCTGGCCTGCTGTCCACCTGCGACGTGACTTTGGTAGGTAGCCGCGTAATAGCCCCAGCTCACTCCCGCCGCATCCAATCGGTTGAAGATCGTTGGCACGTCGGTCAACGCGGTGGTGCCCGTCCCCGTCGGCCAGGTTTGGCCGGCAACCAGGAACTGGTAATTCGGAGTGCTCCCACCCAAAGCCGACGCGAAGAAGTGGTCGGCAAGAACGTAATGACGCGCAAGCGCCCAGTAGTAGGGGATATTTGTTGCGTTGTAGTAACCAAGCGAGAGGGAGCCATTTCGCGCAGCAGCGCTTTGGGCCGAGACGAACCCGTCCATCGTCCCTCCATCCAGGGCCGCGACAGCTGCGTGGAGCGAGTTATCGAGTGGGATCGTCCGCACAGACGTCAGGTGGTGGGGATAGACCGCGCCCGCCGTCACGCTCCTCGGATTCACCGGGACCGCGGTGCGGCGGTTCATCCCGAGCACCCCAGGAAACGTGCCAAAGTAGTTGTCGAAGGAGTGCCCCTCTTGAACGATCACGAAGATGTGCTTGATATTCGCCGCGGCGGGCTTGTCGATCGCAACTGGCCCAGCGGTCGACGGTTGGGGGGGTGGCAGGGCGGCGTTTGTCGAAGGCCCCGCTGCGGCCACAGTCGGCACCAGCAACCAGCCAGCTATTATCCCGCCGCAGGCTGACGCCACCAGCCTTCTCATGGCTGCACCTCGTAGACTCGCACGAGGGCTGCCGCGAGACCGGCGGACGAGGTCTGGTCGTATTGGTACACGACCACACCTTGGAACTTCCGTGCCAGAGCAAGCACGCGCTCCGCAAAGTGTGGGCTACGGGCCGCTGAGTAGGCGTCGTACACGAGATATTGAATAGCTCCCGAGCGAACAAGCAGGTCGGCGTTGACGACTGGCGAGTAGGAGGGGTTGCGATGCAGCGGATTGGGGCTCACGCTAAGGGCTAGGGCCCGATCGTGGCTGTAGAACTCGAGAACGTTGGCGAAGGTTGGGCCGATCGTGAGAAATACGGATCCAGAGAGAGTGTGAGCCTTCGCCCAAAGCCCGGTCGGTCGGCCGGCCAGGAGGCCGCCCGATCCGGCCAGCACCGTGACCCGGGCGACTGCCGGCTGACCGCTGTCCGTAGCCAGCACGGTGGACGACCCTGTCCGGGCACTCAGGACCGGGTTGGCGGTCAGGAACATCGAGCCGACGGCGATAATGGCGAAGCCGGCCGCGGCCCAGAGCCCCCAAGACCGATCGGCGACGGCGGAGCGACGCCGGAGGGGCTTGGCAATGGCGGTGCCCAGCTGCACGGCACCGGAGACAGCCAGAAGGACGATGGGGGCCATCAGTGGCAGAAGATACTCGTATCCCTTGGTCGGCCAGGCCTCGAGGAATCCGAAGATCACCAGCGTCACGGTCAGCAGCAAGAGGTCGATCACACTGCGCTGCCTGAACGCGACGATCCCGCCGACCACCGCCAGAGCGACGATCGCCCAGCCCACCGCGCCCAAGATCCCGAAGTAAAAGGTCAGTGGGTGGTTGGCCGGTCTCAGAACCTGCCAGACGAGATAGTCCGCCCCAGTGCCCGCTTTACCCGCGCCCAACTCGGCCAGTGGGTACGGAGCGATGGTTAGCACGTAGATACCAACTGCGATCGCAAGGTCTCGGGACCGAGGGAGCGTGTCAGGTCTGAGGATGAAGAACGACAGCACTGCTGGCACCAACAGGATGGCCGACTCCTTCGAGAGGAATGCGAGTCCGCCGGCGAAGGCAGCCGCCCACAAGAACTCCCGCCGGGACCGCGTGAGATACAAGCAGAGGAAGAGCACGCATCCGGCTACAAAGAAGGCCTCGGGCCCGTCGAGCAGCATTTGCCGTGACACCGCGATCGGGTACAGCGACACCGCCACAAAGAGCATGGCCATCAGGGACGCGAGTCTGCCCCAAAGCACGAGACCACAAAGGCCGATGACTAGGATCATGGCGACCCCGAAGCCAACACAGACCTCGCGAGCGGTGAGGCCGCTGACGCCGGTGAGGCGGTAAGCGAACGACACTAGCAGCTGGATTAGCAAGGGATGCGCCCGAAAGAGTCCGAACAGCTGGCTGTATTTGGTGAACCCGGCCAGCCCCGCAGCCTGGCCGGCGTACACGGATTCGTCCGAGTTCAGACCGTACTGATTGATGTTGTGGAGTCTTAGCAAGGCCCCGCCTCCAAGGATGGCGGCCGCGGCCAGAACCGTTAGTACGGTCCGCCACCCACCACATCGGTCGACCATGGTCCTCATCCTCAGACCTTGTCGGTCGCGACCTCAGTCCCAGCGGATCCCTCGGCCCGACCGCTGCCAGCACGCGGCCCCTGGGTGGAGATACCCAGCGCCGGACCCCAACCCGGACGGCCGAGTCGGGTAGGCCCGGCTCTAAGCGCGTCCCGGTCGGGTAGTACCGCGCGGGACCCGCACTCGCCGCCCCGACGCTGCCAGCGGAAGGGGACAGTCCGAAAAGCAACCAATTCGCGAGTCCGCTTCATCGGGAGTGGCATCCACACTTCGCCATCCGGCCTGCGCGACGGCGCGACGTGGTGCCGGGGGGGGGCACACGCTTACCCCTCTTGGGCCACATGCCGCGGCCCAGACGCCGCCGTATACAGTCCGGCCGGGACCCTCTCCGCCTCGGGACGGTCACTACCCGGCTGGTCCTTTGACTCCCCCAAAGAGGCCTTGACGAGGACCGGCCAGCTGAAGTCGGCAACGCGCATGCGGACTATCTCCATCTTACTCAGGGCGGATTGGAGCACCTGCCGCTCCACCAGCTGCACTTGCTCAAAGTCCAGCCCGGCGACGCGCAGTTGGGGAGCCATTGTCCGGAACGGCGGGAACTCGTAGGCATCGGCGGTGTTGGACAGAAGTTGTTCGACCGCCTCATCCTGACCCACGGGGGTGATGGTGGCCGGAAGCCCCCTCTCGATCAGGAAGAGCCTCTCGATCGCCTGTTCTCGCCCCAGCTGGCAGGGGACCAGCCGATCAACCATGTACTTCGGAGGCGGGATCACCGCTTGCACCAGGCTGTTGAGAGCCATTATCGGTACCGGCTGTTGCCCGAGCCACTTTCCGACCCCCCTCCCCGATCGGGAGTGCAGGCGACTTTGCACCGACAGCGCGGCCCGTTGCGTCAGACGCAGCCGCTGGTGCGGCACGGCTCGCAAGGTGTGGGCACTGATCGTCATCGGCTTCGGATAGCGCTTGGCCAGCCCATCAGACGAGATGATCGTCATGTCGTCGGACAGGAATGTGCCTCCACAGTCGCGCAGCAGCCGCAGGATCGTTGCCGTTTTGCCAGTGTCGGTCTTGGCGGACAACAGAACCCCATGGCCGAACAAGGAGATGCAGCCGGCGTGGAGCAGCATCTGGCCCTTGCCGGCAATGACGAAGCGCAGCAGTGGCTCAACCACGTTTGTATACAGCACGTGCCGGGAGAGGGCCAGCAGGGGCGCGGCGACGACGTGCGTCGGGCTGCCCGGCTCGATGTCGAAATTCGCGGTGAGCGAGCCGCCCCACTCGCGATACGAGTACCTCGAACCGATGGTGGCCGCCTGTCCGCCGCCACTTACCCGCGGCCGCACCGTGATCACGATGTCCGGGTGTTCGACGTAGGGGACGCGGAACAGCTCCAGCTCCGGAAGCCGCAGCCGCGACCTGAGCGCCGCCAGACCGTCAACGTCGTAGTGGATCCAGCGGTGCGAATCTTCTTTGGTCATTTTAAGCTCCCGAATAGGTTGTCTTTTCCCGGCACCGACTCCCCGGAAGCCGCCGCGGCGTGCCATATCCATCCATCGGCGACGACGAAGCGGACCAACATAAAGATCGCGATCGCGATCATGTTGCTGAGAAGATAGTTGACGTGAGCCATGCTGGTGAGGACGTAAAGAACGGGCAACCTGAGCAGCAACGACACCACATTGAGGGCATCGAATACCAGGAAGCGACCCAGCACCGATCGCAGGTCGCGCGCCACCGTTTGACTGCGGAACACCCAAGTCTCGTTGATGGCGAAGGAGACCGCGGTCGACGCCTGGCTTGCCACCACGGCGGCGATTAGGTAGTAGATTCCGAGCGTGCTGACCAGGAGCCAGAGAACCGCTTGGTTAACCGCAAGGCCGAGAAGTCCGACCAAGCCGAACTGGCTTCCCCGCGTGATGCGCGCCCAGCGTGATCCACCGAGTACGCTCCCCGCCGAAGCCAGTAGGCGAGGCCCCCGGGAGGACCTGCCTAAATTCAAGACACTCTCGCAGTGCCAAGATCGGGGGGCGCTTCACTGTTCGTCGGAAACGCGTTGCCCTGCCGTCGACTGAACCACTCCAGCGCGACATGAAGGTCACGAGTCGAGAAGGGGGTGCGCCCGGCCCGAACGAGGACGGCGATCCGCACCACCCGGCGGCCAGCGCCGAAGTGGGGGATCAGCATCACACTGAAGCTTTCGACGTTGACCCGCACCTGCGGGCGACACGAGGGCAGCTCGATGGTCAAGAGCGGCTGGGCAGTGCGAGTGACATGATCGATGATCTCGGGGGTGACCAAATTCTCCAACCGACCGGCGGTCGCGCCCGTAGTGGACGGCTCGGCCCACCACGATCGCTGTCCGCCCAGTCGGCCCGATAAGGCCTTGAGGGAGAGTTCATCGGCGGCGGACGGGAGGGGCATGGCTCGCCGGTCGCGGCGGCGCACGTAGGTGGCGAATGAGTACCCCGCCAGAAGCGCCACCAGTTGAGCCAGGAGGGCCACGACGATGGTGGCCAACTTGGCCTTGGCAGTCAGCACTGCGAAGCTGAGGATCCCTCCCGCCACACTGGACAGCCCCACGGCCCACAGCAGGCGCTGACCTCCCAGGCCGACCCGCCACAGAGCGCTGCGGAAGGTCATAAGGCTATACGAGGCCACGCTCACTAGCAGGCTCGCGGAGGAAGACACCAACCAAGCCACCGGGCTGTGGAAGGCGACTTCCTTAAGTAGCGCGATGCTGAGGACAAACGTGACCATGCCAGCACCGGCTGAGAAGGCCACCTTGCCAAGCAAAGCGGTCAGGGGGACGTAAACAAACAGGGAGAGGAGGTGCTTGCCGAACAGAACTCCTTGCCCAAGAGTCGCCTTGCTCTCCCCCGAGTAGCGCGGTCCGAAGTTGAAGGGAACATCTACGACCCGGATTGCTGGGAGGCACACCAGGAGCTCCAAGAGGATTTTGAACCCGATCGGCCTCAACTCCAACCCGGCGATGCATCGGCGCCGAATGCAAAAGAATCCGCTGAGCGGGTCAGTCGTTCGCCTCGTCTCGGCGAATGAGAGCTGCGCCGTCCAGGAGACCGCCCTGCTCACTGCCTTGCGGTAAGGACCGGACAAGCCCAGGGCGCTGCCGCCGAAGGTGTAGCGCGACGCCACGGCCAGGTCGGCGCCCCCAACGACCGCCGCAAGGAGGCTGGGGATGATCGAGGGAGGATGCTGGAGATCCGCGTCCATGACACAGATCGCCTCGCCCCGGGCCAGGGTCAGCCCCAAGGAAACGGCGGTACCCAGCCCCCTGGGCTCGGAGGCGTCGCGTTCGATGACCCGCCACCTGTTGTCGGCCGCCGCGATCTGGCGAAGCATCGGTCGGGTGATCTCATCCTTGCTGTCGTCCACGACCACCACTTCGTAGTCGATTCCGACCAGCGTCTTCTCGAGCTCCTGGTGAAGCGCCCCGAGGTTTTCAGCCTCGTTGCGGGTGGGGATGACTACGGTCAACTCGCGGGTTTCGCCTACAACTCCGCCCCCCTCCATAGAGGCCTTATCCAACACGCTGATCTCGCTCAGGCTTCGCACACGTGTTGAAGCGCCGTCCAAGTGGTGCCCTCCAAGTCGGGTACGGAGATGGGCGGCCTGAAGCTGGCCACGGAATGGACGGTGCTAACCGCCTCAGTGGGCGCTCGCACCTCCCCATCGTCTCCTGGGCCCTCCGAACCGCGCCTGCTCCAGGGTATCCGCACCTGTTCAAGGGTGCGATCGTCACCACCCCCCTTGTTCAGTCGAATGCAACCGACGTCTCCCCAAACTGAATCAGCGCTTGTTCTGGATCAAAGCCCTCTGGGTCCTTGGCCCATTTCGCCTCACGTTCGCTAGCCAGTCGCTGGCGTCCCTACGACGATCGACCCGAGCGCGGTCAGGTCGATCGTCGGCCACTAGCCCCCTCCCCCGGTGTAGTCTCAAGCCGTGGCTGCTCTCGCCGCACTTCGGACCGCGCCATCCCCAGGCTCTTCGCCAGAGGAGCGCCTTGGAAGTCCGCCCTATCCAAGCAGATCCGTCACCTCCTGTGGGCGGATTAGAACACGGACTTCACATACCGTAACCAGACCGTGACAGGATAGTCAATTCGTACCCCCAAAAACACCCGGAGCAGTCGGTTGCAGACGTCGCCCAGCGTGGCCCGGACGCCACGAAAATGGCCCGAGGCGCGCCCCAGCTCTCCAACGGACGCTGCTCGCACCCCCATCGTGGGCCAGCCAGGCCCCGCTTCGCCACATCCGATCGGGGAGCACCCATTGGCGCGAAAGCTGACCGACCCGCCGAGGGCCTGGGCCATACCTGTCCCATCGGCGGCCGAGCCAGCCCACACCTCCGCAGCACTGGGTTCTGGTGGCCCGAGGATGGCCGGTCTGGGCCGCCCAGAGCTGGCGTCAGGGGGCTGCTCGCCTAGAGAGAGTGTCGGACGTGGAGCAACTAACGGAGCTGGGCTGGCTGGCCGCCGGGCTGATGATCCAGCGCTCGATCGAGGACGAGCTCTCCGCGTTCCTGGGTCGGGAGCGATAACAGCCCAGAGGGGAGTCGCGGGGAGTCGCATAGGTAACGCAAAGGAGTGCAGCCGAAGCGGATCAGTCCTCTGAGTGGGGGGAGCTGGATATCCAAAAGGCACAGGCTTGGGAATGCATGGAGCCATTCGTCTCCAATGACGTCGCCGACTGTGGACCGGTGATCCGAACCAGGCCCTTGGAGATGCAGCTGATCTGATTGGTAAGCGAGATGAGTGAGCGACCGGGTCTTGGAGAGCCTCGTGGAAGAGACGAGTCTGGGCAAGTTGAGCCGAGTGCTGTGAGCCGGCTCTGCCGGGGTCGCGACCAGGACTGGCTGTGGATGGATCGGGGACTTATGCGTCACGGGCTGCGAGAGCTATCGGTGGTGGTCTCCGATGGCGCTCCGGCCGCTTGGGGGCTGTGGCCCTCAGTTGTCCGCAGGCCCGGCACCGTGCACCGGCGGCGGAAAGTGCTGGCGGAAACTGCCCGAGCGGCCCCAATTGCACCAGCCAGTGCTGGTACCCCGTCGGGCGGGGCTCGATGAGGCCAGCTCACCCGAAGACGCGGAGAAAGGACCCCGGAGGTTGGTGAGCGAGCTCGAAGCACATTACCCCAGCGACTCTGCCTACTTGGCCGAGGATCTTCCGACGCTCTGGGAGCATCTCCACTGGATCATGTTTGGAGCCGGCGGCCTCGGCCTTGCCGACCATGAACAGCAGCAACGCCATTGACCACAGCGCCAAGCCCCCTCTCAGGAGGTGATCGCGCAGCATGGATTCGACCTCGAGCGGCGGCTGCCGTTCACTGCTACTGGGACCGCACCGGTGAGGCCGGGCAGCCACACAGCCGTGGCAGAGACCAGCATTGCCACGACCCTGTTACATCGGCTTCACCACCCCGTAGTGGTCAACCCGGCCAGCTTCAGTTAACCTTTACCTAGCGCGGGCCATTGAGGAGGGTGCTTCGGTCACCCCAACCTCCGAAACATCTGCTCGTCGCTAACCGACTAGACCCGGCGACCATCGTCATCCCTGAAATCCGCCCTTGGAGCACTTGGAACCCCAGCACCGAATCGGTCTGACGGCCATCGCAGCACTGGTCCTGGTCGGGTCCGGCAGCCTTCTCTCGTCCTCCCTCGGCCTCGGCTCGGCCAATTCCGCCCGCCGCCCGACCATCTCAGCCGCGACTACGGCTTATCCTGTAGCCAGCTCCGCCAGCGCCACCCCGATGTCGTGCTACGACCTCCCGACCAGCAGCGCCCTGATTGATCCCCAGAGTTGCTGGCTCACCGGCGACACCTCGGCCCTTCTGGTCGGGTCGGTGCCGGGAGACGCCAACCAAGGAGCGATCGCGATCGTCCAAGGTCAGGCTCAGAACTTGGTCCAGCTACCCGGCTCGGGGGCCCTTCAGGTCACCCTGGTGAATGGGCAGAGCGCCTGCGTCATGGACGCTCAAGGGGAATACCGCTCCGTCGATCTGATCTCAGGGTCGGTCTCGGCGAGCTGGTCGGCCGACTGCTCGCTGTCGACCGGGAACGGCGCTGCCGTGACCCCAGCGGTGACCCCGCCCAGCTCCTCCAGCTTCACTGCAACCCAGCACTCCATGGCCGTCAACAGCTCGACCGCGGCGGTCCCCTCGGCGACGGTCTCCTACTACGAGTACTACTCCTACTACTCGAAATGCGGCTCCATACCCAGCGGAAGCTGCCCGCTCTACCAGCAGGGAGCCACTACCCACACTCCCGCCCAGAACGGCCTTGTGGTGCTGGACTTCGGCGCCCCCTGCTACGTCCCCGGCAGCTCACCAGTCGTCTACGGCGTGGAGATGTTCTTCCAACCCACCTGCATACCAGACTCCTCGCTGCGGCCCCTGGTCGAGAATTGGATCAGCGGCTACGAGACTCAAAACCCGAACGCCACCGTCAACCTGACGCTGGCGATCGGTACCAGCAACAGCTACAACGGCGTCGACGCCAGTTACGCGCTGACCAATGCCCAAATGACGGCATCCGGACAGTCCTGGTATCAGAACCTGGTCGGCGCGATCTCGACCTCGGGGCTGAGTGCTCCGCTCACCATCTGGGGCGCCAACGACATCGAGCAGTCATCGGACGGTAACTGGTATCCAGGCCCGCCCACCGTGGCCTGGGTCCAGGGCTTCTCCTCGGCATCTCCGGCCGGTTCCAACTGCCCGCTCAGCCAGTCCGGATACCTGGCCGACTACGGCGACGACATCCTGGGAGGAAGTGGCAGCGGGGACGGCTGGACCGTCCTGCAGGTGTATCAGGTGTCCTGGGGCCTTCCGGTGGCGTGTGCTCTGCCTGAGATCTACTACTCCGACATGGCCACGGAATGGCAGGCACTGAACCAGTGGGCGGTTAGCAACGGCTACTCCGCGATCGCATTCGCCGGGGTGATGACGGAGGTGGAGTCGGGAACTCTGAGCCCCTACCAAGCTTGGACCGCGCTTCAGTCAGACACCGGGCAGAGTCCGGCGATCCCCTCGGTTACTACCATCGCCTGGACGCTTCAGGGACAGCCGCCGCCGCCGCCTGCGGTGGCAATGGTAAGCCCTAGCCAGGGGCCCGTCGCCGGTGGAACCCAAGTGGTACTCGCGGGCTCCAATTTCCTTGGGGCTCAGGCCGTCGACTTCGGGAGCTCGCCAGCGGCCAGCTTCGCAGTCAACGACGCTGACTTCATCACCGCAGTCACCCCATCGGGCTCGGTGGGCCCTGTGGACGTCACAGTGACGACGCCCGAGGGGCCCAGCACGGCAACGGCAGACGCCGTCTTCACGTACGGCAACGGGCCGTTTGTTGGCAATGTGTCACCACACCTGGGTCCCGTGGATGGTGGGACTTCCCTGACCGTGAGCGGCAGCGGCTTTGAGGGCTCTGGCGTTACCACCACCGCTGTGCACATCGGCGGGGCCACGGTCACCTCGGCCTGCCCAGCGACTTCGTGCTTCACGGTCAACAGTCCAACCCAGATCACCGTCACCACGCCCGCTCAACCGCCGGGACAAATCGATGTGACCGTGACCAGCTCGATCGGGGTCAGCCCAACCTCGGCGACCGACAAGTACACCTACCAACTTCCTGAGCTGATCGCACTCGATGCCAACAGCAGTTGGCTGACTACCTCGACATTCAGCGACTTCAGAACTCCCTTTCAAGCGTCGACAATCTCCTTCTATGGAACCGTGGCCACGCTGGTGGGAGACGTCAACGGCGATGGGATCCCCGATCTGATAGCAGTGAACGGCAACAGCGTCTGGGTAATGCTGGGATCAGCGACAGGTTTCCTGCCGCCGGTGGAGTGGTCGTCGTCGGCCTTCTACGGCAGCCAGGCGACGCTGGTGGGGGACGTGACCGTCAGCGGAAGGGCAGACCTGATCGCGGTTGACGGCAACAGCACCTGGGTGATGCCCTCCACCGGCACGGGCTTCCTGCCGCCGGTGGAGTGGTCGTCGTCGGCCTTCTACGGCAGCCAGGCGACCCTGGTGGGGGACGTGACAGGAAGCGGTCGGGCAGCCCTGATCGCGGTGAACGCCAACAGCACCTGGGTGATGCCATCCATGGGTGTCGGCTTCACCGCTCCAGAGCCGTGGTCGACGGTACCCTTCTACGGCAGCCAGGCCACCTTGGTGGGAGACGTCAACGGTGACGGCAGGGCAGACCTGATCGCGGTGAATGCCGATGGCACCTGGGTGATGCCATCGGGAGGCGCCAGCTTCACCGCTCCCGAGCAGTGGTCGACGGTGCCCTTCTACGGTGGCCAGGCGACCTTCGCCCTCGACGTCAACGGGAACGGAAGGGCCGACCTCGTAGCCGTGGATAGCAACCAGACGTGGCTCATGACATCGACCGGCACGTCATTCACAGCACCGACGAGCCAGCTCGATCAGCCCTTCTATGGCAGTGTCGCAACCCTAGAAGCCGGCTGACGCACGCGTCAGGTTGGGCGAGCCACGCCTAAGGCCGGCCAACCGGTGGTGTCCACGGGCAACGTGTGCTTGAACAGATGCACTTTGCCCGGCCCCTGCAGATACCGCGATCGGCGAGCCGCCCGTTGCCGAAGCCGAGGCCACGCCCCCTCGAATTCTCACGCAACCGTACCTGGACTGTTCGTCCCAAGGATGGGCGGGCGAGCGACGCAGGTGGGGTGCGATCAACAAGGTAAAGGGGAATAGGCGAGTGTTTTAGATCGGACTAACCCGGGCCCGAGTTCTGCGGTGCGAACGGGGTCGTGTATCTAGGCGGATCTCGAAGTGATGCGGTCAGTGGTCCGGCGCTGAGCGGAAGGCTGGCCGGCTGCTGGTGACGGAAGGTCGGCGGCTCCGGGAGGTGGAGGGTTTGGAAGATGGCCGCGTGCCGGGGAGTGGACTCGGTAGGCTGCAGCACCGGTCGGGCGGTCCGATCAAGTCCCCGGGTCTATCTTCTCCAACTCCGGAGCCGACCTCGCTCCCAGGTCGTCAACGCCTCCCGCCTGCCCTCGTCCACCTCTGGCGCCTCACCCAGGTCAGCAACGTCTCAGGTGATATCCCGAACATCCCCGGGACGGAGGATGAGGTCGCTTCTTCCGACGGATGCTCACCTCGGTTCTTGGCCACTAGCCGAACCTCAGAGTTCGAGTGTAACGGCCCCAGCGACTTGACTGATAGTGAAGTTGGGCTGAGTTCCGGAGACTGTGCCGCTTTACGGCCAAGTGCACTGCCAAGGTCCCGGCGAGCTAACGCCTATCCACACGATTGGCTCGGGAATCACCATCGGCCACCCCTCCCGATCTCAAACCAAACCCCGCGACGCCCGCCGGGGACCGTGCGACTGTCGAACTCGGGTCACCGACCGCTCCGGCAGCTCCTGGGGATACTTGGCCGCACTTGCCAGTGCTCAATCGTCCCAACGATTAGCAGTCTCCAGATTGTCCGGAGCGGGTCAACGATTAGCTTCCCGAGATCGAGTGCCTCCCGAGGGCGGCAGGGGAAGTGCCAGCAAGCCCCCGCAGCTTCAAGACTGCCTTTAGGCTTTCTCGACCTGAATCACAAATCAAGCCCAGGTCGGCGGGTAGTCGTGGAGAAGTGCTTTGATAGGCTGCCCCGGTGTCCCGAATCCTGATTGTCGCCAACGACGTGGTTGGAAGTCGAATGGCCGGTCCCGGAATCCGGTGTTTCGAACTGGCACACCAGCTGCACCAGGCTGGCCACCAAGTGACGGTGGCCGGGGCAGGAAAGGCCGACCTCCCGAGCCCGGCCATGACCCTGGTCCCCCGGCCCACCGCGGTCGAAATGGAGGCGCTGGGAAGGCGCCAGGACGCGGTCCTGGTGCAGGGTTTCGCTCTGCGGGATTACCCCTCTCTGCGGACCTTGGATGTGCCTCTGATCGTGGACATCTACGATCCCTTTCCTTTGGCGCTGCTGGAACAGGAGAAGCATCTGACCGGCCGGGAGCGGCAGGCGCACAGCCTGGAAGTGCGGGCGATCCTCCACGAACTGCTCGTCTGCGGCGACTTCTTCCTCTGTGCCAGCGAGCGGCAGCGCGACCTCTGGATTGGCGCGTTGGTGGCGGTAGGCCGGGTGAATCCGCTCAACTGGTCGGCCGACGACTCCCTGCGTCGGCTCATCGATGTGGTTCCCTTCGGCCTGCCCGAGGCCCCTCCCCAGGCCAGCGGGGGAGGGGCTCCGAGGTTCCCGGAGGGGGTGTCGGCGGGCGACCTGGTCCTGCTCTGGGGAGGCGGAATCTACAACTGGTTCGACCCGCTCACCCTGATCCGCGCCATATCTCAGGTGACTACCCGCCAACCGCGGCTGAAGCTGGTCTTCATGTCCACCAACCATCCCAATCCTGGAGTCCCACCCCAGATGTGGATGCCGCAGCGGGCCCGGCAGCTCGCCGCCGACTTGGGACTGGAGGGGCGGCAGGTGTTCTTCAATGAGGAGTGGGTCCCCTACCAGCGGCGCGCCGACTGGCTGCTGGCCGCGGATTGCGGAGTCTCCACCCACTTCAATCACGCCGAGACCCGTTACTCGTTCCGGACCCGGATTCTGGACTACATATGGGCCGGCCTGCCGATCATCGCCACCGAGGGCGACGTCCTGGCCGAGCTGGTTCAGCAGCGAGGGCTGGGCTGGACCGTGCCGGCGGAGCAGGTCGACCCACTGGCTGACGCCCTGGAGGAGATGGCCACCTTGGAAGTCGGGCGCCGGGCCATCAGCGACCGGGTGCGGGCCACCGCCGCCGAGATGACCTGGGCCATTGCCGCCCAGCCCCTGCTGAGGTTCTGCGGCCAGCCCCAGCTAGCCCCGGACAACCCCCGGGATCGGTTCCGGCAGGGCGGTCCCCCCTCCGCCACCCGGCTCCGGTTGCAGCGCCCCCGGCGCCTGGTTTTGAGAGGTCTGGCCAGCTTGCGGCAGGAGGGGCTGGCGGCCACGGCTCGCCGAGCCAAGGCCTGGTGGGGCCGGCGCCGGCGCTCCTGAGAGGGCCGGCGCCCAGACCGCACCGCTACTCGCCGGCGGTGGCCCGAATCGCGGCATCCAATCGGACCAGCAACCTCCGCCAATCCACCCGGTCCTTCGGCCGGCGGTCCTGAGCATGGCCCACCGGTTCGAGCTGGATCAGCGCAATCGGTGAGGACTGCCCATCCTTAAGTGACGCCCGCCCATCGGGCGCTTCGAAGGCTCCATCGACGCTTGACTTGGCGGCTCTTCAGGTCCGGACTTCCTCCATGGCTCGCAGCAGCCACGCCAACCCAGGTCCCGGCCTAATGCCACTCTCACGGACCAGGCCCGCGACCCGAACCGGGTCGCGGCCGAGGCCGGCCTCCTCGGCGCTCTTCAGCCGCATCAGGATCCGCTCCAGCTGAGGATCCGGAGCGGCCGCGTAGAGACGCCCCAGGACCGATACCAGCGCCGCCACGCTGGCCTCGGGGGAGTAGGTCTCGACATCGAAGAAGGCGCGCTCTCCGTGCCTGGTCAGGAACTCCCGATCGGGGCGGCGGCGGCGGCGCTGCACCTGGCGGCGTGACCTCACCATGCTGGGAAGACCGGCCCAGGCCTCCAGCAGCGCCCGGGCCGAGCCGGCCGGGTGGCGCAGCGCCAGCAATCTCTCCAGATTGAACACGCTGCGCCGGAGCAGCACCCTGATCGCGGAGCGCGTCTCCAGGTTCTTGACCGCGGACCAAATCAGGTTGCGCTGGACCAGGCGGGTCTTGAAGCCGCCGCCAAGATGGCGGGTGGTGGCGGAGTGGAAATGGAAGACCTTGGCGGCCGGGACGGTCCAGAAGCTCTCGCCCAGCACCTGGGCCCGCAGCGACCAGTCCACATCCTCATAGAACATGAAGTAGCGGTCGTCGAGCAGTCCCACCTGGGCCGGGCTGAACACCTCCCGGCGCACCAGAGCGGCGGCGAAGCACAGCCCCTGGACCGGTTCCTCAAGGTCGTACTGGCCGACATCGGCCTGCCCCAGCCCCCGCTGGGTGCCTGACCCACCGGGGTGGAGTGACATCCCCACCGAGTCGATGACGACTCCCGGGTCGGCCAGCAGGATCTTGGGGGCTAGTCCGGCCACGGCTGGTCGGCGGGCGGCGGCATCCACCAGGAGTCGGATCGCGTCCCACTCCACCCTGGCATCCGGATTGAGCAGCAAGACCAGCTCGCCGCGACTGAGCCCAACGCCCACGTTGGTGGCTCCGGCATAGCCCAAGTTGGTCTCCTGGCCGGCGAAGGTGGCCTCCAGACCTGCTCCGTCGGCCGCCTCAAGCTCCTTCTGGATCAGCGCTCCCACGTCGCGACGCCGGGAGCCGTTGTCGACCACCACCAGCTGGAGCGGGCGGTAGGAGGAGGCGACGACCGATGAGAGGCACTGCTGCAGGAGCTCCGGCTCCGGCTCGTAGGTGACGATCAGGACGCTGACCACCGGACTGGCTGCTGGCGCGGCTACCGGCCTGGACAAGGAGTTCAGCCTCCCGCCCGAGTCGGCTGAACCATGGCCATCAAATACCCCCTCACTGGCGTGCATCGGGAAGGCGACGGCACCCTGGGCAGCGGTGGCTGCCACGGAAAACCTGGGGCTCCCTGCCCTCGTCCCAGCCGAGGGGTAGCCCGGTCAGGTCGGCCCGGTCAAGAGTCGGCATCGGGGACAGCCGGAGCGCGACGGCCCTCGGGCGCGGGACTCCCCCGTCCCTCACCCAGCCGCTCTCGGTCTGCCCATGGAGTACCGCAACCCGATCACCGCCTTAGGGCGGCCGGCGATTGAAGTCGCGCCCCTCTGGACCCAGGGGTCGAAGCAGGCCCGCCCAGCCAGGAACTGGCTTCGCCGGGCTGCCGCAGTGGCCGACGGAAGCGGCGCCGTGCAAACAGTCGAGTTAGGTGATGTCACCGGTGCTTTTGTCTACTAACCAGGAGCTTTGAGGCGGGGGTCGGCCGATTCCCTCGAATTGTAGGTCGTAGCCTCCTGACCGCTCCCTGGACCTGGGGTCGCTCAACCGGGTAACTGCCTCCAACCGCCTGGTGACAGCCCCTTGTTCCCGTCCCGAGCCAACCCGCACCCTTCGGCAGACGGCGCCTCCGAGCTCGGCCGGGGTGGAGACTTGCCGCGGCGGCTCCAGCTTCGTTCCAACCGGCATCGGGAGCCTGGGGAACGAATACCGGGGGATTTGCCGGTCGGTCTACCCGCCTTTGACCGTGCCCGAGGAGCGCATCTCCCCAACCGGACCTGACGTTCAGCTCTAAGGTGACGCGATCTGCTGAGCGTAGGCCTGGATCACGGCCGGGATGGGTCCGGCCAGCTCCTCCAGCCGCCTCAGTACCTCAGTCGACTCCAGCTTGAGGTCGAACTTCAGCATCAGGTCCAGATAGCCGTAGGCCCGTGACCAGCGCTCCTCACCGCCCACCGCGAAGAGCCTGCCCAGGCTGTCCCGGACCATCCTCCAACTGTAGATGGGACGCCAGGCCTCCAAGTCGACGCCCGGTACTGCCATCTCCGAGTTGGTCAGGTCGGAGTCCCTCCGCTGGCGCCGGCGCTGGACGACCCGACGGTCGGGCAGCATCGAGGCCAGCGCTAAGGTCCCCTCGACCAGGACTCTGGCCGTGGCCAAGGGGCGCCGGCCAGTTGCCAGATTGCGCAGATGGGCGCGGCTGCGGCGGAGGAAGAAGCCCGCCAAGTGTCGAAGTTGGAAGTTCTTGATGGCCGTGTAGTAGACGTTGCGCTCGATCAAACGATACCGCCAGTTGAAGGCCTTCTGGCGCGCGCTCTCGGAGCCGGCGTGGAGGACCACGGCATCCGGGACCGTTAGGAACAGCTCGCCGTAGAGGCCAGCCCGCAGGGTCCAGTCGACATCCTCGAAGAACATGAAGAAGCGCTCGTCCAGGCGCCCCACGCCGGTTTCCGCGAAGGCGCTGCGCCGGATCAGGGCCGCGCCCATGGTCACCCCCGGGACCGGTTCCGGCCGATCAAACTGACCCAGGTCGATTTGGCCTAGTCCGCGCTGGAAGGCGTCCCCACTCCAGCTGAACTGGATCCCCACAGAGTCGATGATTTGCGGGTAGGCCAGCAGCTTGACCTTGGGCGCGAAGCCAACCGCTTCCGGGTGTTCTGCGGCGCTGTCCACCAGCGCCTCCACCGCCCTTGGTTCCAACTCAGTATCCGGATTGAGGAGCAGGCAGAGGGGACCCGAAGCGGCATCCACAGCCACGTTCATTGCGTGGGCGAACCCGGTGTTGGCCCCGAGTCGGATGAGCTTGGTCGGCGGCCCACCCTCCCGACTCGCCTCGGCATTCTTCAGCAGCTCGGCGACGGCACTGCCGGCTGACCCGTTGTCGACCAAGATCAGCTCGAGGTTGGAGTGGGTCTGACCGGCTACCGAGGCCAGGCAGCGCCTGAAAGAGTCGTCGTTTGGGTTGTAGGTGACCATCAGGACGCTGATCAGGGTTCCCGCTGAGCTCGGCTCGCCGGGGGTGCCGGGAGCGACGTCATCGCCCAAGTGCGGTAGTCCTCCCGGTCAACCGTCGGTGGCCCCGACACCCTGGTCGAGACCGTCAGGCTCATGGTACGCACCGCCTGGCCGGCATCCCTCGGCTCCGCGCGCCGACCTGGCTCTGGGCGCCTGCCAGCCGCTGCCCCGTGGGCCGGCAAGGCAACGCCCCCTCCCGCCTCGCTAACCGCAGATCCTCCGCACTCGCCAGCCGGCTGCCTTCCCCGTCTGCCGTAGGCAAAGGCGCCGGCTACTTCTCGCCGGTACCAGGCCCGACGCGGTTGGATCTGCCTTGGTTAGGCGCTGACCAGTTGAGCCCCTTCACCCACCGTCGCCGCCTCTGCCCTCAAACGGTCCAGCACCGCACTCGCCTTTGCCCAACCCGGCCCAAGCTCACCCCCGGATCCCTAGGGGTGACCGAGTCGCTGCAAGGGTAACGGGAGTCACATCCGGGCACTACGGCATAGCCCCTGGCGCGGGCACTTCGACTTGGAGTACGACACCCTAGAATGGGTCGACCGATTCAACCCGAGGCGGCTCCGGGCCGACCTGGACATGGTCCCCCAGCCGAGTTCGAAGTCGCGCACTACCATGAGGAGGCTCCAGTTCTTCCGGCTGCCTCTCACTAGCCCGAGTCTCTATGAACCCCGGGGTGGTTCTGTCGCGGTGAGCACTCACCGCGCATCTTCAGACGCGCTCCCCGTGCCGTCCGAGCCGGTGGGATATAACGGCCTGCTAGACTCTTGCGGCGTGGCTGGTCTCGCCTTGGCTGCCCGACTGCCCGCCACTCCGACAGACGGCTGGAAGCTTCTGAATGGCCACGTGGCCCGCTGCTCCGGCTCTCAGGGAACCAGCCGCCGGGCCCTGTGCGTGTCTAATGCGGCTCCATTCGGGCTGCAGGCGGCGGCACTACCGCAACTCCTGGCCGCAGCAACTTTGAGTCCCGCCTATGTGTAACCGGCTAAAAGTTCAATCTCAGGGTGCCCGGCACAATCATCGGACGCGGAGCGGACCGGAACCGTGGAGTTGAAGCCGGTGCAAAGCGCCACTACCCCGGGGGTTGATTGGCTAAAGGACAGCCAACCGGGGGCAGCAGGGGTAGATACGGATGCTGGCGAACAGGGTCAGCCTCAGGCATCTGAGCTCACTCTGCTGCGGCCCGAGATAGACGAGCGAGATCCGGAGGTCTCAATCGTTGTTCCCGCTGTGGATGAAGAGTTGACCATCTCGGACTTCGTAGCTTGGTGTAAGGAGGGTCTGACCAGGGCCCATACCCGTGGAGAGATTCTGATCGTCGACAGCTCCTCCGACACGACTGCAGAGATCGCGCTTGCCGCCGGCGCACGCGTCCTGAGGACACCCAAGCGCGGGCTGGGCAGGGCATACATCGACGCTCTGCCATATATTCGCGGGAAATATGTGGTGATGGGCGATGCCGACTGCACCTATGATTTTCGTGAGCTGTACAGGTTTACTGACAAACTGAGTCAAGGCTACCAGTTTGCCATGGGCTCTAGATGGCTTGGCTCTATAGAAAGCGGAGCCATGCCGAAGCTTCACCAGTACGTGGGCACCCCAGTGACAACGTGGATATTGAATCGCGTTTACCGCAGTAAATTCACAGATATCCACTGTGGAATGCGAGCGATCACCCATGAAGCCCTGCAGCGAATGGGGCTGTCGTCGCAATCCTGGGAATACGCGTCCGAGATGGTCCTCAAGTCAGTCCGTATGGAACTCCGCACAGTGGAGGTGCCGGTTAAGTTCTACAAAGACCGCGAAGGACGCCTGAGCCACCACAAGAGATCGGGCTGGTTCTCCCCCTTTGCGGCGGCTTGGGTGAATCTGCGAGAGATGTTCATATATGGAGCCGCCTTCTTTGCCCTGAAGCCTGGCCTCTTTATGCTGGCCCTAGGACTCGTTCTCACCCTGCCCCTTAGTTTCGGCCCGATCACCATTGGCACGATTACGTTTGGTCTGTACTGGATGCTACTCGGTCTGACGTTTTCTGTCCTGGGAGCGCAAAGCTTTTTCTTCGGCTGTCTCGCCCAGGTGCTTTCCGACTATTCGGGAGAAACAAGTCGTCGGTGGCTACGAGTCTTTCGCTACTCAAGAATGGTGCTATTAAGCGCTTGCTTGTTCGCCTTGGGCCTGGGTTTGGCACTTGCGCTGGTAGTGTTCTATCTGACTCACAGCTTGTCCCTGGGAGCAACCTCCAGCGTAGTCGATCATCTCGCGGTAACCGGCGTGCTGTTTATGATTTTGGGATTCTCGACATTCTGCTTCACACTGGTCCTCCACGCCACCCGGGTACGATACGGTCCGGGAAGTGACCGCTGAGACGATGCGAGAGACCGCCTACGGCCAAGAGCGGGGTCTATCGCTCGTCGACCGCTTCGGGACCGGGTGGTCGGCGTTCAGCGTCCGTGCTGCCGTGGGGACCTTCGACGGTAAGCGTCTCGGTGACTTCGGAGCCGGTTACGACGCTCGCCTAGCATGCCGTCTCCTCCCATCCCTGGCGCACGCAGTTGTCGTCGACCTCGCGCTATCGCCCCGACTATCCGGTCGGGAGAAGATCACTCCGCTGGAGGGGAAGCTGCCCGAGATTGCGCAGAGGGTCCCGGAAGCGTCTCTGGATATCGCCCTCTGCATTTCGGTTCTGGAGCATCTCTGGGAGCCAGAGATGATGCTTCGTGAACTGTATAGGGTGCTTCGGCCGGGTGGAATCTGTGTAGTGAATGTGCCGACGTGGCGCGGGAAGGTCTTCCTGGAGTTGTCGGCGTTTCGCCTGGGATTGAGTCCGGTTGCAGAGATGGATGACCACAAAACCTATTACGATCCACGAGATCTCTGGCCGTTGCTGGTGCGCTCTGGATTCGCGCCCCGTCACATCCGGTGCCGGCGGCACAAGCTCGGCCTCAATACGCTAGCTGTTTGCCGGAAAGGCGGCGGCCGATCCTGATGGCGACATTCAGCGAGAATTTCCTCGGCGAGTCATTGTCCGTTTTGCGAGCGCTTGACGCGAGGGCCGTTGAGCGCTGCGCAGTTGCCCTGGCTGCGATTCGGGACCAAGGTGGCCGCCTATTCGTGCTCGGCGTGGGAGGTTCGGCGGGTAGCGCCTCCCATGCGGTGAACGACTTCCGGAAATTGTGTGGATTCGAGTCCTATGCACCGACGGATAATGTGTCGGAACTCACCGCTCGAACGAACGACGAAGGTTGGGACACGACCTTTGCGGCCTGGCTGGTGGGTTCTCGCCTTGGTCCCAAGGATGGGGTGCTTGTTCTCTCGGTCGGGGGGGGCGATGCGGACCGGCAGATCTCAGTGAACCTGGTTCGGGCCCTCGAATTGGCAGTTGAGAGGAAGGCCGCCGTGTTCGGAATCGTTGGCCGCGACGGTGGCTTTACTGCTCAGGTCGCCGATGTCTGCATCATAATTCCAGCCGTATACCCGGAACATGTGACGCCCCACACGGAGGGGATTGCCGCGGTGATTTGGCACTTGCTGGTGAGCCACCCGTCCCTTGCTCAGGCGAGAGGGAAGTGGGAGTCTTCTAAGTGAGCGACGGGGCGTTGGGGCCCCCAGCGCCAAGCGGTCGCGTGTGCATCGTTGGTGGGGCTGGTTTTATAGGCAGTCACCTCGTCAGACGCCTGCTTGCCACACCTCAGGTTGAAAGCGTCGTTGTGTTCGACAACTTTTCGTCGGGCACGATCTCGCGTCTGGCGGAATCGGCTGGAGATGATCGGCTGCGCATAGTGCGCGGAGATGTCCGCGAGTTGGCGGCCCTCTGCTCTGCTGTCGACGGTGCGGGCTTGGTTGTCCACCTTGCTTCAAATCCAGACATTGCTAAGGCTATCACCGATCCAACGGTGGACTTCGACCAGGGGACGTACCTGACACATCATGTTCTCGAATCAATGCGCCGGACGGGTGCAGAGCGCATCTTGTACGCGTCCGGCAGCGGAGTCTACGGCGATCTCGGTGAGACTGAGGCGAGCGAAGATTACACCCCACTCATGCCGGTGTCCACCTACGGTGCCAGCAAGTTGGCCGGCGAGGCGCTCATCTGCGCGTATTCTCAGATGTTTGGATTGACCGGCTGTGCGTTCCGCTTTGGAAACGTAGTAGGGCCGCGCCAAACGCATGGCGTCGGTTATGACTTCGTACGCCGCCTGCTGCTGGCTCCTGATGAACTCGCAATCCTAGGTGACGGTCGACAGAGCAAATCCTATATCCATGTTGAGGATGTGATCAACGCCGTGTTCTTTGGAGCTGCAAGCAACGCGCACCCATTCGCCGTTTACAACGTGGCAACCGGCGACTACATTACTGTTCGGGAGATCGCAGCGCTGACGATTGAAATTCTTGGCATCGACCCTACCGCCGTCGAGCTACGGTTCTCAGGTGGGCCGCGTGGGTGGAAGGGTGATGTCCCGGTAGTCCGGTTGAATACGGACAAGATCCGCTCGCTTGGCTGGAGCAACCGGCTACGGACGCGGGATGCGCTCCGCGTCGCGCTGGAATCGTTGATCGAAGATGGACGGTCGGGGCGGTTCGATCAGTGAGACCACCTGCCGCTGGGCTACGTCCTGCCGTCTTCCTGGATCGAGACGGGGTCCTCAACGAGGTGAGGGTTCGTGGTGGCGTGCCGCTACCGCCTGAAGGACTTGAGGATCTTGAGATCGTCCCAGATGCGGCACTAGCTTGTCAGGAGTTGCGGGCCGCCGGATTTTTCCTTTGTGTGGTTACGAATCAACCAGACCTTGCTCGAGGGAGTCAATCTCAGGAGGTCGTTGACGCGATTCATGCTAGGCTCACTCGGGAGGTCGAGGTAGATGATCTGCGTGTTTGCCCTCACGATGACGCAGACCGCTGCGGGTGCCGCAAGCCGCGCCCCGGTCTGTTGCTGGCTGCGGCAGCCGAGCACGGGCTTGATCTGGAGCGGAGTTTCATGGTGGGAGACCGGTGGCGCGACGTGGACGCCGGGCATCGTGCCGGATGCCGTGCCGTGCTGATCGACCGAGGGTACCGAGAGCCCCGACGTGCCCAGCCGGATGCGGTGGTGGCCACGACCCTCGAGGCTGCGCGGTGGATTCTGGCGGCCCGAACACCTATCGGCGGGCTGGCCCGTGGCTGACCCTCTCAAGCTTTCAATCAAGATCTTCGCGGACTGCGCGGACATTGAGCGGGTCAGCGAGATGGCTGTGAACCCCATCGTCCGCGGCTTTACCACGAATCCAACTCTGATGCGCCAGTCGGGCGTGACTGACTACCAAGCTTTCGCGAAACTCATGCTCGAGAAGGTGGGCGGCCGTTCCATCTCATTTGAAGTGTTTTCGGACGAGTTCCAGGAGATGGAACGGCAGGCTCACGTTATCGCGGAATGGGGTACCAACGTGCTGGTCAAAATTCCGGTGACCAATACCAAGGGCGAGAGCACTGCCGGACTTGTCCAGCGGCTCTCCGCCGACCAGGTGAAGGTCAACGTGACTGCAATCATGACCTTAGAGCAAGTAGAGGAGGTTTGCGGAGTTCTGGGAGAGAGCCGTGGTGCCGTGATCTCGGTGTTCGCCGGTCGGATCGCAGATACGGGACGCGACCCGGTCCCGTTGATGGCCGCTGCAATAGACATAATCAGACCGTTCCCCAATGTTGAGTTGCTCTGGGCGAGCCCGCGCGAAGTCCTGAATGTCGCCCAAGCCGACCAGATCGGCTGCGACATCATCACCGTTACCTACGATCTCCTGCGCAAGCTGGAGTTCTTCGGACGGGACCTCACGGGTTTCTCGCTCGACACTGTGCGGATGTTCCACGATGATGCGAAGGCCGCGGATTTACGACTGTGACGGGATGACCTCAGAAGTCAGCATTGACGACTGGGACGACCACTGGCGGAGCTTCGGCGAGGCTGCCGAAGGGAATCCCGCAAACCGATATAGACAGCAAGTCGTCGGCAAACTTCTGGGCCCCCTCACGGGTTCGGCTCGAGTCTTGGATATAGGGGCTGGACAGGGCGAGCTGGCATTTGTCCTGAAGCGAAAGTATCCGGCGGCTCAGATTCGTGGCCTTGAGTTCAGCGGCGAAGGGGTGCGGCGGGCTGAGGCGATAGCACTGAGTTCGGGTCTGGACGTTACGTTCGTCCAGAGGGACCTGCTCCTGGAGGTAGACCTGCCCGAGGAAGAGCGTGGTTGGGCCACGCTTGCAGTCTGTTCGGAGGTGCTCGAACATGTCGATGAGCCGGACGTGCTCCTTCGGAATTCGAGGGAATATCTGGCTCGCGGATGTCGACTCATCGTCACGGTTCCGGGTGGCCCGCGATCGGCCTTTGATCGTCATATCGGGCACCGGAGACACTTCACGCGACAGGCTCTGACCAACCTGCTAGAGGACTCGGGGTACGAAGTCGTGAGGGTTCTCACTGCCGGGTTCCCATTCTTCAATCTCTATCGACTGGTGGTAATCGCCAGAGGCAAACGCCTCGCCTCCGCCACCAGCCGCCATCCCCACGGCGGCGGGGCCGCTAGCTCGGCGATAGCATCGCTGACACTCGCGGTGTTTGGAGTCCTGTTTCACGGGAACCGGTCCTCCTCGCCGTGGGGTTGGCAGCTGGTGGCGGAGGCGAGGCCGCGCGACGTGGGTGACGGGATTAGAGGATGATCATTACTCGCACCCCTGTGCGCATCTCGCTCGGAGGTGGTGGCACTGATCTGCCCTCCTACTACCAGCAGTTTGGGGGCATGCTCGTAGCGGGCGCGATCAATCGGTACGTATACATCGCGATCAATAGGACTGTGACCCAGGACTACTTACTCAAGTACTCAGCCTTTGAACGCGTGCAGACGGTCGACGAGATACAGCATCCAATAGTCCGGGAGGTGCTCCGACTGCACCCCATTGGCCCAGCCATCGAGCTTGTAAGTCTAGCTGACATCCCGTCGGGCACCGGGCTCGGTTCGTCGGGCAGTTTCACCGTCGGTCTTTTGCGCGCCGTCTACGCGTTCAAGCGGGAGCACGTTACCGCCGGAGCTCTTGCAGAGGAGGCCTGCCAGATCGAGATCGAGACGCTTTCGCGTCCGGTGGGCAAACAGGACCAGTACGCCGCCAGCTTTGGGGGCCTCACCTGCTTTGAGTTTGCACCGGATGGGAAGGTCCAGGTATCGCCATTGATGATCTCAAACGAGACCTTACGTGATCTTGAAGAGCATCTTCTCATGTTCTTCACCGGATACTCACGGGAGGCGGAACAAGTGCTTGCCGAGCAAGTGACGCGTTCCGAGCAGGGTGACCCAGGCATGCTTGAGAATCTGCACTCGACCAAGGCGATCGGGTTGGCAAGCAGAGAAGCGCTTGAGCACGGTGATACGGTGGGATTCGCCATGCTCATGAATGAGCACTGGCAGCACAAAAGGGAGCGATCTGGGGCGATGTCCAACCCAGAGATCGACAGGTGGTACGAACTCGGGATGTCCCATGGTGCTCTCGGTGGGAAGCTGATCGGTGCTGGCGCCGGTGGCTATCTCCTCTTCTATGCCAAGGACAGGGACCGACTTAGAGAGGCGATGTCTGCAGAAGGCTTGAAAGAAGTTCGAGTCCAGTTCGACCACGATGGCTCCACCGTCATAGTGCGTGACTGAGATGATGCAGTGCGTGATCCTGGCAGGAGGCCTGGGCACGCGTCTCGGCCCAATAGCGGAAGGGATTCCCAAGGCGCTTGCCGTAGTAGCCGGACGGGCATTCGCGGATTGGCAATTGGAATGGCTGGAAGGGGAGGGCGTCAGCAGAGTCGTCTATTGCGTTGGCCACCTCGGTGACCAGATCGAGAGTCACGTCGGGGACGGGAGGGCTTGGGGCGTTGAGGTCACCTACTCGCGTGAGGGTGAGAGCCTGCTCGGAACCGCAGGAGCACTCCGGCTCGCAGCAGATGCCGGCCTGCTGGACGAGGATTTCTTTGTCCTGTACGGGGACTCCTACCTCAGCGTTCCCATGAAGGACGTGGAGCTTCGATACCGGGCGGCGGACGCCCCTTGTCTGATGACCGTATTCCGCAACGATGGGCGGTGGGGCACGAGCAACGCTATCTATCGCGATGGCCGCGTACTTGAGTACCGCAAGGGTTCCACCAACCCGCCGGCCGAGATGCGATGGATCGACTACGGGCTCTCGGTACTGGACCGTCGCGTCATCGAGGACAACGTTCCGCAGGGAGTAGTCTGGGATCTGGCGACCGAGCTCTCGAGAGAGGCTAGTCGCGGCCGGATAGCCGGCTACGAGGCCCACCAGCGCTTTTACGAGATCGGTTCGCCGGAAGGGCTTACGGCGCTCGAGCAGAAGCTTCACAGCCACGCTCGAGGAGGTGACGGTGGTCGCTAGTCGCTCCAAATCTAAGGTGACAGAGGCGCGATTCGTTCTCTTCGGCCAGGGACTGCGAGAGCGGGGATTGTCGGCCAGTGCAGGTCCGCCCGGGAGCCAGCCCAACGCGTGGACGCTGCGGTGCAGTCCCCCAGGAGTGAGTCGAAGCGATGCGTACTACCGTGGGGTTTTCCTGAGTCGGTGATGGCAGGTAACGACGCGAGACAGGCGCCCCGATCACGCGACGAGAGTGAGTCGGACTGGCCCGAGCTACAGTGGCTGGTCATCTTCCGATTCGCGGTGGCGATTGCCGCCGCTGCCCTGATCACGTACCTCGGATGGCGCGAAGTCCCTCACCACCTCGTGGTGCGCACCGACATCGTCGGCTACCCAATATTCGCGAACTTTGACATCGATCGGTACATCGACGCCTATTACCTGGTAGCGATCCTTTTTCCGCTTCTCAGCATCGGCCTATATCAATTGGTCTCACGGTGGGGCCCGCTGCAGAGACGAACTGAGCCTCGCAGATGGCGGGTCGGACGAGAGACGGGAAGTCAGGGAGGGCAACACGAAGTCCGCGTCGAGGCCCCCCTGGCCTACCCGCTGCTGGTCCTGCGTCGTGCCACACGCCTGGCCCTTGTCTCCGCTACCGTAGTTGTGGAGGTTTACTGTGCGGAGGCCACTCGCACGCCTTATGCCGGATTGTTCGCGGCGGCAGCCGCCGCTGTATACGTCGTGGCCGTGAGCCTCTTTACCGTCGTTGTCAGCGCCGGAGGCTGGCAACCTGCGAGGGCGCGCCCGAGTTCTTTTGAGGCCTGCGCCAGTGCCGTCAACGCATACGGTGCGATCATCGTCCTGCCGCTGCTCTACTACGTGTCTCTGCGGACTAGCGTCACCGTCACGTCAGACGGTAGTCGCCATCTCTATCCCTGGTTTCCGCTCTGGCTTCTGGTGCCCTTGGTAGTGGTAGCGATCGTCGTTGTCCGGGGCTGGCAGCTCCGGGGGCGCCAAAGCCGTCGCGTGGGATGGGCGGAGGCGATGAGCCTGGTGTGGGTCGTCGGACCAGTGCTGGTCTTCCTGTTGACCTCCTTGCTTCCAGGTAGTGCGGGCGCGAGCCTGTTTGAGGGCGGTCAGTCCGTCGCATCGGCGCAGCTAATATTCGGTCACGGGCTCTTCCCCTGGCGCGACCTCTACTTTATCCACGGTCTACTAGGAGACCCGATGGCCAGTCAGCTGGGACTGGCCGTGTTCGGAGCGACCAATTGGGGAGCGACGGCAGGGGGGTCTGTCCTCTTGGTCCCCGCCTGCTGGGTGGCTATCTATGCCTTCGCGGCGTACATGTATGGCCAGGACCGCCTCTTCCTGGCTGGCGTCGTCGTGGCGATTGTTCTGGTCACCTTCCTCGCGCCAGAGTCCCGTTTCCTGGTATTTCCACTGCAGCTGATCATTTTCGCAAAGGTGCTGAGGAGTCGGAGATGGTGGTGGGTGGTCGCGTTTGTGCTGGTAACGGTAGCCCAGTGCGTGGTTACGCCCGAGACTGGGTACGCGGCAATCGCCCTCGGTGGCACACTGATTGGTTTCGAGTGGTACAGCCGGGAGCCGGGCAGCCGGTTCTTGGCAGCGTTCTATAGAACCCGGTGGATGGTTCTGTCGAGCGTATTATCTGTGCTCGCGCTGGCAGCCTTCCTGGCCGCTGAGCACGCGTTGCGGGGCTTCATCGACTATTTCGTGATCTTCGCACCCGGGCACCAGCTGACCGGCGGCCTGCCTATCGCCTTTCTTTCTCACCCGAAGACCGTGCTCTCGGCGTTACTCCCGGTGATGCTCGTGCTGCTCACGGTCTGGCTGGTAGTGGCCAAAGTACGCGGCGGCAAGCAATTGGTCATCGAGGACTGGGTGACGGCGGCAGCCGCCGGGTTCGTCCTCCTCTACTACACCAAGGAGCTGGCAAGAGACGACACGCCCCACGTTCTTGAGGTGCTCACGATCACATTGCCTCTGATCATACTTTGGAGTCACCGGCTTCTCAGGCACTTGGACATTGGCGCGTTGGTTTTACTCGGGATCCCGTCGCTTCACTTCCGGGGTCGGCCGACAGTCACCAGCATCGCTGTTGCCCTAGGCATAGTGGTCGCAGTCGTGTCGCCGCCGGCGCTCATCTCGAAGGCTGGTTTTCAAAGTCCGGTGGCGGTGTTGGGTGGTCTCGCCGGCCGTTATCATCCGGTGGTCGCCTCCGAACCACAACTGGCGCGGCTTGGCTACACGGCACCCGGAGCCATCGATTTGAAGATGGTGACGGATTTGGCGTCTGTGCTCGATCGGTATGCCGGAGCTCGGGGACCGGTGTTTGACTTCACAAACGATCCACTGCTCACATACTTTCTTCTCAATCGGGTCCCGGGTACAAGCTTCTTCGTCGTGAGCATGGCCCAGCCCGCACTGGCCCAACAGCAATTGATTTCGCAGTTGGGGCAGAGCAAACCGAAGGTGGTCATCTTCAACAGCCCACCGTCCATTGGTCTGCCTGCGTGGGATGGGATTACTAACATGGTGCGTCACTACGAGGTCAGCCAGTATCTGCTCGACAACTACCGGCCGTTGATGAGCATTGATGGACAGCTTCTCTTCATACGCGATAGCGTCGGGCGCTTGGCGCCGCTGCCTACTGGCCTTAGCCAGGCTCCGAACACAGACGTCCAGTCATTGTACTTTGATGCGCCAACGTGTTCGTGGGGCTATGCTCCCAACTTCCTCGCGCCCGGGCCCGTCATTCAGAGTGGAAGTGCGCTGGTGCTGGGAACGACCGCTCCGGCGAGTGCGGGACCGGCAAGCCGCTATTCGGTATCGAAGCTGACGCTAGCGCCTGGAGTTGACCTGGCGAGATACCGGTGGCTGGTGATCTCCTACGGCAAGCGGGTTGGAAACGATCAGTTCGTCCTGGCCGACGTGGCGAACCCGACAGCACGCCAGGAGATAACCTTCGAGTCGCTCCCACTGAGTGGGAGCAGGGTGGCGGTACCCGTCGGGAGCTGCCTGCAGTGGCATGGCTACGGCGGCGTCAGCCTTTACCTCAGGTCCACCAGCCGGTCCCGCCCGACCGAGGTCGAGCTGGTCAGATGATCGCGCCCCACCCGGCGCACTAGACGCCTGCGTGATCTGCGCCTGCCACCTTGGTCGCCGTCGGGGTGCGAGGGCGGTGCCCGCGGTGCCCGATGGTCAGTGGTGGGACGGCTCACCAGGCTCGGGCGAGTCCGACTCACCGGGAGCCGTCGGCACTTTAGATGGCCGGGGACAAGCTCAGCCCGTTCGTGCCTGCTGCGTCGAATGGGACGGGCATCCGTCCACTTGGCCAGTCACCTCCGCCGGACCGACCGGCGTAATGGGTGGAAGAGGGGAGCTCCTCCAGGCTCCTCGCCCGTGCAGCTGATCTCAACTTCGCCACCGTGCCAGGGAGATTAATGGCCGGCAAATCGGGGTGGGCGCTTCTCCCGAAATGAGCTCACGCCCTCGCGGAAGTCCTCGGTCTCAGAGGCCTCTTGCTGGAGCCTTGCCTCCAACTCCAACTGCTCTGCCAGGGACACCTCCATCGCCTGGCCGAACGCCTTCTTGGTGAGGGCGAAGGCCCGAGTTGGACCTGCCGCGAATCCCTGGGCCAGCTCGGCATAGTCGCGGGCGAAGGTTTGGGCCGGGTACACGTGGGCGACCAGGCCCAGCGAGGCGGCCTCGACCGCCTCCATCCGCCGTCCGGTCAGGGCCAACTCCAGGGCCTTGGCGAGGCCCACATATCGGGGCAGGAAGAACGAGGCCCCCGCGTCAGGAACCAGGCCGATCCTGGAGAAGCCACAGCTGAACCAGGCGGCATCCGACGCCACCCGCAAATCCGCAGCCAGCGCCAACGAGAGGCCTGCCCCGGCTGCCACTCCATTCACCGCCGCGATCACTGGGAGCGGCAGCCCCCGGATCTGGGTGACCAGGGGGATATACCTGTCCCGAACCAGCTGGGCCACGTCCTGAGGCAGGCCCTGGCCGCCGATGGCGGCCAGGGCCTGGCCCGAGCAGAAGCCACGCCCACTGCCGGTCAGCACCAGGCAGCGGCAGTCGGGGTCGTTGCCGACCAATTCCAGTCCGTCCCGAAGTCCGGAGGCGACCTCCTCGTCAATCGCGTTCAGATGTTCTGGGCGATTCAGAACCAACTCAACGACCGCCCCCGACCTGCGCAGAAGGACTGCCTCGGAGCCTTCGCCGTCCATTTCCACACCTCCCAAGCCGGTCTTCCCAACCGGCGGCTATTGTGCGGCGCCGGCAACCCTCCCGCGGGATAGGCGGTGGGCCGATCGGTACAATTCCGCCGGGACGGGGCGACTTAGCCAAGTGGTAAGGCAGCGGTCTGCAAAACCGCGATCCCGGGTTCGATTCCCGGAGTCGCCTCCATCCCCGGCCGCCAAGGCGGCCGGGCGGAGCTAGGCCCGGGAGGTCGGGGCCGGCAAGCGACGGCGCCGGATACGCTCTGGGCCACCGCTCATGTGGCACCCTTGAAGGTCTAGTGGCACCGATCTCCTCCAGCTGTCGGTCGGCGGTCCGGTCGCGCCCACAGGTCGACCGGTGACCGCCAGCGCAGTCTTGGTCAACCCGGCTCGAGTCCAGAACTTGGGCGCCTTGCGGAGGTCAATCCTGCGGGCGTTAGCCGAGGACGGCTGGCCGGAGCCCACCTGGCTGCAAACGACGCCCATGGACACAGGCGAGCGGCAGGCCCTACTGGCGGTCGCCGCGGGAGCGGAGGTGCTGTTCGTCTGCGGTGGCGACGGGACGGTTCAGGCCGCGGTCGCCGCACTCTCGGGAACCGATGCGGCGCTGGCCGTACTGCCGTCCGGGACCGGCAACCTACTCGCCCTCAATCTAGGACTGCCGAACGATCTTGGCGCGGGAATACGCCTAGCCACCCGCGGAGCCCGTCGCCTGATCGATTTGGGAGAGGTTGAGGGGCGTCCCTTTGCAGTCGCCACCGGAATGGGCCTTGACGCCCAGATGCTCGCCGACACCCCCCATCGGGCCAAGCACCTGCTGGGTTGGCTGGCCTATGCCGCTTTCGTGGTACGGCGCCTGCGAGAGCCGCGGTTCTCAGTCCGGGTGCGCCTCGACGGGGGACCGTGGATCTCCCGCGAGGTGAGATCTGTCCTAGCTGCCAACGTGGGCCGTCTCCCTGGTGGCATCACCTTGCTGCCATCGGCCCTGCCGGATGATGGACTGCTCGATGTGGCTCTGATCGGGCCGAGCCGGATTCGAGACTGGGCCAGACTCCTGGCCAGCCTGGTTGGAGATCAGGCCAAAGGCGGAAGAATTGAGACCTTCCGGGGCCACAGCGTCGAGATCTCAACTGATGAGCCCCAGCTGCGAGAACTCGACGGCGAGCCGCTGGGGCCGGGCCGGAGCCTGAGGGTCAGCGTGCGTCCTCGCGCCCTCACCGTGTGCGTCGCCCCAGGGGCAGAGGGAGGACCTATCTCGGCCACCCGTACCAGCCACTCGGCAGGGAGTCGGCGGTCCGGCTCGGCTGGTAAGCACCGAAGGCGTGCGCGCTACCGGATCTAGGTAGCCGCTGGTGGCGGGCGGCCGCCGAGAAGGGCATGAGTCCGGTTGCCGTTCAGCCGCCGGTCAGGGCCGGGTGGCCGGTCCGGTCGCGCTTCAGCTCAAAGAAGATAGGGCGCCGGGTCAGGCGGAGCACATCCTCCAGCAGTTCCCGTGACTCCTCGTCGCCGGGGACCTCGGTGATGACCGGGCCAAATATGCCCGGCCCCTCTCCGCCGTCGAGGATGAGGGTCGGCACGCCGAATGCCTGACATGCCCTCAGCGACTCCCGGTGGTCGCTGAGCACCTCCTGCCAGAGCGAGGGATCGGTAGGGGCGGACTGGCGCCCGGCCGGATCCAGTTCCGCCTCTACCCAGCAGCGGTCCAGCACCTTTGGATCCGCCAGTTCCTGGTGGCGCACGTGGGCGGCCACACCCAGGGCGGTGTAGAGGCGGCGGACGCCCGGGTTGCCACCCAGCCGCCGGGCTTGAGCCAGGAGCTGTAGAGCCGCCCCGCCGGTACCCACCGGCTGCTCGGGAATCTCCTCTCCCTCGGGGAGGTTGGCCACACCCAGCGAAAAGAGGCGCCAGTCGATCTCGACTGCGCCCAGCTCCTCCAGGCGAGTTGCCCATCTGGAGGTGATCCAAGCCCAGGGGCAGAGTGGGTCGAAGTGAAAGTTGATCTTCTCGACGTCGGTCACGATTCCTCCTCGAGGCCAGCTGCCAGCCAGCCGGGATTGGCGATTGCAAGGGAGCCTGAGCGGTTGCGGATGGGGATTCCTAGACCCGGAGCGACCTGGACGGAGACGGCGGTCCGGTCACCCAATTGTAGGACGGCTCGATCTGCGCACCTGGGCTGCAGCCCGGCCTGGCCAGTCAATCCAGACCAGCCCAAGGTCTGGGGACTGATTGCTCCCACCGTCACCTGATTTCGCTGGCCAGATCCTCGTCAGCGGCCGGCCCGGCCTCACCGGCCGTCTGAAGTTGGTCAAGGCCCAGCCAGCCAGTTCCCGGCTCCGCTGGTCATGGTCGACCGGCCTCGGTGCGAGGCCGACTAACTCGGGTTAGAGTCCACCGCATGACCCGCTTCCGGGCGGTGGTCAGGGCTCTCAAGCGCCTAGCCACCGATGATCGTCTCCCCCGTCCTGTCCGGTGGCTCTTGGTCTTCGGACTGCTGCCCATCCCTGGTCCGGTGGATGAGGTCGCCCTGGGGCTGGCAGCCCTTCTGCTGCTCTGCTACCGCCGCCGGCTGCGAGAGATCCTGGCAGACGGCCGCTAAGGCGTCGGGGCCAGTTCCGATTTAGACTCCCGCCCACCATCTACTCGGGGGGAGGCACCGACCACGTTTGAGAAGCACAAGGCGAAGAAAGCGGCGGCGGAGTACCAGAAGGCGCTGAGCGAGTGGCAGGCACAGCGCGACGGCTGCGCGGAGCTGGTCCAGCGGACCACTAATTTTCTGCGCCATCTTTACGCCGCGGCTCTCATCGCCAAAGGCGGGTCGGTGAAGCAGGTCCAGGCCGTGCTCGGCCACGCGAGCGCAGCCATCACCCTCCGAACCTACGCCCAGCTCTGGCCAGGGGATGATGACCCGACGCGCTCTGTGAGTGGCGCCGCCCTCCGCACCCTGCGGACCCTCTGCGGACCAGACGCCCAGATGGCCGGTGTCGCCGCAGATCAGAGCCACTTGGAAGCGAAGTCCGGACCGCAGCGGTCCTACTTTTTGGTCTCCCAGAAGATGCGGGCCACCTCGTCGACCTTGGTGCGGAGCTCGGCCGCCTTCTCAGGGTCGATGTTCTGCTTGGTGGCAGAAGCTGCCTTTAGGGTCTTCCAGACCAGGTCGTGCAGTTCCGGGAACTTCTCCAGATGCTCGGGCTTGAAGTAGTCGCTCCAGAGAATCTGGACTTCGTGCTTGACCCGCTCGGCATGCTGCTCCTTGACGGTCACCATCCGCACGAAGGAGTTGCGGCTGGCCTCAGAGCCGTCATCGGGAAGGGCCTTGATCTTGGTGACCATGGTCTCCACGGTCTGGGCGGCCAGCTGAGCTTCGTGGGGGTCGTAAAGCCCACAGGGAATGTCGCAGTGGGCGTGGACAACTCGCCGGGGGGCGAGCCGCGCGGTCAGATTGCGAATCATGCTGTTCTCCCTCAACCACAACTTGGCCAGGCCAAAGGTCCGGCCTGCTTCAAACGTAACATCACGCCATGCCCAGCGGCAAACTGAATAGCGTTGCCGCCTCAGTTCGGGACCTGGTCCCTCAACTGGCGGTCGTGAAAGGTCGGAGCATGGAGCCGACGCTGCCCCCAGGAGCCTGGGTGTTGGTGGGTCGGCCACACCGGGGGGGCCCAAGACTGGGCCAGGTGGTGGTGGTGGAGCATCCCCGACGAGCTGGATTCGAGCTGATCAAGCGCATCGGCGCGGTCAGCCGCGAGCGTGGGCTGATCTGGGTGGTGGGCGACAACCGTCTCGCCAGCACCGACAGCGACGACTTCGGGCCGCTTCCGGTGGCGTCGGTCCGCGGGCTGGTGCTGGCCCGGATCAGGCCCTGGCCGATCCGCTGGTTGCGCCCCGACCCCAGCCAGCTCAGCTGACCCGGGAGCAGTTCCCAACCACAAGGCCCCCGGAACTGGCACCATAGGGGCGAAATGAGTGAATCAGATCTGCCCCTGCCGCCCCCCAAGCCGCCGGAGCCGCCCCGGGAGACCTTCATCAGCACTGCTCCTCCCACCAAGAAGGACAAGAAGCGCAAGAAGAAGGTCTCTCGCGAACCACCGCGGGGTCGGGGCCGGCGCTGATCTCGGCTCCCGGCCGCGCCGACCGGCGGCTGGCCCTGGCGACCGCCCGCTATGCGGTCCAGGCGGGCGGGGCAGTCATCAAGGCGGCCGGCGTGGGGTTCCACGCCACCGAGAGCAAGGGGCCGGGCGACTACGTCACCGCCGTCGACCGCCAGAGCGAGGAGGTGGTGGTCCGCATCCTGGCCTCGGTCTTCCCCGAATTGCCCATCCTGGCTGAGGAGACTGGCGGCGGTGTCCCTGAGAACGGCTGGGTCGTCGACCCCCTGGACGGCACCACCAACTTCAGCCGTGGCTTCCCGATGGTGGCGGTGTCGGTGGCCCTGCTGGAGAACGGCCAGCCCACGGTCGGGGCGGTGCACGCGCCCTTCCTGGGCTTCACCTTCACAGCCGCCGCCGGCGAGGGCGCCCACGACCAGGACGGACGGCGGCTGCGCCTGGAGGATACCGACCCCCGCCGGGCGGTGGTCTCGACCGGATTCCCCTTCAAGAGCCCCGAGCAGATCCCCCGGCTGGTGGGCACCCTGGAACGGGTCCTGGGGCTGGTCGAGGACATCCGCCGGCCCGGGGCCGCCAGCTTGGATCTGGCCTTCACCGCCTCCGGTGTCTTCGACGGCTACTTTGAGCTGGGGCTGAAAATCTGGGACATCGCCGCCGGGGCGCTTTTGGTCACCGAGGCGGGCGGCGTGGTCTCGGACTGGGAGGGGGCGCCGGGGCTGCCCTACAGCGGCAACATCGTCGCCGGTTCGGCCCGGGTCCACCGAGCCCTGCTCAGCGCTACCAAGAGCTGATCAGGGGAGGACGGTGACTTCCCCCTTGGTGCCGGTGCCGACCCGCTTGGCGTTCACCTGGGGCTGCAGCCCCAGGGCGTAGGTCCCCGCATGGAGTGGGACCAGGGTGATCTCCACCGGGACCGTGGAGTTGGGCTCCAGGATCTCGCCACAGGACCGGTTGTGCCGCCAACTGCTGCCCGGGCTGCCCAGGAAGGTGACCTTGAGCACCTTGAACTCGGGGGTCAGGTTGGCTCCGACGCAGGCCGGGTCCATGGCTCCTCCGGCGGTGTCATCGAGGCCAAAGTCGAAGGTCGTCCGCTTTCCGACGGAAAGTGGCGATGATGGCAGCTGTCCGTTCAGCTGGGCCTGGGGCGGGCCCTCTAAAGGGCCCGCCTGCTTGAGGCTGTTGAGCACGTCCGAGAAGGCCGCCACCACGATGAAGATGATCACCGCGGCAGTGATCCACTGGCCGGCGGTTAATCTGGGAAGTTCAAACTTGGACGAGTTCACACTCGACCGAGACTAGCGGTTTGCCGGGGGAGCCACCCCGGTGATTCAGGGAGGGTCCGTAGCAGTGACCATTTATGCTAAGCGATCCTAAGCGATATGTAACACTTAGTGGCATGGCAATGTTGCGGCTCAAGGCGGCGGCGGAGAGGCTTGGGGTGCACCCGGTCACATTGAGGCGTTGGGCTGACGACGGCCGGGTGCCGGTTGTGCGCCCAGGCCGAGAACGGAGGTTTCGCACCGAGGACCTGGACCGGTTCTTGGGCCAGGTGGCAAAGGAGCTACCGCGCCGCGAGGCGGTGTATGTGCGGGTGTCGGGCAGGACCGGTCAGGAGTCGTCCCTGGCCGCTCAAGAGGAGGAACTGCGAGCCAGCGCAACCGGCGAGGTGGTCCGGGTGTTCCGGGACAGAGCTTCAGGTTTGCGAGAACACCGCCCCGGGCTGGACCGATTGCTGGCCCTGGCCCATTCCGGCGAGATCAGCGTGGTCCGTGTCACCCACGAGGATCGCCTAGCCCGGTTCGGCTCGGCCTGGCTGCGCCAATTGTTGGCGACAGACGGGGTTTTGGTGGAGGTGGCCCACCCCAAGGGATCGGGGGGAGGGCTGGAGGAACTGCTGGACGACTTCACCGCCCTGGTTGCCACCTTCGCCGGACGTATGTACGGGATCCGCTCGAAGGAGGCCAAGCGGCGGCTCCTCGCCCAAGCTCAACAGAAGGTTGCCGGAGATGACAGATCCGCCAGGTAGCGCCATCGGTGTGGTGCTCACGGCCACGGCATCATGTGCCGCCTACCGTGGCCAGGATGGGCAGAGCTCGAATGCCCTGGGGCGTGCCCTCCTGGCAGAGCGGGTGGGGTGGCTGGCTGAGATCGCGGCTGAGGTGACCCGCAAGCTCGTTTTGGAGCACTTCAACGACGCCGACGTTGAGAGGCTGGGATCAGGGGTCGGTCTCGATGATCGTCCCCTGCCGGCCAAGGGCTACGCCGCGCTGCGCCGGCTGGGTTGGACCGCAACCGCCGATGTTCACTGTTCGGATCGGGTCCGCCGCATGGGGGAGGAGGCGGCCGCTCGGCTCCTGCGCCAGGCCGAGCATCGCCGCCAGATTCTGGCCGGGATCATCGCCACCTGGCCCCAGGATCCAATGCGGCGCACCAAGCAGGAGTGGGAGTCACTGGAGAAGGTGCTGCCAGAGGGTGCGACCAAGGCCGAGGTGCGCGACCGCAGTCGCCAGGTGACTGCCTTCGTGGAAGCTCAGGGCCACCTGCCCAGGGGGCTGGAGGAGCTCGAGCAACCGCCCCAGGTCTGCCCTCAAGTGCTGCTGGCCGCAGCGGACCATCAGGCGGTGACCCTCGCCCGGTCGAACAGCTCCCTGGCCACCCTTCGGGTCCAGCTGCCCCAGCGGGCAACGCCCCGGTCGCGTCGGGACTGGTCTTGGGTGCTAATCCCGGTGCGACTTCCGCCGACCGTCCCAGAGACAGCCGAGCTGCACACCCCGACCCTGCGGGTCAGGGCCGGGCGGGTCCTGGTTGATCTGCCCTTCAGGGTGGATGCTCCAGCCATACCCAGAGCCGGGCATCGGGTCGGGATCGGCCTCGACTGGGGTGTCAACACCTTCCTGGTCGGAGCGCTCGCCAAGTGGGGGGTTGACCAGGGGCAACGCCGGGTCCTAACCGACGGAATGCCCCTGCGCTTCGACGCCCAGGGAGCCATCGCCAAGTGGCATCGCCTACGCAAGGAGGGCGAGTTCCTGCGCCAGAAGATCTCTCACCTGGAGAAGTTGCGCGGCGAGTGGGGACCACATCCTCTGGATGCCAAGTTGCACAACTTGCGCGCTCACCACCAAGCCCTCTGTGCCCGCCAGCGCCAGCTGGGACATGGGATCGCCTGGGCAGCCGCGCGCTGGGCTGTGGATCAGGCGCTCTGCCTGGGCGCCAGCGTCATTTATGTGGAAGACCTCGCGACGCTTGAGCCCGCCCTGGGCCGCAAGGTCAACGCTCGCATCTCCGCAAGCGTGCGCGGTAAGTTTCAGGACGCCCTGCGCCACCTCGGCGCCAAAGCCGGCTGCGCGGTGGTCACGGTCCCCGCCCGGGGAACCTCAGCTATCTGCCCGCGGTGCCAGCGCCAGCTGCGCCACTACACCTCAGCGGAGCGACTGCGGAGTGGGTATCACTGGGCGCACTGCTCGCATTGCGGACTCTCCGCGGACCGGGACCACGCCGCCGCTCAGCGCATCTGCTCTCGAGGCCTCTCCTCCCAGCAAGCAGTCCACCAGGACCGCCGGACCGGGCTTCTTGCGGCTCGCAGAGCCCAAGACTCTCCGGTGGCGCGTTGCCTGCGCCGCCAGACCAAGCCAGGCCCAAAACCATACACCCACCCGGTGCCCTCGCGACGCCGGGTCCTCTCCCCGCCCGCGGCCGTCGCGGTCAACGGCCAGCGTCCGGAGGGGAGTGTCCCCCAGGTCAGTGTCACGTCGGCACTCGGCCAGGACACCCATGCGCGACCCTACCCGACCCCACCGCGGCACCGTCCCAGGTGGGTGTCACTCGGGCGCGGCTTCCACCGCAACGCCCATGCCACCGCGGTCGTCCCTGGTGGCGACTTCGGTCCCCAGGCGCTCGGCTACGCCCCGCTTAGAGTTGCTTAGAGTTGCAGAGACGCTTGGCTTGACCTTCATCGAGCAAGTGCTGGCGGGCGAGATCCTGGACTCGCGGGGCGACCCCACCCTGGAGGTGGAGGTCACCCTGGCCGGGGGAGAGGTGGGCAGGGCGGCGGTGCCCTCGGGCGCCTCGACCGGAGTGCATGAGGCCGTCGAGCTGAGGGACGGCCAGCCCGGTCGCTACCGGGGCCGGGGAGTGACCCAGGCGGTCGCCAACGTCAACGACGTCCTGGGCCCGCTCCTGCTGGGGATGGACTCTCTGGAGCAGCGGGAGATCGACCGGCGGCTCTGTGAGGAGGACGGCACCGCCGACAAGTCCCGCCTCGGTGCCAACGCCTTGCTGGGGGTGAGCCTGGCGGTGGCCAAGGCGGCCGCCCAGGCCCTGGAGCTGCCCCTCTATCGCTACCTGGGCGGGGCTGACAGCCACGTCCTGCCCCTGCCCCAGTTCAACATCCTCAATGGGGGCGCCCATGCCAGCACCTCGGTCGACTTCCAGGAGTTCATGGTCACCCCGGTCGGGGTGGACAGCTTCGCCGAGGCGGTCAGGGCGGGCTCGGAGATCTTCCACAGCCTGCGCCAGGTCCTCTCCGAGCGCGGCTACCAGACCGGCCAGGGAGACGAGGGCGGCTTCGCCCCCAGCCTCAAGAGCAACGTGGAGGCAGTCGAGCTGATCCTCACCGCCATCGAGCGGGCCGGCTACCGGGCCGGGGAGCAGGTGGCCCTGGCGGTGGACCCCGCCGTCAGCCAGCTATTCCAGGACGGCCAGTACCACCTCAAGGGCGAGGGCCGGACCCTTCGTCCCAGCCAGCTGATCGACCTCTGGCAGGACTGGGTCCGGCAATACCCGATCGTTTCCCTGGAGGACGGCCTGGCCGAGGACGACTGGGCCGGCTGGCAGGAGCTCACCGAGCGCCTGGGCACCGAGGTTCAGCTGGTCGGGGACGACATCTTCGCCACCAATCCCGAGCGACTGCAGCGGGGGATAGCAGAAGGGGTAGCAACCGCCATCCTCATCAAGCTGAACCAGATCGGCACCCTCACCGAGACTCTGGACGTGATCGAGCAGGCCCGCCGGGGCGGTCTGGGGACTGTCATCAGTCATCGCTCCGGGGAGACCGAGGACACCACCATCGCCGACCTGGCCGTGGCCACCGGTGCCGGGCAGCTCAAGAGCGGGGCGCCCTCTCGGGGCGAGCGCACCGCCAAGTACAATCGGCTGCTGCGGATCGAGCGCGAGCTAGGCGCCTCTGCCCGCTTCGCAAAGGCCGACTGGATCAGCCGCCGCCAGGTCCCCAAGCCGCCCCAGTGACGGCCGAAGCCGCTGCTACAGTGGGGGACATGCCGGGTTCAGCCGAGGTGGGGCTGGGGCTGGCCGCCTCCCTGCCGGGCCGGGGCATCGCCGACTGCATCGGCAACACCCCTCTGCTGCGGGTCCGCCTCTTCGAGGAGCTGGCGCCCCAGCTGACTGTCTACGGCAAGGCTGAGTTCCTGAATCCAGGGGGCTCGGTGAAGGACCGGCCCGCCCTGCGCATGATCCAGGAGGCACAGCGCAGCGGCGAGCTCCGCCCCGGCCAGGTCCTCCTGGACAGCACCAGCGGCAACACCGGGGTGGCCTACGCCA
>Ga0307374_10000519_pt1 | contig 73542 bp, 65 predicted proteins | sample OX3MG_FD_202532 | JGI IMG/M metagenome (GOLD analysis project Ga0307374, IMG submission 202532) | Soil microbial communities from Risofladan, Vaasa, Finland - OX-3 | ecosystem: Environmental > Terrestrial > Soil > Coastal area > Acid sulfate soil | place: Finland: Risofladan, Vaasa | collected... | reverse complement strand
TTATTCATGGTCCCGTAGCTGGCTTCGCAAGAAGTCAGGCCGTGGACACGAGTTACGCCAGAATTCTTGCGAATTCTGCTACAGCACAGTGCGCGAGTTCCTCCCCGGACCATGAATAATCCGGGCTTGCGCGCTTGACTGATCTGGCCATCAAGCACTTCCGCCGGCGTGAAGGCGTTGATCGCGGTGAAACGGGTGAAATCGGGCTTGTTAAAGCTGAGAAGATCGGTCAACCCGTGCCGCTGCATGGCGGCGACCAGACGCGCATCGTGAGCGTTCTTCCCCTTCACATCGTTCATGGCATTCATGCCCGTTCGCATCAAGCCAGTCGAGCGCCGCCAGCGCCTCGCCATGCATCACATGGCCCTTGTCGCCCAGGCGCAAGACGACGTTCGTATCGAGGAGAATTCTCATTCACCTCGTCCGGCGTAGATCGACTCACGGCTATCGTCCACCGAACCATTCGACATCGGATGCAGATCGATGATCCCGTGCAGTTTGGCCATGAACTCATCGTGCGACGCCACCTTCGCTCGCGGAGGGCTCTCCTCGGCAAGGCGCTCGGTGACGAATTCTTTAACGATCGTCTCAACGTCCTTACCGGCGGCGGCCGCCCGGCGGTGCAGGGTCGTCTCAATTTCGGCGGGAAAGTTAATGCTGACGTCCATAAGGCTCGAATCTCCTGACTTTGATATTGTAGCTTGAACTCATCCGCAAGTCATCGGGGTTTTGGCGGCCCACGTTTGCGGTAATGATCGTTTTCGGCCGACGCGGTGGCATTCTTGCAGGGCGGGGTTTATACTGCGAGCGGGCTGCTTCGACACGAACCCGCGGCGCAAGCCAGATGAACGATCAAAGTCCCCTTTCCTCAGACGTTCCCAAGGCCGGCTTCGCTGGTCTGCCACAAAACTGGAAGCGCGACGCGAACGCCGGATTCCTCGTGTTTCTGATTGCCTTGCCGCTCTGCCTGGGGATTTCTCTGGCCTGCGGGTATCCGGCGATTGCGGGCGTGTTCACGGCGATTGTGGGTGGCATCCTCTGTAGCCTGCTGAGCAATTCCGAACTGACGATCAAGGGGCCGGCCGCCGGATTGATCGTCATCGCGTTGGGGGCCGTCACCGAGTTCGGCTTCACCGCGGGCGCGGATCCTGCCGCGGATTGGCGGGCCTACCGCATGGCGCTCGGCGTGGGCGTGGCGGCGGGGATCCTGCAGATCGGTTTCGCGCTGTTGCGGGCGGGCGCGCTGAGCGACTTCTTCCCGACGTCGGTCGTCCACGGAATGCTGGCCGCCATCGGCCTAATCATCATGTCGAAACAGATCCACACCGTGTTGGGCGTCCGGCCGGAAGCCAACGAACCCTTGCAACTTTTTCGGGAAATTCCGAATTCGCTCGCGCACTTGAATCCCGAAATCACCGTGATCGGCCTGCTGGGCCTGTTGCTGCTGTTCGGGTTGCCGCTGCTCAAGGCGCGCTGGATTCGCGCGGTTCCCGCCCCGATGTGGGTGATCGCGACGGCGGTGCCGCTGGGACTGTATTTCGGTCTCGATCACCAGCAAACGTACTCCTTCGGCGGCCACCGTTTCGACTTGGGGCCCGCGTACCTGGTCAATGTGCCGGCCAACATGTTCGAGGCGATCGCATTTCCCGACTTCTCCGGGCTTCAAACCGTCGCGGGCTGGAAATGGACGATCATGTTCGCGCTGATCGGCAGTCTCGAATCGCTGCTGAGCGCCAAGGCGATCGACCTGATCGACCCTTGGAAGCGCAAGACGAACTTCGATCGGGATCTGCTGGCGGTGGGACTGGCGAACGTGGCCTGCGCCCTGATCGGCGGGCTGCCGATGATCTCGGAGATCGTGCGCAGCAAGGCCAACATCGACTATGGCGCCCGAACCCGCTTCGCGGACATGTTTCATGGGATTTTCCTGCTGCTGGCCGTGGCGCTTGTACCGGGGCTGATTCATGAGATTCCGCTGGCGGCCCTGGCCGCGATGCTGGTCTACACCGGGTTCCGCTTGGCCTCGCCGCGGGAGTTCATCCATGTGTACCGCATCGGCAAGGAGCAATTGCTGATCTTTGGCGCGACCGTGGCGGGAATCCTGGCGACCGATCTGCTGGTGGGCATCGCCATCGGAATCACGCTGAAGTTGCTGTCGCATGTCTTCAACGGGGCCCCGTTGCGATCACTCTTCCGGCCACAAATCACGATCCGCCGCGAGGAGGGCGGCCCAACGGTGCTGGCGGTCGGCGGTTCGGCCGTGTTCAGCAATTGGATTGGACTGACGCGGCGAATCGAAACCGCCTTCGAAGCTTCACCCCACGTCGTCATCGACTTGTCCGAAACGCGACTGGTCGATCACACCGTCATGGAACGGCTGCACACCCTGAAGCGCGAGTTCGCCGAGCGGGACGGTTCCTTGACGATCACCGGACTGGATGACCACCGGGCATTGGCTCCCAATCCCCACTCGGCTCGAAAGAAGTCGAGGGATCCTTGGTTCCCCCATTAGCGAGCGAGGCCGATGGAATTACTGATTATCGAAGACGACCAGGTGATCGGCAAGGCGCTGCGGCAAGGCTTCTGCGAGGCGGGCCACGGCTGTGTTTGGGCCAAGCAGGGCGACCGCGGACTGACCCTGGCGACCAGCCAGAAATACGACGCGATCGTGCTCGACATCATGCTGCCTGGCACGAGCGGGCTCGATTTGCTTCGCGCCCTGCGCGGGCAAGGCATCCACACGCCGGTGATCCTGCTCACCGCCCTCGGTTCGGTCGAGGCGCGCGTGGCCGGTTTGAACGCCGGCGCCGACGACTACATGGTCAAACCCTTCGCCTTCGCCGAATTGATGGCCCGCATCGAGGCCGTTTGCCGGCGCACCGTCACGCGGCCCACCGCCGTGATGCAGGTCGGCGAACTGACGTTGGACCTGTCCACGCGCCGCGTCAGCCGGGCCGACGGCGAGGTCGAACTGACGCCGACCGAATTCAGCCTGCTCGAACTGCTGATGCGGCACGCCGGCCAGGTGGTCACGCGTAAAATGCTCTGCGAGCACCTCTGGGAATCGGACTGGGAGGGAACCACCAACGTGGTCGAAGTGCATATCAATCGTTTGCGCGGCAAGCTGGATCGCAAGTTTCACGACTCGTTGATCGAGACCGTGCGGGGACGAGGCTATGCGATTCGAGCGACTTAGCGGCGCGAGCCGCCGCCTTCCCGACGGTTGCTAGGGGTGTTGTACGTGTTATACTGCACCTCGGAGCGAGCGGAGTCAAGCGATGCTTGGGCGTTGAGCAGGAGACATGCGGTGGCGAAACAGCATTCGATCGAGGCCATTTATGATACGCATTCCGCGGCCTTGCAGGTGGTCAGGGAATTCGAGTCGCGGGACTTCGATACCACCCAATTGTCCGTCGCGAGCATGGCCTACCAGAGCGATGATCTCGTTGTGGGATGTTACTGCACGACGGCCAACCACCTGAAGGCGTTGGGCTGGTTCGGGGGCTTCTGGAATGAGCTGTGGGGCGTACTTGACGGCGGAGCCTTGTTTGTGATTCCAGGGATCGGGCCGGTCCTGCTCGGCGGTCCGATCGTCAGCACTTTCCTCGCCGTAGTGGACGATCCTGGCGGCGAGGGCGCGGGCATGCTCAAAACCTCGATTCATCGCCTGGGTATCCCCAAAAACAGAGTTTTTGCCTGCGAAGACGCGATCAGAACCAAAAAGTCACTGTTGCTTGTTACCGGCACGGCCGAAGATTTGGTCAACGCCAAAGCCATCCTAGGCGCCGCCGTGCCTTGATTCGCCGCCTCGCGTCCGTGAGCGATTCCGCCAGCAGGTCCGACTTTCATGTTCACATATGAGGGCGGCCACCGTCCGCGCTTCTGCGGACGGAGTCAATAAGAATTTTCTTCAACGGCCTCTTGGCGGTTAGCCGGCGATTCGCTTCACGTTTCTAGCGGCCGCTCGCTCAATGCCTTCATCAATCCGACGCGCCAGCGCCAGGATCTCGCCCACTGACGCTCGGCCAACAACCGCGCGCTTGAATTCCTTGTCGTGCAAGGCAAGCGACAGCCGAGCCAGCAGTTGCAGGTGGCTGCGAATGGTGGGACAAGTCATCGTAAAGAGAACGCCAACGGGTTGGCCGTCCGGCGCGCCAAAATCGACGGGTTGCCGCAAAAAACACAGCGTGACGCTCGGGCGAGCGACGTCCAGCACCAGGGGACTACGGGGATGTGGAATTGCGATACCGTCCCCAATGGCGGTCGACCCAATCGCTTCCCGCGCCAGCAACAAACTGAGCAACATTTGCCGGTCGATGCCGGCGGGCACAGGCATCACGTCCACGACGGCGCGCAATGCGGTTTCTCTCGTCGAATCGGCGGTATCATAAAAAATTCCGCCTACTTCCAGAGCGCTCGCCAACGCAAACGGCGCCGTTGTCGATTCGTCCACACTTCGGAACAACTCGGTCGAGACTTGAACTTGCTGGGTGTTGGCCCATTCCAAAACCTCGACGCCGTTAAAACGCAATCGTCCATTGATCCGATGCGCCGGAAGGCCACGCTGCTTGACCCATCGCTTGACCGTTGACTCGGACACGTCCAAGAATCCGGCGACGTCACAAGATCTCAACTCCATGATCCGCACTCCTTCCGTGGGTGGCGTTGCGTGGTCAGTTCGTGCCGCCCGGCGCGACTCGGCGTCGAGCAAAGGCCGACTTGGAAAACCCCTTCAGTTTCTCGAGCAGTTCCACCAGGTCGCGATGCACCTGGTACGGATCGCCGTTCTCATCCACCCGGTCAAAGCGGCGCGAATTCCAGAGCATTGTAACGCCGGCGACGACCAGGTCAGTCTCCTTTCGCGTGAGGCCAAGGCTGGCGGTCGTGGACGTTTCGTTGGACATCATGGTCTCCCGCTGTCAGACAACTTCGTCAACTACGAATCTCGTCAAACTCTTCCAGGATTCCAACGACCTCCGCCGGCGATCGGGATCCCAGAAGTTGCATTCGAGTGGGCTTGTCCCCGAGCAGGCTGCTAATACGTCCAAGGATGTCAAAATAGCGCTCACGCTGATCCAGGGGGCCAACCAGGAGAAAGAGGATACGCACCGGCGCGCGGTCCAGCGAGCAGAAGTCGATGCCCTTGGGATCGATGGCGATCACGCCCATGAAGCGGTCAGCCAGATTCGTCCGGCAATGCGGCAACGCGACGCCGTTCCCTAAGGCCGTCGACCCCATGGTTTCCCGCGCCACGAGCACTTGGACGAGTGAGGCTTTATTCCGCGAATCGACGAGGCCGACACGAACGAACGCGTCGACCATTTCGGCGACGACCGCCTGCCTGGTACGCTCCTTCAGCCCCAGTAGGATCAACTCCGCCGGGAAAACGTCGCTCATTCGAATGGTTGCCGCGGTGGCCATCGCACATGCCCTCCTACCTCCCTATTCTCGTTTCCGCCGAATACTGCTGCAAAGGCCGTGCCGGTTGGAAACAGGGCCACGGCCACCGAGTTGAGAGATCGATCGGCCAGCGTGAGAAGGCGACGCCGGGGCTCACGCTGCACGATCCCTTGCTTAAGCCTGCAAGGATTTGCACGTCAGGTGCAACCATTTGCAGCTTCCGGTCAGCGGGACCTACTGCAAGTTCGTATCGGTTCAAAGTCCGCACGCTGGGCTGGCTCACAGGTTGCTCAGGTTCCGGCCTACTGCAGTTCGTGCCGGTTCATTTTGTAGTGCAATGTTCGCACGCTGATGCCGAGGAGTTGAGCCGTGCGTTCTCGGTGCTGGCCGCACTTGTCGAGTGCGGCGAGGATCGCTTCCTTTTCGGCGTCCGCGACAGCCTCTTCCAACGTGGCCACCTCGCGCCGAGCCGTAACGAACAACTCCGCGGGCAAATCCTCGCCGTGAATCGAAGGCCCTTCGACGGTCACGACGAGCCGCTCGATGCAGTTCCGCAATTGGCGGACGTTGCCCGGCCATGGATGATCGCAAAGCACGCGCATCGCCGCGTCGGTGAGTTGCTTGGGCTCGCGGACATGGCGCTCCTGCGCCTGATTGAGAAAGTATTCGGCCAGTAGCGGAATATCGTCGCGGCGTTCGCGGAGCGGCGGAACACGCAGCGGCACGACGTTGATGCGATAGTAAAGGTCCTCGCGGAACTTGTCCTCGGCCACCAACTCCTCCAGATCGCGATGCGTCGCGGCGACCAACCGAACGTCCACCGGCACCACTTGCTCGCCGCCTAATCGCCGGATTTCCCGCTGCTCCAGGACGCGCAAAAGATCGACCTGGATCTTTGCGGGCATTTCGCCGATTTCGTCGAGAAAGAGGGTGCCACCATCGGCCATTTCAAACCAACCCCGCTTTGGACGCGCCGCGCCGCTGAACGCCCCCTTCTCGTACCCAAACAATTCACTTTCCATCAGCGTCTCCGGCAGCGCCGCGACGTTCGCGGCTACGAACGGCCTGGTTTGCCGGCGGCTGAGGTTGTGAATTGCCCGCGCCACGAGCTCTTTCCCGGTCCCACTCTCGCCTTGAATCAGGACCGTGACGACCGTATCCGCGACCTGTCGAATACGTTCAAAAACGTCTTGCACCGCCGCGCTTCGTCCGATGATCTGCGGAAATTCGCCCGCGGACGCCAGCCGTTCTCGCAGGTCACGGTTTTCCTCGACGAGCTGGTAGTGTGCCAGGGCGTTGCGCACCTGCAATCGCAACATGTTCAAATCAACCGGTTTCGTGATGTAGTCATGGGCGCCCGCGCGCATCGCTTCCACCGCCGTGTCGATACTGCCATGGGCGGTAATCACGAGAACCAGCGTCTCGGGACGCTCATCCTTGATTTCGCGCACCAGGTCGATTCCGCCGAGTGGACCCGGCATTTTCAGGTCCGTAATCACGAGCTGATGGTGCTGCCTGCGGAAGAGGCCAATGGCTTCGTCGACGTTCGTGGCGGTGATGATCTCGTCGGCCACGCACGCCAGGCCCTTCGCCAGGCCCGCGCGGATGTTCGGCTCGTCGTCGACGATCAAGATACGGAAAACGCCGTTGCTCATCGATCGTCGTCGTCCGTTTCCATGGGCAGGGTGATTTGGAACGTCGTCCCGCGTTCTCCGGTCTCGTAGTCGATGCGACCTCCATGTTGACCGATCAGCTTCTCTGACAGAGCCAATCCCATGCCGGTGCCCTTGCTTTTGGTGGAAAAATACGGTTTGAAGAGGCTTGGCCGCAATTCCGGTGAAACACCCGATCCGGTATCGGTGACCGCGACCGTAAGGGAACCCTTTTGCGCGGTGATGCCAACCGACAGCAGCCCCCCGTCGGGCATGGCCTCCAGCGCATTGATCAGCAAGTTCAGTATCGCTTGTTCGAACTTGTGGACATCCAGCGGCGCCCGCGGCAGGTCAGCCGCCGGATGGAGCAATGCGATCTGCACCCGTTGCTCAGTCGCTTGGGGTCGAATCAGGCGAATTGCGTTTTCCAAGACTTCCAGAACGTCCGTGGGCTGGATCGAAAGCCGTTGCAGGTTGGCAAAGTTGCGAAAGCTTTCGAGGACTCCGTTGAGGCGGTGAATTTCGGTTTTGAGGACGCCAAGCAATTCATCGATCGATCCGCTCGGTGAATTGTGATGCAGTTGCTCGTCCAATAACTGCACATGCAGGCTTAGTGCCGTCAGGGGGTTCTTGATCTCGTGGTGCAAACCCGATGCCAACGAACCCAAGCTGATGAAGCGTTCCATGCGGGCCATACGCTCCTCCATGAGGGCTCGCTCGGTGACGTCACGCAATGACAGCACCGCCCCCAGCGTAATTCCCTCGATATCCTTGAGGAACTGCGCGTCGGCCCGATACCGAAGGCATCTCCCCTCACGGGCAATCGCAAAATCGCGATCAAGGATCGGTGTCTGGCCGTCGAGAAGCTCTCGAGCGAGCTCGACCAGTGGGAGTTCTTCCCGCGATATCTGCGCGAGGGACTCACCCACGCATTCAAAATCGACGCCGAGCAACCTGATGGCCGCACTGTTGATACTCGTCACGGAGCCTTGACCATCAATGGTGATGACGCCCTTGTCCATGCTGGCCAGGATGTCGTGAGCCAACATCTTGACCCGGCGGAGCGTCTGCTGGGCCGCGACGTACCGCCGGCGAAACCGCGCCAGCGCCGCCGCACACGCCGCGAGTGCCAGGGCGATGACCAACGAGAGGAACCGGTCTTCAAGGCCCTCGAGTACCAGCAAGGCGATGCTGACTCCCAGGGCCACGAGCACCGTCAGCAGAATCACCGGTTCGGCAACCGGGCCGACCGGCGCGTCGTCCGAACCATGTACTCGAAACATCCGATCTCCCTTTCGACTGCCCATTCTAATGCGCCGCGTTGGACGCCGCCAGCCGCCGGCGTGATCGAAGCGTGATCGAAGTGCATATCAACCGTCCGCGTGGTAAACTGAGTCGTAAATTCCACGACTCGTTGATTGAGACCGTGCGAGGACGAGGCGATGCGATTCGAGCGACTTAGCGGCGTCTTCCGTTCGTTGCGGTTCCGGCTCACCGCTTGGAACACGGCGGTTGTGTTGCTCACCGTCGGCGCGGCGCTGGTGGGCATTCGCGAGGGCCTGCGGCACACCCTGCTGCTCGAGACCGACCAGCTCCTTGCGGATGACGCCGAGGAGATCGCCCAGTCGATCGTCGAGTCGTACCCGAACCTGGAAGGGGTATTCCACAGCATCGACCGCAAGGCCGACGCGCACGTCCACCAGAAGCTGTTCGTGCAGCTCATCGGTCCCGACGGCGCCGTCGTGCGTTCGACCAGCAGCACGCCCGTCGAGCGGCAAGCGATTTCGCACGCCGTTCCGCCCGACAAGCCCCTGCAGCGCGACAAGCCATCGGTCGGCGGACCTTACCGCCGTTTCGAGCATGTGCTCGACGTGCCGGGCTTGCCCGCCTACACGGTGAGAGTCGGCGTTTCCCTGGAAAACGTCGAGGACGACCTCGCCACGCTGACCCGGTTGATCATGATCGCCGGCGCGGCGGTTCTGTTGTTGGCCCCTTTGGGCGGCTATTGGCTGGCGGGCCGGGCCACGCACCCCTTGGCCCGGATCATCCGCGCCGCCGCGCGGCTCCGGCCGAGCCACATGGAGGAGCGCCTGCCGATCCGCCGGACGGGCGACCAGCTCGACCAGCTTTCGCACACGATCAATCAGTTCCTCGACCAGATCGCCGACTACCTGGCCCGCAACCGGGAGTTCGTCGCCAACGCCGCGCACGAACTGCGTTCCCCCCTGGCGGCCATCCAAAGTTCGGTCGAGGTGGCCCTCAACGCCGACCGCTCGACCGACGAGTACAAGAACTTGCTCTACGAGATCGTCGATGAGTGCAGTCGCTTGGGCGTGCTGGTGAACCAGTTGTTGCTCTTGGCCGAAAGCGACGCGGGCGGTCTGCGCGTCCAGCGCGACGTGGTGTGGCTCGACCGCCTGGTGGCCACATCGCTCGACATGTTTCGCGGCGCGGCCGAGGAGCGGGGGATCGAACTGTCGTCCTGCTTTTCCGGATCGGCCGCGGTGCTGGGCGAGGCCGGCCGCCTGCGCCAGGTGATCAACAACCTGATCGACAACAGCCTCAAGTTCACGCCCTCCGGAGGCCGAGTGCTGGTCGAGTTGGGATCCGACGTCGGCCCCGCCGCGCCGGGGCACCCTGTCGACCAGGTCATCCTACGGGTCACGGACAGCGGCGGGGGCATCAGCGCCGACGACCTGCCGCACATCTTCGAACGCTTCTACCGGGGCGACAAGTCGCGGCACCGCGACGATCCCAACTGCGGAAATGGCCTAGGGTTAAGCATTTGCCAGTCGATCGTCGAGGCCCACGGGGGCGCGATCGAGGTCGAAAGCGTCGTTTCGAGGGGCACGCGGTTCACCGCCTACCTGCCCGCCGCCGCCGACGACATGATGGCGGTTGAAAGCGGTTCCGGGGTGCGCGAGGTATAACCATGGTAAGGTATAATCAAAAAAAACGCGCTCGAATCCGGACACTGTGTTCGGTTTCGTTGCGCTTTGGCACCGTTCGGGCGTGCGCGTGCCATTAAGCGGTGGGAGTGTCAGGGAAGGCAATCCGCGTATGCGAAAGCACCCGCGGACGCGTGGAGACTGTCCGTCCCGAAGGCCAAACCACCGCTCGTTTTCACTCAAAAATCGCCAAAAACGCTTCAAAATCGTTCGATTCGACATCTTTCCAGCAACAACCGCTCGTCCCCCGTCCAGGTATTCCATCAAAATCTCTGGGAATTACGCACGTCCGCGGCTGCCGGCGTTTGATTTCTTGCTAACATGGAGTTGCTAAACGGCAAAAAATGCGCGCCGATTTTACTCCGTGTTGGGGGTTATATTTTGGTGGCAGGGGGGGTACGATACCAGAATTGGCCGGCAAGTAGATCCGTGGCTACGACCGCCTAGATCCTCAAACGATCGGGTCTCACTCCGCGAGCGGATTCCCCGCCGCGGCGGCCATCGCCAGGGCGATCAAATCGGCGATCGACCGCACGGCGCCCGGCGTCGCCAGATAGCTGATGCCGCGGTGCAGGTGCAAACGGAACTGCCGGGCAACCACTTCGTCGTCGCTGCCCAGCCCGTCGAGCTCGCAGCGCTCCTTGATCAGCGCCAAGTAAAGCTCGTGGTGTTCCCCGCCAAACACGAGCCAACTCATTTCGACGTTGCTGTCGGCCGGGATTTCGACCGGGCTGGGCGGCGTCGGCTCGCGCAGCGAGAGGCACAGCGCCCAGCGGCAGACGATATTCCATTGGTCGATCCCGGTTCGCGTCTTGAGCCGGATCAGTTGGTCCTTGGCCTGCGACGACAGCCGAATTTGCTTGATGCTCATGGAACATTTTGTGTGCTGGTGGTTTCTTTTCGACACGGACTCTGTAGGGAACGCCCTCCGTGGCGTTCCGCGTCCCGCCAGAAGACGTCGCACCCACTTCATGCGCGCTACTGTGCGGCGGCGACCGGCTCCCAGAAATAACCCTCTTCGGCCAGCGTGAATTTCCCATCGTCATGGTAGTTCAGGTGGTAAGCGCGCGCGATCGAGGGCGCGAGCGCGTCGTAGTAGCGGCGGTCGACCTCGGTGTCGGTCGAGAGCACGATCACCTGATGACTGGCGTTGGGAAAGTAGCGCTCGATCAGATGCTCGCGGTGCTTGGCGTCGAGCCGCGCCATGGGCGTATCGATAATGGCCGGCAACGAGCGGGCCGACGCCCGCGCCAGCCCCCACAGCACCGAGATCGCGAAAATCTGCTTTTCGCCTTCCGAGAGCCGCTGTTTCGAGATCGCCTGCCCGTCGCCGCCGAAAAGCGTGATCGCAAACGTGGCCGGGTCGATCATGATTTGCTCGACCAGCGTCTGCTTGCGCAGCAAGAAGCGGAAGCTCTCAGTCACCAGCGACGACAGATTGTCGATCTTGGCGGCCGTGGCCCGCTTGAGGAACTCCTGCATCGTGGCGCGGGTGCGTGCCGCCAGGCGATTCATCCGCGCCGTCTCGCCCTCGAGGATCTCGGCCTCCACCCGTTTCATGAGCAACTTGTCGCGTTTGTGCTGCGCCTCCTTCAGGGCCAGCGCGGCGGTCTTGCCTCTCGCCTCCATCCGCGAAAGCGCCTCCGCGGCCAGCGCGGCCGCCACGGTCGAAGCCTGGAGCCGCTCGACGACGTTTTTGATCCCCTCGTCCTGGGGTGTGGCCGCCAGCGACCGTTCGACGTCCTCACGCTCGCGCGTGACTTGCGCCAGCTCGTCGAGCAGCCGCCGCGCTTCGGCCTGGCGCTGGGCAAGCCCCCGCTCGTCCATCTTGCGTGCCAGCGCACGCGCATTGTCGGAAAGACGCAACTGCGGCGTGACGGCCACGGCCGTTTGCCTTTCAAGCCGGTCGGCGGCGTGGACCTCGCGCACCAGCTTGAGCACGTTGGCGGGGACGCTTTGCTCCTTAAGCGCCGTCAAGACCTTTTGGTCGCGGTCTTCGAGCATTCGGCCGACGACGGCCGCCTCGGCGGCCTGCTGTTCCCGGCGGTCCTGGCCGACGACGCGCCGGAGCAGCTCGGGTGCCAGCGCCAGCGGCAGTTCGCCCGTCGCCAGGGCCAGCAGTTGCCCCTTGAGCTGGCTTTCCCGCCCTGCCAGTTCGTTTTGACGGTGTTTGCGGGCTTCGCGTTCTTCGTAGTGTTTGCCGCCAACGCCGGCAAATGTTTTTTCCGCCTTCTCCTGCTGGTTGGCGGTTCGCTCCTTTTCGTTTTTGAGCGACGCTTCCTCCATCGTGAGCAAGCGCAATGCGTCGTCGCAGGCCGCCACCTCCCGTTCCAAATCTTCAAGCTGTGCGCGGTCGTCGTCGGCCACCAGCTTCTTGGCCAGCCGCCCTTCAAGCACCGTGGCGTCGGCAATCAGCCGTTCGGCCAGGTCGAGTCCCAAGAGCGACTTGATCGCGGCGCCCAAGGCTTCGCTGGCCGTTTCGTCTTCGGCCAGGAAGCGGATCTTCTCGGCGTCGAAGAAAAAGAGCTGTGAAATGCCCAGCGGCACCAACTCCTCGACCGCCTGCTGCCAATTGTCCGACAGCCAGCGATCCGTCACGCCGTCGCGCGAGACCGCCAACGTCTCGCGCAGCTTGCCGCCGCGCACTTGCCAGGCGCGTTCGACCTCGTAGGTATGCGCCTGGCCTTCGGCCGTGTAGCGAAACGAGATCGCCACCGCCGCCTTGCCATGCGGCCCGATTCGCGGGAATTCGGTCGTTTCCGATGTGGCCGAATTCGCAAGCATTCGGGCAGTCCCGGCCGCGGCCCCGTTTCCTCCCTTCCCGGCCGCGGCATCGCGGTGGATGCACTCGCGCAGGTATTCTTCATACGACACCTTCGCCCGTTTCGAGCATTTCGCTCGCGGGCCGTAGAGCGCCAGTTGGATCGCATCGAGCAGGGTGGTTTTGCCGCCGCCGTTGATACCGCCGAAGAGGACAATCGGCAGCGCCTTTCCGGCGCTCTGCCCAGGCGACAGGTCGAACACCTGCCGGCCGCGGTAGAGGCAGAAATTATCGAGCGTGAGTTGTTCGAGAATCATGCGCGTGGCGAGCGGGGGGCGTCAGCCCCCTGTTTTTTCCGCGTTATGTTTAGGCGAGCGAGGGGCGTCAGCCCCCTGTTTGTCCTGCGTAATGTTTGGGGCGAGCGGGGGGTGTCAGCCCCCTGTTTGTCCTGCGTTATGTTTGGGGCGAGCGGGGGGCGTCAGCCCCCTGTTTGTCCTGCGTTATGTTTGGGGCGAGCGGGTGGCGTTAGCCCCCTGTTTGTCCTGCGTTATGTTTAGGCGAGCGGGGGGCGTTAGCCCCCTGTTTGTCCTGCGTAATGTTTAGGCGAGCGGGGGGCGTTAGCCCCCTGTTTTTTCCGCGTTATGTTTGGGGCGAGCGGGGCGGCGTTAGCCCCCTGTTTGTCCTGCGTTATGTTTAGGCGAGCGGGGGGCGTTAGCCCCCTGTTTGTCCTGCGTTATGTTTAGGCGAGCGGGTGGCGTTAGCCCCCTGTTTGTCCTGCGTAATGTTTAGGCGAGCGGGGGGCGTTAGCCCCCTGTTTTTTCCGCGTTATGTTTGGGGCGAGCGGGGCGGCGTTAGCCCCCTGTTTGTCCTGCGTTATGTTTGGGGCGAGCGGGGCGGCGTTAGCCCCCTGTTTGTCCTGCGTTATGTTTAGGCGAGCGGGGGGCGTTAGCCCCCTGTTGTTTCCGCGTTATGTTTGGAGTCAGGAATCAGGTTTCACCATTGCTTAGCCGCTCAACGAAAAAGCGCCCGCCTTGAAGGCCAGGATCGACATCGGCTACCAGAGGCAGCCTGCTTGCCGCCTCTTCGTAAGAGGCCAGGGGACGCGCCCCTGGCCTCTCTTGCCGCTTCAATGGGACCGCGCTCTTTCGAGCGCGGAAAAGTAGGGGCGAATTCATTCCGTGGCAATCTCACACAATCGGCTCTTGGTCGGTGAACAACGTCCCCTGTGGATCGGCCGGTTCGCCACCGGTCTCGTTCTCGGCCGCCGCCTCATCGGCCGACGGTTGTTGGGGCCGCGGCCCCGCTCCGTTGCGGCCCTCGGCCTCGCGCTTCCGCCGCTCCTGCTCGTTGCGAATCGCGATCGCCTCTTCCTCACCGCCGTACTGCCCCACGCGCAGGCAATCTTCGAGCGCCGTGTAGACGCCGGCCCGCCGCGTCATTGCGCGGTACTGCCGCTCGACGTCGAGCAGGTCGGCCTGGATCTCGAAAAACGCCTCGTCGTCGCCGCACACCTCGCGCAGAATCCGCCAGTCGTCGCCGCCCAGCAGCTTGTCGTCGGCCGGGGCGGTGGGAAAGTCTTCGCCCGTCACCTCCCGGTAAACCCGTGGCAGGGCGTCGTCGAACTCATGCTTCTCGTACAGCCATAGCCGGCGGATCTCGGCCAGTTCGTCCTTCGAGATCAGCTCCAGCGTTCGCACCTCCGGCGGACCAAGTGCGCGGACGTCGCGCTGAACTTCGAGCACTCGCCGCAGCCAGATCTCGCGCCACTTCTTGGTATACGGGCCGGGCACGGTGCTGTCGTGGAACAATTGCACCCGCCCGTCCATGCGGCGGTAGTCGCGGCGGTGGCGATCCGGCTCGCCCAGCTCGTTGCGCAGCTCCAACAGCGGCGTCATCCAGACCTTTTCCTCATCGTTCTTGATCATCGCCTCCATCGAGCGGTCCTTATCGACCACCGTGCAGACCCAGCAGCCGAAGCGGCTGGTTCCGCAGCTTGGCGTCGAGGTATCGACGACGAGCGGGCATTCGCCGTCGGCCGACGCTCCCTGGTACATACCCAACAGCGACTTGTTCGTGTGCCCCCAGGGGTTCTTGACCTGCATCAGGTAGAGCCAGACGTCGTCGTTCTTCCAGTCTTCGATGGGCGAATAGACCAGCGAATTGGGCAGATTGGCATTGGGGCTGAGCCGTTCGCGCAGCCGGCCCTTCGCGCGGTTGTCCATGACGATCGCCCGCTTTTGGCTTTCGGCCCGGCGCGTGCCCAGCACCAAAATCGCCTCGCCGTTCTCGCGCACCACATCGCGGATGAACTTGTTCGACGGCGCGATCTTCATCCGCGCCGTACACCAGCGGAACAGCTTCCGCGGGGCCGGGTAGCCGCGCCCGATCAGGTTCACCCAGAAGCTATCCTTGACGTCGGGCGAGAGCTTGTGCGGGACGACGGGCACCTGCTGCTCGGCCGCCGCCGCCCGCATCTTGGCGTGTGAGGCGTCGACCCAGGCCGCCACCACCGGCTGCTCGACCAGCGTGTCGGTCGAAATCACGTGGACCGTCTTCGCGCGGCGCTCGGGGGGCAAGTCGCGGATGGCCATCCAGACGAGCTGCAACACGGCGCTGGAATCCTTGCCGCCGCTGTACCCGACCACCCACGGCACCTGGTCGCAAAGGTACAGCTCGCGAATCTCGTCGCAAATCGCATGCACCGTCGTCGCCATCCCCTGCTGGGCAAAGGCGGAATCATTCTGCTTTGCTGCTGCGGCCGGCTCCCTCATGGCGTGTTTCCCATTCAAGCGTCCGCAACCGCTATGGAAGTCATATCGTGACTTCCAAATATATATATTGACTTCCAGCGTGTCAACGCGCAGAATTGGGAATCGTGTTGCTGGTTGAATTACCGGAGTTCGCGTGTCGTCATGCCGCCGCTTTACCTCGACTACAACGCCAGCGCGCCGCTCGACCCCCGAGTCTTCGACGCGATGAAGCCGTGGTTTCTCGAAGAGCCGGGTAACGCCGGCAGCCGCACGCACATGTACGGTCAACGTGCCCGTGACGCCGTCGAAACCGCGCGCGGTCTGGTGGCCGCTGTTCTAGGCGCCAAGTCCGAGGAGGTCATTTTCACCAGCGGCGCCACCGAAAGCGATAACCTGGCCATCCTTGGCCTGGCCCGGCACGGCATCGAGACCGGCCGCCGACACCTGATTTCGACGGCCATCGAGCACAAGGCCGTTCTGGAGCCGCTCGCCCAACTGGGCAAGTTGGGCTTCGAGGTCGAGTTGGCCCCGGTCACGCCCGGCGGCTACGTCGATGCCAACGAGATCCGCCGTCGGGTGCGACCCGATACGCTGCTGGTGTCGGTCATGCACGCCAACAATGAGACCGGTGTCTTGCAGCCGGTCGAAGAAGTGGCCGAAATTCTGCATGGGACCGAAACGCTATTCCACGTCGACGCGGCCCAGACGTTTGGCAAGGAGGTCGACGCCCTGCGTCGCCTGCGATGCGATCTAGTTTCGATCAGCGGCCACAAGATCTACGGTCCGAAGGGAATCGGCGCCTTGTACGTGCGCCGTCACGCTGCCACCCGCGCGATACGCCCTATCATGTTCGGGGGCGGGCAGGAACGCGGCCTTCGGCCCGGCACGCTACCCGTGGCCCTGGCTGTTGGGTTGGGCGCCGCCGCGGAGTTCGCCGGCCGCGAGCACTCATCGCGGTTGGAGCACGCCTCCCGCGTGAAGTCGCGGTTCTTGGCGGACCTGGGGGGGAGCGGACATCATCTGAACGGCGAGCAGAGCCGGTGCCAATCGCATGTGGTCAATGTCAGCTTCGATGCAATTGACAGCGAGGCGATCATGCTACTGCTCCAGGACGCCATTGCGGTCTCGAACGGTTCAGCCTGTACGTCGGCGAGTTACACGGCCAGTCACGTTCTGCGCGCGATGGGTCTTGAAGAGGACCGAATCGCCGGTGCGGTTCGATTCTCCTGGGGGGCGGGCGTTGCCGCCGTCCCAATTGGGCCGATCATCGCGGCACTTCACTGTCTTAAGTTGGGCGCGCTTCGCGTGTAGGATGACTGGTACACGAAATCCCTCCATTTCAGCCACCGCCAGGCAGTCGACCATGCAGCCTTTCGAGTATACGTTTCCGGTGATCCGCGGCACACAGGCGGGGCGCGAACATTATGTTACCATGTGCCCGCTCGCTCTGGTGCCGCGTCTGTTTCCGGCTGACGACAGCTTGTTGGCTCCTGATCTCCGCGCCCAACGGGTGCTCAACCAGGGACGCGTTCCGCAGATCGCGCGTTACATCGCCGGTAACCGTAGGGCGTATGTGCTCGGCGCTCTCACCGCTTCGGTCGACGGCGACATACGATTCGAGCCGCCCGGCGTCTCGACGGCAAACGGCGCCTCCGGCACGCTGCACGTCCCCATGTCGGCCCGCTTCGTATTGCATGACGGTATCCACCGCTCGGCCGCCATCGTCGCCGCCCTACGCCAGCGCCCCGAGCTTGCCGATGAAACGATCGCGATCGTGCTGTTCGCCGACCCAGGTTTGAAGCGAGCGGAGCAGATTTTCACCGACTTGAAGCGACAAGAGCGACGCCCGGCGCGCTCATTGAGCATTCTTCACGATCCTGCGGACGAGATGGCGCGACTGGTACGGGCGGTCGTCGCTCGTGTGCCCATCTTCGCCACCCACACCGAGATGCAGCGCAGCAAGATCTCGAACCGCTCGACGAAGCTCTTTACATTGAGCGGTATCTACCATGGAACCGGCCTGTTGCTGCGCGGCCGGGACGCCGATTCGTTCTCGGCACGGCTCGCTATGGCCGCGAGCTTTTGGAACGCCGTCGCCGAGCACATGGCAGACTGGCAGCGAGCGGCTGCGGGCGAGGTGACGCCCGCCGATTTGAGAAAACGCTGTGTGCATGCGCACGCCTTGGCCTTGGCCGCCATCGGGCGCGCCGGAAGGTCGCTACTCAAAACACACCCGAAGTCGTGGCGAACAAAGCTGCGCGGTCTCCGTTCACTTGACTGGTCGCGATCGAACACGCGGCTTTGGGAGGGGAGGGCCATGATCGCAGGCCGGCTCTCGAAGGCAACCACATGCGTCGTCCTCACCGGCAATGCGATTAAACAGCACTTGGGGCTGACGCTCGATGACACTGAACGTGAGACGGAGCGGCGGTTCCAGACTCGCCGCTGACGGAGACGTGCGGTGCCGGTCTGTTCCTTGCAGTTGGTTCGTCAAGTATACTTGGCCGATTTTTCGGCGCGGCGCGGCGCGACCCACGTCGCTCCCGCATGCGGATTCGATTGAGGCGATCAAGCACAAATTCCACATAGCGGGTCAGGCTTGGCCGAGACGGTCGTAATATTTCGCGACGCTGTCCTCGCAAATCGCTCGCAGCTTGGCTAGATCATCCGACTTGAGTTGCCGCCAGAGGCGAGGATCAAAGCGGATGTAGGCGAGGTCACGATCATACGCAAGATATTGGCGGCGCTCGAATTTCTCGAAAGGCATGTCGAGCATCACTCGTTGCGCCAGGGCGTCGTCCACGTCGTCGATGTTGGCCATACGTGAGCTTGGACGCTCCACCGCACGCCCAGCAGCCTTGCGCTGCTCGTAAAAACGTCGAAAGTCGGAAGCCACATCCGCGAGCCTAGCGCGCCCGCGGTCGTCGGCAACGGCAAGAACCGCAAGAAGCATTACAGGCTTGTATGAGGCGGACATGTCCATCTCCGCGACGTACTCGAAGAATAGATCCTTGATGTTGCGGTCTTCGACCTTAGGCAGACCGAGCATCTCGCGCACTTCTTCCGCTCGGTCGACGTCGAAGTAATGGTAGATGCGTTCGCCAAGAGGGAGGGTGTGATCGGGACGCAAGAGGCCTCGCTCGATCGCGCGCCGGACGATGCCTTCAGACGCGGCCAAGCGAACTTCGAGCTCGGCGGCGGAGATCATTCCGGCGATTGCTTCCTGCCAACTAAACAGATCAATCTCCTGGTACTCCTTCGCCCAGAGCCCGATCTCGATCACGGTCGTCGGTCGCTCGCCTCCCGCAATGGTTTGTTCCTCTGTCTTGCGTAGTGCTTCTGGCGCCAGAAGCAGGCCGCCGGGGCGATACTTTTTCTCCCCGAGCACCCGATTCAAGTTCAGAGACCGATTATATCGAGTTGCATTATCGACAAAGTCGAATACGGTCAGGCATTCCTTGCCACGCGCTTTGCGCGTCCCGCGGCCGAGTTGCTGGAGGTAGACGACCTTGGAGAGGGTCGGCCTGGCCATTAGAAGCACCTCGACGTCCGGGCAATCCCAGCCTTCATTTAAAATATCGCACGCGCATAGAACCCGAAGCTGCCCGCGTTGGAACGCCTCGAGGTACTTCTGTCGTTCGCTTCTTGACATCCTGCCAGATACGGATCTCGCGGGGACACCAGACCGGCGAAACAACTCGGCGAGTGAGTCCCCGTGGCGAACATTGACACAGAAGGCAACGGCTTTGCGGCCGGGAACGTGATTTTGGTATGTTTCGACGATGAGACGATCGCGTGGGGGAATGAGGATGGCCTCCTCAATGTCCTTGCGATTGTACTGAACCTGATTGAAACGCACGCGGCTCAGGTCCACGTTCGTCAGCACGCGAACACAGCGGATTGGGACCAATTCGCCCCGCTCGACTGCTTCGCGCAGTGTCAGGCGGTGAGCACATTCGCGGAATACATCCAGGATTGACTGGCCGTCCGCTCGGTCGGGCGTGGCCGTCAGGCCGAGTACGAACTGCGGCCGGAAGTAACCGAGTACTCGTTTGTAAATCGGCGCGGCGGCGTGATGCGCTTCGTCAACTACGAGGTACTGAAAGGCGCTCGTGGGGAAGTCGCTCAAGTGCTCCGAGACGCTTTGTATCGACGCGGCGATGTTGTGGGCATCGCAGTCGTGGATGTCGCCCATGTAGATGCCGGTCGACACCTCCGGCCATCGTTCCTTGAATGTGTCATATGCCTGAGTGACGAGCTCGCGTCGGTGGGCGAGGAAAAGTGTCCTGCCGCCGAGCCGTTTGGAGTCGCAAATCGCAACGATCGTCTTGCCGGCACCTTGGGCGTGCGTCAGAAGACCAATCGTCTTGCCCTGAAATCGCATGGCGTCAAGGGAATCCAATGCCTCTTCCTGGTGGGGACGGAGCTCGAAAACCTCACCTTGCTGTTTCGGCAGGAATTCGTCGAATGAGAGCAGCCCCGGAATGCTCTCCAGGAACAGCGCAAGTTGCTCTTTGACTTGCTCAGGTTCGTCACGTATCTCCCGATCCGTCCAGCGAAAGACCCGCCAACCTTGTTGCACAAGGCTGTTTTGCCGCAGCAGATCGTCCTCGTATTTTTCGAGTGGGATCACCGAGGGGAGGTGCCACGTCAAGCCGTCAATCTCGAACGCGATGCGCGCGTCGGGCGTTCGCAGGGCGTAGTCGATGAACCGACCGGTGCCGTAAATGTCTTCCACGGCGAAGTCGTGGACGAGCATCTGAACCTTCTCGAAGCCGAAGACCTGGGCGAAAAGCTCGACGAAGATGTCCTCCGGCTCGCTGGCGATGGCTTGGCGGTCGTTCGCGTCCGAAGACATAACGGTTTCCAAAGGCGTGATGTCGGTGGGTGTCCGTTCGAGTGTTGGCCAGGCTAGTACGGAACGAGCGGCGGCTTGAGGTTGCGGATTCCACCGCGGGGATCGGGCACGTCGTTGCGGTAGCGGGGGATCACATGGAGATGGAAGTGGAACACGGTTTGGCCAGCAACTGCGCCGCAATTGGCGCCTATATTGTAACCGTCGGGGTGGAATCTATCGTCGAGGATCTCCTTGAGATCAACGAGAATCGAGTGTAACCGCCGGAACTCAGTCTCGTCGAGCCCGAACACGTCCCGCACATGCCGTTTTGAAATGATCAACGCGTGCCCATGGTTCACCGGATAACGGTCCAGCAAAGCGAAAAACGAGGCGTTCTCGACCAATGGCGACACGGGCGGCAATCCCCGGCACCAATCGCAGTCTTCGTGGGTCATAACGGAAGGACGCCTGCTTTGGCTCGCGGGGCCGATAAGGAACTAACCGACCAGAATTTTGAGCCGACTCCGCCGTGAATGCAAGGGGTCGGTCTTGATCGCAATGATGACCCACTAGACGTCGGGATCTACGCGGGGTTTGAACGCATGCTTTTTTCGGTGCCAGGCCAGGTGCCTGGCATCTGGCCAAATCCGCTCGTCGCTCGGCAGGCGAATCCGCTGTCCCTCGTAGCTGGCCAGCGGCTTCTGGTCTGGGGCCTGTTCGTCGAATCGCTCCCTGAGAACCAACACGCGGTAGCCGTCGTCGAGTGACCAAAGCCCCGCGTCGAAAAGCCAATGGGCGTTTTTGCACAGGGCCATGCCGTTGCGGGGGTCGTCGTTCCTCGAATCCGAAAACTGGTGGATGTGGGCGGCGTCGACGATGCTGCCGGCGGTGATGGTCGTGAGCCGCAAGCCCGTCAGGGCGCAGGTGTAGCTGTAGGCGGCCACGACGTCGAGCCGGAAGCGCGTGTCGCGCCCCTTGACCTTGGCGGAGTCCGTCGCCTCAAAGCTCGCGTCGGCCGCAATCTCCTCGTCTTTCGGGATACGCATGCCAAGCAACGTGTAAAGCGCGATCCGCTCGGCCGGCTCGAAATACTTGGCGATGAGAATTCGCCTCGCCTGCTCGCGTAGCGCCGCATCGCGGGCGAACTGCACGAATTCAGGATCGAGCAGGGCGGCACGGGCGAACCGGTGGTCAACGGCCGGCTGGCCGGCGCCATCGACGGGCATCCACAAACCTTCGCTCGCCATGTGGAAGAACGGAAACCGCACGTCGGGCTTCTGTGGGCGCCGGTGCTGTACGATCGTCCAAAACATGCAAAAGCGGAAGGCGAGTTCCGGCGAAAGCGGCAAGAGGTGGTCGGGCAGTTCGCCCGTCTCGGCCAATTCGAGCACGACGAGTAGCAAAAGTGGCTTGTGCGGGGCCGGGTTGGCCCGCGCGCGGTCCACGCGGAGATGGGCGATGCGGTCGAGGGTGGAACGCGCGGCGGGCATGGTGTCGAGGTTACCGGGAACAGGTTTCTATTCTATGGGAGGCGGGTTTGTCACAGCGACCTGCTGAGTCGCCTTTCAATACCGCCAGCGACCGTGGAGGAGACATTTGTCCGTTATGCACACTAACCCGCAGCGCAAGCAAGGCAGGTCGTTGCGCGCCTTGCTTGCAGGATCATTTTTAAGCCACCCCAAAACAGCTAGGGATACGTTACCGTTTCGACGCTCTCGCGCGCGCTAGAACGCGAGCGCTCGGCAAAGGAGCGGCCGTCAATCGAAGATGAGCCGCGCGCGCCCCTTCCCGACTCGGCGCTGCGCGAAAAAAAACGATTCCGAAACCCCTCCCAAAGAGATCCAAAAGAGCGTGGGGTAAGGCGAAGGGTGGCGCGGCAATTGGATGCCGCTTTCGCGGCTCGCTCAGACGTCATGGGGTATTCGGAAGTCGTTTTTTTTCGCTTCGCCGCCGTTTTGTTTTTTGCACGTTCGTTGCTGCGCAACGAGCGTGCTTTTTTCGTAAAAATGATCCTTCCCGTTTCGTGGGCCGCCCGGCGGACCCCGTGAGCTAGCGCTGCGGGTTAGTGTCGAACCAGCCCGCGCGCAGTCGAGCACGGGTCTGGGGGACTGGTCCCCAGGGAACCGCCCCATGACGCCGCCACATCAACTCGCTAATCTCCCTCCCGGCGCAAACACCATGCGACCGCGTTGCGCATCAGCCGCTGGTACATGGGGTGCATGAGCGACTCGCGCGTGTGGCCGTTGGCCAGATGGCAAAGCCGGCCGCGGCCAGGCTCGTAACACCAGCCGGCGGCGGCCACCTGGCCCTCGTCGGATCGGTTCTGCAACAAGAGTTGTACCTTCGAGCGGTCGTAGGGGGGCGTGTGCTGCTCGTCGGCCAGCGAAAAAGCCGTCACGCCCCGCGTGATCGGGTGATCGCCGTCGACGACCTCGACGCGGAAGCGCTCCAGCGGCCCGTGGCCGATGTAACGCCCGCCGACCAACTGAAGATAGGGACCGTCGTCGGGATAAAGCCCCATCGAATTGTGCAGATTCAAGAACGCGCCGCCGTTCTCGACGAACTCGACGACCGCCCGCTCCTGCTCGGGCGTCATCCAGATGAAGTCGGACTTTTCGCCGGTCATCGGCCGCTGCAAGCCGTCGCGGAGCACCACCAGCAATTGCACTTGGGCCAGGTTCTCGGCCGACAACGCCCGCACGTCGACGGTGAAGTGCGGCACGACGCCGGTGGCCTCGAAAACCGGCCGCAGCCCGGGTTCGATATGTCCCGGTTCGTGCGGCTGGTCGCCATAGAGCACCAGGGCGTGCGGCTGTTCGTCGCCCGGCTTGGGCGGCCGGCCGTTGAACGGGGCGGCCGGAACGGAGAGCTCGTCAAAGACGTGGTTCAGGTCTTCGGTAAGCGGCGTATCGTAGGGCATCCAGACCAGGTCGCCGGCGGGGATTTGCACGGAGGGACCGAGCGCTTCGCGCGGCCTGCCTTGGCACACGAGGTAGCCCACCTGCCGGCGCAGCTCAGTGAGAAACCGGCGCTGGCGAGCCATGAGGTCGTGCCCGCCCCAGGAACCAAAGCCCGGCACGACCCGCGCGGCCGGCAACGCTTCGAGTTGCCGTAGCGCCTCGATCCAGCGCGCCGTATCGGAGCCCGGCAATCGCGCGCGCGGGCCGTTGACCACCAATGGGCCGGCGAACAGCACTCGCGCTTTCGGCAGATAAACCGCCGCCCCCACCGGACCTGCAATGGCCTCGAAGGGGACGAATTCCACCGCCCGCGGCGATTCGTCGATGGGGCCGGGCCCGCTGACGGACTTGACAGCGGCGGGCGCGATCGCCGGCGCCGCGGCGAGAAGTCGTTGGCGGGCTGGTTCGGTCGTGATGATCCGCGCCACGCCGCCGGCCAGCAACGATTCGACGATTGCGGCGTCGCCGTCGTCGAAATGGGTGAGCACGAGGCGGCGGGCCGGAGCGCCCGACGTCTTGGCGACCTCGGCGAGAAACTCATCGACGGCGACGCCTCGCGGCAAGTCGATCAACAGCGTCTCGTCCCCGAGGCTGACCCAGCCGCAGTTGGCCGAGCGATAACGGTCGGCGAATCCGGCGGCATAGACGCCCGCGGCGAGCCGTTCGCAATGCGGCAACAGCGCGCTCGACGCATCGGCGGGTACGACATGGGAATCCGTGGCGGCGAACGGGGCCGGAACCAGTAGCCGGCTGGCGACGTGGTTCGTAAACTTCGCGACGGCGGCTTCGTAGCCGGCGGCGTCGGCGTGGGACGTGAACTCGGCCATCAACTTTTCTCGCTGGGCGAGGCTGTCGAACGCAAACAGGTAGGTTACGTCGCTGGAGTCGCCGATCGCCACGATCCACGGTCCGGCCACGCGAAAGCCGTGCCGCTTGAGGGTTGGCAAGCCCTTTTCGCGCATGAACTTCAGGTAATCTTCGCGGCGCGCCGGCGGCACGCGCTGCTGTTCATGGATTACGAACCGCGCCGTCTCCGGCAGGCTGGGCGGCTCGGCCCCGTCGGCGAGTTTCAGGAATCGGTTCTGCTCGCCGTCGAGCAGCGGATCGCGCGCTTTGACGAACTCGGCGAAATTTTCTTCGCCGCCGAGGTAGTCCATCGCGCGCTCGAAGGCGGCCATGTCGTCGTATTCCCAGATCGTCAGGTGCTCGTAAAGATCGCCCACGAGCGTCGTCCACCAGCCGACCCTCCGTCCGCCCGCCGCGCGGAACAGCGGTAGGCCGTGTTCGGCGATGAGCCGGTTGTACGCTTGGCCTTGGTCGGGGCGGATGTGAATGCGCCACTCGCCGTAGACCTTGCCGGTGCTATCTTGAGCGTTCGGCGGCGCGGCGAGGGCGTGGCGATCGAGGCCGCCGAGCAAAACGGCGCTGAGTGGCAGCCAAAGGGCGGCGATTCGTAGGTGCATGTCATGGCTCCGAGGTTGGGGAAGCGGTCGAAGGTAGCATAACCTGCCGTAGGTCAGCCTTTCCAGGCTGACGGAGCGGCCCACGAAACGGTAGGGATCATTTTCCCGAAAAAGCACGGGCGTTGCGCAGCAACGAACGTGCGAAAAACGAAACGCCGGCGAAGCGAAAAAAAACGACTTCCGAATACCCCATGACGTCTGAGCGAGCCGCGTAAGCGGCATCCAATTGCCGCGCCACCCTTCGCCTTACCCCACGCTCTTTTGGATCTCTTTGGGAGGGGTTTCGGAATCGTTTTTTTTCGCAAAGCGCCGACGCTCGTGTGCGCTATTAGTCTTCGTAACCGCGCCGGCGCTCCGCTGTTCGCGCGCGAGGGCGGCGTTCAGCGAGGAGATCGTCACGAACCCGGCGGCCGCATCGGCGCGCCCGAGCTCGTCGCCCTATCGTCGTAGAGCCTCCTCGTACGCTACCTCGACGATCTCGCGCCAAGATTCGAGCGTGATCGTTTGAAACGACAATTCGCGGTATATCGCACCACGTTTGGCGGTGTGCGCGGCAATCAGTTCGGCGTCGTCGTTTGCGGCCTTGATCGGATTGTTGCGCATTCTGGCGAGTCCGACCCATATTACCCGAAACTCTCAAAATGCCTCAAAACTCACTCGCAAGGTGCGAATTCATCGTCACAAGCGTCACAGCGTCACACATGGTTGCCTAGATCGGCCTCGATCGGGCAATGAATGCTAGCAGAATTCACAACGATCCGATCCAGGCCCCATCTGCGGAAATCCTATATTCTCTATCTCGCCAACATTCGCCATAATGACGATTAGAAAAATAATCGCGTTTTCGACCGTTTCACTGACCGCACTGACCGCGTCGACTGGGTAAGACGATTTCGCGCGTTTTGGGCCTTGATCGTAAGTTTGCCGAATGCTAGCTGCATTCGTTGCTAGCAAGCCCGGAAACGCCGGGCTTTCCTGGCTTTCCAAGTCGCCGGGAGTGACAGCATTCGGCAAGCTTACGATCAAGGCCCGCCTGGAGTCCTGACGGTAAGCGCATCTTGGCGGCCGATCAGGATCCGCTTCGGGTGGATGCTCTGCTTTCCGCTGCGGGCCATGACCCCGCCGAGATCCTGGTCAGTCGGGTTGCTGTTCCAGAAGATGTTTCCTGGAGTGGCTGGTCCTTACCCGACGATCCCGCCGAGTCATGAACATTCGATATACGCTCTGTCCAGTCCGGGCACCCGTGCCCGCTCTCGGCGGGGCGACGCTCATGCCACGACCTCTCTTGGCGGTGCGCATTACTGGCCCCGCCGGTTCACGCTTACGCGACGGTCTGCTCGACACCGGTGCGGACGAAACGATCCTTGATCCGTCCGTGGCTCCGCAGATCGGAGCGGACCTGAGCCGAGCCGTTGAGCGCGAGGTCAACCTCGTCGGTCGTGGTCGGATTCGCTCCCGCTACGTTTCAGTGCGGCTGCGCATAAGCGATGGCGTCGCTGAAACGTACGAGTGGGACACCGTCGTGGGTTTTGCTCCGTTCCCAGTGTTACGCTGTCTTCTCGGATTCGCCGGCTTCTTGCAGTTTTTCGACACCTGCTTTCAAGGAGCCAATGAAAAGGCTACGCTTCTACCGAATCATGTATTCCCTGGACGTCGCATTTAGAGCGCCGCATGGGCACAGCCTCGACAACACGGGCACGCCGAACATTCCGAAAATCGCCCAACACAACCGCACGCCGCCGCCAGGCTGGAATGGCGTGATTCCCTTGTCGACGAAAGATTGAGGCCGGAGGTGTTTGGCGTGGCTGCGTGGCTTGACCTACTTGCCGCGTTCGACGAGCCGGACGAGCAAATCTCGGGCGGCGCCGCTATCGATGGCCTGCGCCGCCAAGGTCGCCGCCGCGGCGGGCTGTTCGGCGCGCCCCGCGATCCAAAGGGCGGCCGCGGCGTTGATGATCACGATATCGCGCGCCGGCCCGCGCTGACCGTCCAGGACCGCGCGGATCATGGCCGCGCTGGCCTCCGGCCCGTCGATCGAGATCGAGTCCAGCGGCGCCGGTTCGAGGCCGAAGTCGCCGGGCGTCCAGACGAAATCGCGCAGGGTGTCGCCCTTGACCTCGGTCACTCGCGTCGGGCCGGCGAGCGTGATTTCGCCCAGCCCGTCATCGCCGTGAACCACCAACGCTCGGACGACGCCCAGCCTCGCCAACGCCGCGGCCAGCAGCGGGCGCAACTCCGCACGGCCGACGCCTAAGAGTTGAAAGTCCGCGCCCACCGGGTTCGTAAGCGGACCCAACCAATTGAACACCGTGGGCACGCCAAGCTTCCGGCGCGCGGGCGCGACGTGCTTCATGGCGGCGTGGCAGAGCGGCGCGAAGCAGAAGCAGATGCCCAACTCATCAAGGCACGACGACACCCGGTCGAGATCGGCCGCGATGTTCACACCCAACTGCGCCAACACGTCGGCCGAACCGCTACGGCTGGTCACGCGGCGGTTGCCGTGCTTCGCCACCGGCACGCCGGCCGCCGCCGTGACCAGCGCCGCGGTGGTGCTGATATTGAACGTGCTCGACGAGTTGCCGCCGGTGCCACAGGTGTCGATTACCCCGCGGCGTTGGGTGCGGATGCGGGTCATGTGGCGGCGCATAGCCGCCGCGGCGCCGGCCACCTCGTCGACCGTCTCGCCCTTGGCCCGCAGGCTCGTCAAGAACAGCGCGATCTGGTTTTCGGCCCATTCTCCCCGCATGATCCCGTCGACGGCCGCCGTCATTTCCCCAAGCGAGAGGTTCTCACCGGCCGCCAGGCGTCCCAGGGTATGCTCGATCAACGACGGCGGACTCCGAAGTGGGGTTGATGCGATTGAATCAGACGTCATATACGATAGCCAATATAGCAAATGGCGAATAGTCGGTCCAGTGAATATCGCCGGGCCGCGCCGGGCCGCGGAGAGCCGCTGCTTGAGTAGGACGTGCCCGTCAACGATGAGGATTGGCTGTGGCCGAAGCCGAACAAACAGGGGGCTAACGCCCCTGGCGAGGCTCCAACGACGCCTCAAGCTGCATCAAGTGGCCGAAGCCGAACAAACAGGGGGCTAACGCCCCTGGCGAGGCTCCAACGACGCCTCAAGCTGCATCAAGTGGCCGAAGCCGAACAAACAGGGGGCTAACGCCCCCCGCTCGCCACGGCGAGCGTCATGTTACCGCGCCAGCGGCTTGTACCTCCTCATAATCGCCCTGGCGGCGCGCAGGCCGTCGAGCGCCGCGCTGACGATGCCGCCGGCGTAACCGGCGCCCTCGCCGATGGGGTACAGGCCGCCGACCGCCGCGCTTTCGAGCGTCTCCGGATCGCGGGGAAAGCGAACCGGCGAACTGCCCCTGCTTTCGGGACCGGCCAAAGTGGCGTTTTCGAGAAAGCGCCCGTGCCAGCGGCGGTCCATCAGCGGCAAGCCGTGCCGCAATGCCGCGACGACCTCCGGCGGCACCAGCTCGGACATGTCGGCGAGCACCAGCTCGCGCGCGTAGCTTGAACGGAGCATCGCGGTCGTCTTCCGGCGGGCAAGGAAGTCGCCGGCCAACTGGATCGGGCAGGCATAAACGCCGCGCCCCGCCGCGAAGGCCCGCGCTTCGTACCGGCGCTGCAAGAACATGCCCGCCAATGCGTGGCCTGAGCCGAACTGCCCGGGTTCGAGCGTCACCATCAGGCCGCTGTTGGCGTAGGGCGACGCTCGCCGCGAGAGGCTCATGCCGTTGGTGCAGAACTGCCCTGGCTCCGAGACGCTGGGGATGACCTGCCCGCCGGCGCACATGCAAAAACTGAACAGGTTCAGCTTCCCGCGAGCGACCAGGCTGTAATCGGCCGCGCCAAGCTGTTCCTCGAGGGGCCTGCGCCCGTACTGTACGCGGTTCACTTGCTCCTGCGGTTGCTCGATTCGGAGGCCGATCTGAAACGGCTTGGGAACCATCGGCACGCCGCGGCGGTGGAGCATCTCGTACGTGTCGCGGGCGCTGTGTCCGATCGCCAGCACGGCGACCGTGGCGGAAAACGGCCCCGATGAAGTCGCCAAACCCCGCAACCGACCGTCGGCCAAATCAAGATCCTCGACGCGGCAGTCGAAACGGAACTCGCCGCCCGCGGCCTCGATTTTTCGCCGCAGCGCCTTGACGACGGCCGGCAAGCGGTTGCTGCCCAGGTGCGGCCGGTAGTCGTAGAGAATCGAAGGCTTGCCCTTGCACTCGGCGAACAGTTCGAGAATCCGCCGCACGTCGGGTCCGGAGCCGCGGCAGGTGAGCTTGCCGTCGCTGAACGTGCCGGCCCCGCCTTCGCCGAACAGGTAGTTGCTCTCCGGGTTGTGTGGGCCGCCGGCGTCGAAGGCGCGTATGTCGAGAATCCGGTCGCGGACCCTTCTTCCGCGTTCGAGCAGCAAGGGCTGATAGCCGCGTTCGGCCAGGAAATAGGCCGCCGCCAGGCCGGCCGGTCCAGAACCGACGATGAGGGGGCGGTGCGGAAGCGGCTCGCGCCCCGGCTCAGGCAGTTCGAAGGGAGGTTCCTGGTACATTTCGACGGTCGCCGCCCCGCGCCGGCGCGCCGCCTGGGCCACCAGCGCTTGCTCGCCGTCGGGCACGACGACTTCGGCGGCATAGACGAACTGCACTCGGCCCTTGTCGCGCAGATCGAGGCTTTTGCGCAGAATGCGCCAACGAGCGATCGCGTCGGGGCGCACGCCCAGCGCGTGCGCCAAGCGATCGGCCAGCGCCCATTCCGGCTCGTCGACGCTTAAGCGGATGTTCGCCAGCCGGATCGGCATATCAGGAGCCTTTTAGGATTGCCGCGGCAACGGCATCTACAGAGAAGCGCGCGGTTGTTTCTGGAATGCACTTAGACTTGGGGCTCCCATCCGGGCCGGTACTCGCGCGACCAGAGCTTCGCCGCTTCGTCGTCGCCAACGATCCGGCGCGCGGCCGGGTCGAAGTTCACCGTGCGGCCGGTGCGGTAGGCGATGTTCCCCAAGTGGCACAGCGTGCTGCTCTTGACCCCCTCCTCGATGTCCGCCTTGGGGCGCTCGCCGCTCTTGACGCAGGCCAGGAAGTCGCCGATATGGTCGGCGTCGCTGTAATTCGCGACCCCTTCGGCCAGCAGCTTGCCGTCGGCGTCGAACATTTTGTAACCCTTGCCGGCGATCACCAACGACCCCTTCTCGCCGTAGAAGGCCTCTCCGAAGCTCTCCCCCTCGAAGCCGCGCTTGTTCCAGGTACGGTGCTCCCAGTGAATGGCCTTGTCGCCGAAGTGAAAGGTCGCGAGTTGCGTGTCGGGCGTTTCCTGGTCGTCGTCGAAGTGGTATCGTCCGCCGCCGCACACGACGCGTTCGGGATAATCGACACCCAAGGCCCAGCGGCAGACGTCCAGGGCATGGACGCCGTTGTTACCCAACTCGCCCGTCCCCCAGTGCCAGAACCAGTGCCAATGGTAATGGATCACGTTGTCGTGGTAGGGCCGGTCGGGCGCCGGACCTTGCCAAAGCTCATAGTTCAAGTGCGAAGGCACCGGCGCCGGCTTGCCGCGGCCGATGCTGGGACGCCGGCTGTCGATCCAGCCGCGCGCGAAGAGTACGCGGCCGATCTCGCCCGCGCGCACTCGGCCGACCGCCTCGATGGTGCCCGGCGAACTGCGACGTTGCGTGCCGACTTGCACGACGCGTTGATGTTTTCTCGCGGCGGCCAGCATCAACTGGCCTTCGTGGCCGTTGTGGCTGGCGGGCTTTTCAACGTAAACGTGCTTGCCGGCGGCACAGGCCATGATCGTCGCGGGGGCATGCCAGTGGTCTGGGGCCGCGATGGCCAGCGCGTCGACCGACGGATCGTCGAGCGCGCGGCGAAAATCGCCCAGCGGCTTGGGCGCCAGGGTTTGCGCTTCGCCCGCGGCGGCCAGCCCTTTGCCCAACGCCTGCTCGTCGACGTCGCAGATGCAAGTCACCACCGAGCCCGGCTGCGAGGCGAAGCCGCGCGCCACGTCACGGCCCCGGCCGTTCGTACCCATCACGGCGACCCGCACGCGCTCATTGGGCGAGTCGGCCGCGCGGGCCGGCACTTCGCTCCAGACCGCCAGCGCGGCGCCGGTAACAGCCGAACGCCCCAGGAATGTGCGACGATCGAGTGGCTTGAGCATGAAAGAACTCCAGGGGGGTCATTGGTCATTGGTCACTTCGGCTTTTTCTTCGCCAATTCCTCTCGGAACAGGGCCAGTTGCTTGTTCATCAGGCCCGAGTGGGGGTTGAGTTCGACGGCCTTCGACTGGTACTTGACGGCGTTTTCAAGGTCGCCCAGCGCATAGTAACAGCGGCCGAGGGTGTCGAGCAGGCCCGGATCGTTGGGCCGTAGTTCGAGCGACTTCCGCGAGCAGTTCAGCGCCTCCTGAAAGTCGCCCTCGGTATTGGCGATGAGCCAGGCGAGTTGATTGTAGTGCGTCTCCTCGTCGGGATCTTGTTGGATGCGGCGGCGGAACTCGGTGGCGGCCGCGCTGATCCACTCCAGCGTCTGCTTCCGCAATTCGGGCTCAGGGTGGGGGATACGGTAGAGCGCGATCAGCACGTCGGCGTCGGTGGGGTCGTGCTTGGCCGCCGCGCGAAGGTGCTCGATTCGTTTGGCCCCCGCTTCGGGCGAGACGACTGCTTTGGGCGAGACGACGTCGCATGCCCGGAAGAAATAAAGCCGCGCTTTGAGTCTGCCCAGTTCCAGCCGTCGATTGTCGGCCGCTCGGCCGGCGCTGATGTTGGCCTCCATCGACGTGACGGCGGCTTCCGCCAATTGAGCGGCCGCCAGGTCGTCGCCGCGGTCGTGCAAGAGTTCGGCCAGGACCGATTGGCCGCTGATGGTCCAGACGCTTGTGGGTGGGCCGATTTCGATCGTCCGGCGCAGCTCCTGCTCCGCCCAGCGCACCCAATGCCGCTGTTGCAGCGGAACATAGAGGACGTAGTGGGCTTGCTGGTCGGCGTCGTTCAGCGCCAGCGCCGCGCCGGCGAGCGCCAAGGCGCGCGCCTCGTCGCCCTGGGCCAGCCTGGCTTGGGCCAGCGTATACATCAGCATCGGGTCCGACTTGAATTGATCGGCGAACCGCTGATGCACCTCGTCGAGCACGCTCCAGGCCTGCTGCTCAACCAACCAGTCGACCAGTTCCGTGAGCGTTTGGGGCTCTCCCTGCTCCAGGGACACGATCCGCAGCATGGCGGCCACGGCCTCGTCGCGGCGGTCGAGTTGCCGCAGCAGCGCCGCCTGCTTTCGCCGGAGCGCCGCGACGATCTCGTGGTTGGTTTGGCGGGGCGTTTCGGAAAGCGTCTTTTCCTCGGCCTCGGCCCGCCTGCGCCAGGCATCGACGGCCGCCGCCGGGTCGGCGCGGGAGGCCAGGTAGGTTTTCAGCCATTCGGCGCCGGCCCGTGTGCTTGACCCGATGCCTTGCCGGATTGCGCGTTCGCGGCGCGGCCAGGCTTCGCCGTCGGGCTTCTGGTCGAGCACCGCCACGGCCGCCTGCTTCGATAACAGCGTCGAGCGCTCGAACCGGACGATGCGGCAGAGCACCAGCAACCCTTTGTCGTCGGGCAGCGCCGCCAGCCGCTTGATCAGTTCGAGCCGCGCCGTCTCGTTGGCCGACGGGTACGTGAGCAAGAGCGATTTGACCTCGGCCGGGTCGCCCTCGGCGGTCCAGTCGATCCGCATCGTTCGCACCAGGTACTTGGCTCGGGCGGCGACTTCCACGTCGTCGTGATCCTCGGCGGCGGAGAGCGCGTCGAAGGCCTCGAAGCCGATCTGGACCAACTCTTGCTGCGCTCGCTCGCGAACGAAGTAGTCGCCGTCGCCCAATTGCTCGATCAGCCGGGCGATGCGCCCGGCGGTCGCCGAAGCTTCGTCCGCCTCGACCCCTGGGGTCTCGACCGCCGCCGGCGTCTCTGCCGGCTCGTCCGCCCGCAACGTCGCCGCCGCGTCGTGGACGCCCACGACATCGCCGGCGAGCTCAAGAGGCGCGTCAGCGGCCAGAAGGCCGAACAGACTAAGGGACGGTAGCAGCAGAGCCAGCAGCGGACGGCGAGGGTGCATTGCATTCTCCGTTTGTTGTCCAATTTCGGGCGCCGTTCACTGGACTATCAATCCAGCGCCCCGCGCCGGAGGGTCGCCGGGGCATCGCTGACGCTCTGCCCCAGCCACCTCACCCCTCACCACCTCACCCCTCACCAAAAAGTACCGGAGGGGGGACTTGAACCCCCACGACCTTGCGGTCACTGGATTTTGAGTCCAGCGCGTCTGCCATTCCGCCACTCCGGCAAAAGTGTTACGCCGTAGCAGTTTGCGCTACGTTTTCCCCCTTGTCAACCGCCCCGTTTTCGCCCCGCGCGTAACCGGCGCGTAAAGATTGGTGCATAGTGATGGTCGCGGGAGCCTTCCCGTCCGCCACCAGCCGCCGTTCGACCGACCGCCGGGCGATGGCCATTTGGTCCAGCTTTTCGTAGTGCTTCCGCATGACCTCGGGTGTGGCCCCAACCATGACACTTGCCTCTTTCTCGGACACGCCAGCCATTTGCAAGCCGGTAATGGCCGTCCGCCGGAAGTCGTGCAACGTGAACCCCCCCCACGTCGAGCCGGCCTGCTCGGCGGCCTTGGTCTTTTCCTGGTTGAACCGCTGCAACTCGTCCTGCAACCAGCCCACCAGCCTATCGGGCGTGAACCCTTGGACCTTGGCCGCGTGGTGGGGCCGGTGCTTCCAAAGCAAGAGCAACCGCCGCAACTCGTCGGCGAACCGCCCGAACGCCCAGCCGTCCGCCACGCAAGCCCGCACGTCGGCGTGAAGCTCGGCGGGCAACCAGCCATGCTTGATGTGACGGGTCTTGCTCGACGCGCCCACGACACGGACAAAACCATCGGTCAGCAAGTCATCTTCCTTCAAGCTGGCAATCTCCGTTGCACGCCAGCCGAGTAGGGCGGCCACTTCCAGGTACACGGCGGGCAGCCGCCAGCCATTCCACCGATCGGCAATCCACGCGAAAAGTTCCGCCGACTCCGCGGCCGAAACGATGCGAATGTCAGGATCGTCGCACCGGGGAGGCTTGATGTTGGCGAACGGGTTGACTGTGTAATCAAGCAAGGCGCATTCCTTGCCCAGCCACTTGCCGAACACGGCTTTCAGGGTCGCCAGGTCGCCGCGGATTGTCCAGGGCGACGCGCCGCCCTCGGCCCGCCGGCGCTTGTACTCGTTCGCCGTGTCGGCGGTCACGCCGGCCGGACACGTCGCCTCGGGGAACATGCGGCGGAACACTTCGAGGGTGAGCAAGGCATCGGAAACGTAGCTGGGCCGCAAGTTGTCGGCCTCCATCGCCCGTTGAAGGGCCGCGCGGCAATCCTGCCAAGTGGACGCCGCCGGGGTGGGCGTCTCGTCGATGACTTCGGGGGCGGCGCCGGGGATGTTCAACTCGGCCCACTTCGCTTTGCGGATGGCCTCGGCTTCGGTGCGGTCGCCCGTGCCGGTGCTCTCGCAAGAGAACGCGCCCGTCTTAGGGTCTCGCCAGCGTAGCGACCAGCGGTACTTGTGCTGGCCGTTGCGGCGCGTGCTGCGCAGGTTGCGCTTTTCCAGGTAGACTTGAGTTACCATCGTCGATTCTCCTTTGGGTTGTGGGGTTGTCTAGGTTTGTGCGATAACGCGGCCGACTTGGGTGCGGTTCCACGGCTTCCCGCGGCGGGTCGTGTGACCCATCGCGTTCAGTTTGTCGGCGATGGCCTGGGGCGAGTTGCCGGCGGCCCGTAGTTCCCGCATCGTCGGGGCCAGGTCGCTGTAGGCTTCAACGGCCTGAGCCCGCAGCGACACGCCGGCCGCCCTCGCTCCCCGCACGCGGGCCTCTTGGGTCAGGTTGCGGCATTGGGTCAGTTGCCCGCCCAACTTGCCGCCACGGGCCTTGTAGGCGGTCAAGGCGGCCTTCGTCCGCGCGCTGATCGCTTCGGCTTCCGCCTCCGCCACCGCGGCCAGAATGTGCAGGGTCAGCCGGTTCGCGTGGGGGTTGTCGCACGCGATGAAATCCGTCTTCGCTTCCATCATGGCGGAGAGAAACGCCACGTTGCGGGCCAGCCGGTCGAGCTTCGCCACGACAAGGGTTGCCTTGCTGCGTTTGGCGTGGGCGATTGCCTTCGCCAACTCGGGGCGGTCGGACTTCCGGCCACTCTCGATTTCAATGTACACGCGAAGCACGCCGGCGCCCTGCTGGCCGGCGTAGGTGTCGATCGCTGCCTGTTGGGCTTCCATCCCTAAGCCCGACTCGCCCTGAACCTTCGTTGAAACTCTCGCGTAACCGATGATTTGCTTGCTGGCCATGATTCGTTCCCTTTGCTCTCGTTTTTCCTTGTCGTCCGCCCCACAAGAGCAATGTTACACGTTCTTCAATGGTCAGTCAAGTAGTTGTTACAATTATTTTTTCTTCCCCTTTGCCGGTGGGCAACGCTTTGCTTTCGCACGCCGGACGGCCCGCCGTACGGCGTCGGCTTGCGCCTTGGCGAAGTCGCGATCGTCCTTGGGGAGTCGGCGGTCACTGGCCAGCCGTAGCGCGTAGCGGGCCACGGCGGCGGGTACGTCGGGTTCCAACGCTGCAATCTTGTCCGCCCATTCGTCGAGCCCCTCGTGGTTTGTTTTTTTCATTCGGTCACTTCCTTTCTGGGTGTCGCTAAGAAAGAGAATATGGAGGGTCGTAAAGTCGGCCGCAAGGGAACCGTTGCGTACAGGCCGCGCCCGTGGTAGCCTACGGCTGCCGGCCGGCCGACTGGACGGCGGACGGCGGGACGGTTGCAGGCTCGGCTCCGCCCTCGTGTTGACGGCCTCCTTGACTTTGCGACCGCCTGTTGCGTCTCGCCGATGGCCGCTATTTCGGCAACACTTGCCGAATTACCAACGATGTCAGTTTTGTCAGTTTTTGGTATTTGCAAGCCGCCGCTCGCCGACATTCCGCCCCACCCGCTGCAATCCTAGAAGGTCCAATACAAGGGTGCCTTGCCTACACGTATCAACTCTCGACGGTGCCCTCGATAACGCAAGCCAAGCGAACGTGGCGAACCGCACGCGGCATTCCGCGACGCCTAACCGCCTGAAACCCGCCGACCCGCCGAATTATGGCCCGCAACTCGGCGCGCCGAGTAACTGGCCTTAAACCGCCCCCGCGTCCTCGAAGTCCATGCCCTTGAGCGCGTCGAGCACAGTTCGCCTCACGCCTTCCAGGTGCGCGGCGTCGGCCTTCTCGGCGTCCAACTCGCGGTTGAATGCCGCGCGGTCGAGCACGCTGTCGATGGCGTCGCGCAAAATCGCTTGCAACTGCTGTGGCCGCAGGGCCTCGACCTCCCATACGTTCGTGCCATACTTCGCCACGAATCTGGCGTAGTTGGGTGACTTTTCCTTGGCGAGCATGTTCTGTTGAAGCTTGTATTTCTTGGTTTGGGTCTGCGTCAACGCCACCTTGATGGGATGGATATTCTCGATGTGGAAATCGTCGCGCATGCTGCGCGCGAACGAGCGGGCGATTTCCTCGCCGTCCGGGTCGAAGTCGCCGACGATCAGCGGTATCAGCTTGTTCTTGCCGCTGGCCCAATACCTGGCGGCCATGTCGCGGCGCGGCGGTAGTGAAGAAAAGCCGCGGCCCGTGATGAGCGGGATGCAGAATTCGGCGGCCACGGGTTTCAGGATCGGGGCCAGCGTGTTCTTCTCACAAAGAATCTCGATCTGGTTCGGCTGCGATTGAAGCAAGTCACGCCAATAGCCTTTGAGCAAGCCGTTAAGCTGGCCACGGATGAACGTCCGCACGTCTCGATGCACGGCCCAGGTCACGACCGGCCGCGTCTCGTCGTCGATGGCCTCCATCGGGATCAGGCCGGCCAATCTCGCCCGCGTCAGAAGCTTGGTCAAGTTGCCGTAGCTCTTCGGTGTGTTGTCGTAGCGGGAATTGGGCTTGCTGGCGTGCTTCAACGGTGGGTCGTTGAGCAGCCCGTAATGGATTCTGCGATCACTGAACGGCCAGAAGTCACGGCCGGCGTCCAGGATCACCAGGATGGCGTCCAACATTGGCTGCTTGGCCGCGGTGATGCGAGCTCGCTTTCGGACGCCGCCGATCTCGATGGGTTTCACTTTGACTTTGGCGGCCTCGGCCCGGTCGTCAATGAGCGATTGATAGGCGTGGTGCGGATTGACGCTTACGATCTCTTCGTGCAACTTCTCTGTAAACGACTTGTCTCTCTGGCGGTTGTGCTCGCGCAATAACACAAGCCAACCGTCGACGTCATAGTCGCTGCGGCGAACCGCCTCGGCTCGGCACGGGACCGACGTTAAGCCCGCTAACCGTGCGGCCACATGCCGGCGATGCCCACTGATAATCCAATCATCAATCGAATGAACGATCGGCTCGCGTAGGCCGTGCTCTCTGATGCTCGCGGCCAGGGCGACAATGTCGGGATCCTTGCGGTCGACCGGCCGGTAAAGCCTGTCGTTCTCTGGCGACGGCCGCAAATCGGCAAGCCGTCGTTGGCGAAATGACTCTAGAGGCATTTCGGGCGCGGGTGTCGAAATGACTCTAGAGCCATTTCGGCGCGGTCTGCTACAATCCATTGCTTTAAATCTCCTTGTCCGCCACGGGCCGGCCCGCTCGCAAAAGCGCCGGCCTGTGGCATTTCCTGCCTTACCGGCCCGCTGCCTCGGCCGCAATCTCAGCGCGAAGCTCGGCCGCTGACTGGTGGACGCCGCGCGAGAGGTTCATGCTGTGCCGCGCGATCAACTGCGGCCCGATCTCGGTCATCTCGCGCATGATGTCATCCGGCTTCGGCGTCGAGCGCGGCCGTTTCTTGTACTGCGACTTGAGAATCTTGATAACCAGGTCGCAATGAGACGGCAAACGGCCCTCGCAATCGGCGATCGCCTGGCCTTGAACGTCCGCGGGCACGTCGTACGCTTCGAATAGCTCGCGCAGCCGCGCGGTGTTGCACGGCGTGGAAGCCTGCGCGATCTGCTGATTCAAGTCCGCGAGTTCGCGGGCGGCGTAGCGGACCACGGCGGCATGCTCGCGTGCGATGGCGGCCCGTTCGACACGAACGTCAAAAATCTCTTGGCAAATACTCATCTCAAAAACTCCTTGGCTTGTGCGGCCTCGGCCGCGGGGGGAAACGAAACAAACAAAACTGGTGTCACGGCGGCGATCGGCCGTTGTGCGGCGGGGCGAAATGGCCGTTCGTCGGCGGCGGCGTGGGAAGCGCGCCTCGCTGTTGTCGATCGAAAATTGTCTGGAGTCCGGCCCAAGCCTCGGCCAACGACTCCGTTGGTGCCGACTCGGGGCCCTGGCTGGCGGCGGCCTGCGACGTGCGAAGCTCGATGGCTCGGCCGACTTCGGCGACAATCGCCCGGGCCGCGCCCAGCTTGATCTTGTCGTCGTCGGACTTGAGCAAGCGAACCAACGCCCGGCGCCCCTTACCGGCGGCCGATAGGATGGCCGAAGTGTGGCGGTCGCGTAAACGGTCGAGGGCCTGCTCGATGCGTTTACGAATCGCCGGCCTGCGGAGCCAGTTGTAGCACGTTCGCGTCGTCATGTTCATTTCGGTTGCGATCGTCTCCTGCGATTTGCCGGCCACGACAAGGCGAACGAACTGCTCTCGCGCGGCAATCCGATCTTCGGGGGTGGCGTATGCCATTAGCTTTCCCGTTACTTCCCGTGGTTTCCGCTTTTGCCGGTTAGGCGCGCCTCGAACCGCGCCAGAATCGCCCTGGTGGCCTCTGCGTCGTCGCAAGCCGCTACGAGCACGCTGCGGCCGAACTTCTGGCCGGCCACGAAGCCGGCGGCGTACCGTGCGTCGTGGGCGGCCCGCAAGTCGAACTCGTCGAGCTCGGCTGCGAGCGCCCGTACGGATGGCTGGTGTGTCATGTCGCCTCCTCGGCTGCGCGCTCGGCTCGCTGCCTCGCCTCGTGCGCCAGTTGCGCGTCGAGTACGTCGAGCGGACGCGGCATCCCCTGCCGGCCGGCGAACGGATCGTACATCGGCTGGTCATCGCGCAACCCAAGCTGCTTGCGCCGCGTGTCGTCGGCATCTGCGGCCAGGGTCGCGGCGGCACTGCCTGGGGGCGAGATGTCGAGTGCCCTTGCCACCAGGTCGAATGCCGCGGTGGCCAAGTTTGCGTCCCACGGATTCAAGCCGTAAAAACGCGAAATGATGCCGACCCCCTGATGCCGCGGAACGCGCTGCGCGACCAGGTCCTCAATCGGCTGCAATTTCGATTTTCGCGCCGGCGGCGGGGCCAACTCTGGCGCCCCAAACCACTCATCCGCCGGTGGCTCGGCCGCGATGAGTGCGGCGACCGCTTCGACTGCCGTAACCCATGCCGCAGGGTCGCCGGCGCGCCACTGTGCGGCCTTGGCCGTGGCGATGTCGGCGATCGGGACGCCGGCGGCAAGCTGCTCTTCGATGCACAGCGGCTCGATGTACGGCGGCGATTTCGCCACCGGCGGCCGCGGTGCGATGCGACTGAGCAACTCGGCGGACGGCGTGGACGGCAGTGCCGGCGGTGGATCGAGCTTGCGCGCGATTCGCTCGGCTTCGGACAGGCGGGGTGTCATGTTGAAAAACCTCCTGGTGGGGTGGGTGGAAACGGGTGTGTTAATGTTCGCTGGCCGAATGCTGCCTGGTGGGATGGCTGATCCGATGGCACCAGGCCAGGACCACGTCGACGTCGTCGCCCTGCCAACCCCGCCTGCCGTCTGGCAGGTCGGTGGTCGAGGGTAGCTGCCAACCCTCCCCACAAAAGCCGGCGATGCTGACGGCCGACACGCCAGCCCGCGCGGCGGCCTCGGTCAAAGTGAGCGTGACCTGGCGCGCGGGTAACTCGATGCTGCCGCGTCGGCCGATGTAGCCTTTCGGCGCGTCGTCGTCGGCGTGGCGGCGGCGGTGGCGGTGCGTGCTGCTCATGCTTTGCCATGTTCCTGTATTGCCTCGGCCAGGCCGCCGATTGCCTCGGCAACCTTGACGAGTCCGCTGGTGATCCCCATTACCGCCTCGGTGAGCGACTCGATGTGACCGCCGGTGGCGTCTGTGCCGCCCGCTACCACGGGCGTAATCGCCGCGGCAATGCGCTGCGCCATGTCGCATAGGCCGACAAGAGCGGATGGGATATTGGCGTAGGGTTCGCCGGCCATCGATGCCGTATGGTCACGCGGACATTCGCATTCCAGGCCACGGTCCAGTGAGTTGGAGATTTCGTCCAGCGATTCGGTCATTGGCTTTTCTCAATTATAATTGTTGGTTTCGGTCGGACGCTTAGGACGCTTAGGACGCTTTGCGCCTATTGTGTACTATCCACACTCTTTTTCACTCTTTTTCACTTTTTCTTTTGAGATGTCTACAATTAGTGGGAAGCGTCCTAAGCGTCCTAAGCGTCCGTGGCTTTCTGTGCCTTCATGTGCTCGAAAATCCTCTTTTCAAGGTCGGTCCGAAGGGTAAAACTCACGTCGGCGTCGTCGCCAGCCCAGCGAAATCCTCGGCCATTTGTTCGGGATGGGTCGGGCTTTAGCCGGCGAATCTGGCCCTCGTCGGCCATCTGCTTGATGATCCGGCTCGCGGCGGTGACGCCGTGTTTCTCGTTCGTCGCCCAGTTCAACCATCGGGCCGCGTCTTGCGTCGGGATGAACACGACGTCCGCGGCCGGGTCGTAGCCGAACTTCTTGAGCTGCTCGCCAAAGAAATCCTCAATGACGTTGGCTTCTTCTGCTTCGACGTCGACCTGGCCCTGTCGATCTTGGATCACAGCTTGTGCTTCGGATGGGTCCGGCAGTCTCGCCAAGACGTCTTGCTCCCAGGCTCCCCACCTTGTGAACCGCTTCAGGGCGTCGGGTTTCCGCGCGAAGAATGCCGCAACGTCGGCCAAGAGTGCGGCGCGGTTGTCGTCGATGAACTTGTTCGTGTCTTCTTCCCAGTTGCCGGTGTAGGTCGGACGGTCGATCTTGACGACGACGACACGTTGAGCAACGTCCCTCGATAGGCTGGCACCGTTCAAGGTGATGAACCATGTGAGCAGGTTGGGGCGGCTACCTTCGCCGACGAACATCCTTTTCCCGCTGATTGTCGGATTGGTGATCAACCCTTCCATCGCCCCCCACGAAAACCGCAGCGTCTTGACGTTGTCGAGCAAGGCTACCCGTTTCGTAAGCCCCTCATCGCTAAGCAACCGCTGCTTGATGGTCACCATGTCCTCGTTTTGCTCAAAGTCTAGAACGCCGTCCCACAGCCTGCCAACCATGCTGGCGTTCTTGGATTTTCCAACGCCACGGCCGGCGTCGCTCGTGACGAGGAAAGCCGGCCTTGCTCCTGGCGGGCCGCCCCAGCCGGGCGTAACGAACGCGGCCAGCAATAGGTCGCGGTCGATGTCGGTTGACGGACAAAACCGATCCAAGAGCGCCCGCAGCGTCGTTCCGTCGCCTGGGGCGGGCGTCGTGCAAGCGTAGTAGATTTTTGCCACGGCGGGCCAGTGCGGCAGCGTCTCCGCGCCGATGTAGCAAGTCGCGTCCATCCGTAGCGCCTCGTGCGCCTCCTCCTTGGTCACCATGCCTTCGCCCTGCTTCCACCTGACGACGCCCGCTCGCCGGCCAAGAAACGCGAATGTCGACGACGTCTTGGTGTGCCAGTCGATTTTTTCGCCGGTGTGAGAAAACAACCACGTCCCTACCCGCCGCGGCCAGTCTCCGGTCGCGGTCTTGATCGTCTTGAGAACATCGGTCATCGGCATCGGCACGGTGATCGTCTTGCGTTTTTTCTTCCCGTCCTCGCCGGGCTCGGCGTCCTTATTCTCCACCTCGACCCTGGTCCAGTTGCAGATTTGGGCATCAGTACCGTCGTTCACACCTGGGGACTTTCTTTGCCTGGGATTTCCGTATCGTTGCTCCCCCAGTGCCTTTGCCGCCGCTGCAAAGTCGCCGTTGTGATTCAGCAGAGCGTAAGCGCCGAATTTGCTATACGTGCCGCATGTCTTGCCGGCCGGAATTTGGAACGGGTGGGCATTCGTAGAAAACACGCAAAGCAACTCGTTGCCGGCGGTGCTCGTCAAGCCGGTCGTGGCGCTGGTCCCGACGGTCTTGCCGGGCCGCGTCCAATGTTGTTGCTGGCCTACTTGCCGGGCCTTGACCCATCCGTGTGGCAGCAGCACCTCTTCCCAGGTGGCGCGGCGGTTGAAATCATTGCCCGGTGCGGTGCCATCTCGATGCGCGCCATTGCCCTTGCGCGGCGCTTCCGGTTCGTCCGGTGGCAGCTCGTTGAACATTCTCGCCACGCGAAACAATATTGTCCGCTCGTCCTCGGTGATCGACTCAAGGCGCGTAAGGGGTGGCCCCCCAACGTGAAGGTACTCTCGCCCGGTCTCATGGCACTCCGCTGGTGAACCCGGCGCCAAGAAATAGCCGCCCTTGCCTCTTGTCTCGATTGTGGTTTTTTTGCCGTTTGGCGATGTTGGGTCCGGCCGCTCGGCAAGCTTCTGATTGCCTTCTGTGAAGGCACAGCGATAAACTAAATGGTGGCCCGGCCGCGGCGTCTGCACGTGGGTTAGGCTGGCAATGAGTCCGGGGGATTCCGACTCGATGAGCTCCGTGAACGGCGCCCAAAGCGTGTCATCGTCGACGTCGATTGTTTCCACGTCTCCAGGGCCGGCGACCACTGCAATTCCGACATGCCCGTGGAACATGCGCTGCCGCTCATTGGGCGCTGCAATCCTTGTCTGATATTCCTTCCACGTTGGCCATGCCGGTGCTTTGCTCCCGTCAGCGCGAATCGGGATCACTGATAAGCCGCTGTCGGCGTAGCTGTCGGCAATCCTGATGACGTGTCCGTTGGCGTTGCTCACGGTGTCACCTCCTCTTGCGCGCCGATCGGCCCCGCCAACGCGCGTAACTCCCGCCATCGCCGCCGCGCGGTGATCCACAGCAGCCGCGCTATGTAGCGGCCCGCGCGCTCACGGTCCCTCGCCATGACGACTGGCACACCGGCGGCTTTCCACCGGCGACAAGAGCCGATTGCCGCCGCGGGCGTAACCTGACTCCGCCACTCGCCGGCCTCGATCTCCGCCCAGGTCGTCTCGCACACGATGGCGCGAATCGGATAGCCGAGTAGCCGCCGCACCTCCTTCTCGAATCGCTCCCGCTCCGTGCCCACGCAGCACAGCAAGTCGGACAAGCTCTTACATCCGATTGCTACGGCGTGCTCAAGACCCAGGACGCTGTAGTCGCCCGTGGCCAACGTGCCGCGCATTGACGGCATGGGCGAGACGTCGGCGCAGAACTGCAACCTCGTGTCGATGATGACTACTGGCGAGTGGTCGGCGGCCAGCGCCAGCTTTCGAGCGACTCGTGGTGGTGCGGTCGCGGTCATCGTCGCCCCTTTCCGTCGCCGTCCAGCCAGCGATCGACGGCCGATAGACGATATAGGCACAGCCGCCCGCGGCGGATAACTGGCAGCCCCTGGTGTCTCGTCAGCGTGCGGAGCCGCTCGGCCGGATCGCGGCCGTCGACGTCGAGCCGCAGGTAAGTGATGACCTCGTTCGGGGTGAGCAGGTCGTGCAACGGTGCCGCGTGCGGTGCCTGGGCGGCCTGCATGGCGATGGTGGCGGGCGAGGTGGTCATCGGCGAGCCTCCGTCTTGTGCTGGCCTCGCTGGGTCCGCACGGCGACGCGCCTGAGCTCGAGTAGTGCCGTCCGCTCGGCATCGTTGGCCGCGATGCGGGCCTGGATCTCGTCGAGGGACAGGTGCCGTATCTGCTCGACGATCTGCCGGATGTCGCATGTGGTATCCATGCTGACATTCTCGCCGGCGATGCCGGCGAGTCACGCCACGGCACCCCAACGTTGCGGCGCACGTTGCGTCGTCAGCCGGGGTAATACCCCTGGCCGTCCTGACCGTTATTGACCATGCGGCCCTTTTTGATGAGCGATGGGATGATGTGATTGCGCAACGCTTCGATGCTGTTGACCAGCCGGCACGCCGTGACGATTTCCTTGCCGAGTTTTCCGTCAGGGTTGGCCACGAGGTACTCCCATACCTGCTCTTGGGGTTTGGTGAGCCGCTTCGCCTTCGTGTCGTTGGCCAGTTCATCGGCACGCCGGCGCAACGGCTCGATGTACTCGGCCAGCGACGGAGCCTCGTACTTCTCTCGCCCGCGCCACGACATATCAATTTCGTTGGCGATGGGCGGCCATGCCTTTCCACCCGTGGGGGCGGCCGGCGGTGCGTACACATTCAGCGCTTGCCACTTCAGCCGGGCCAGCATTCCATCGACCAGGCCTCGCACGGCCACCAACCGGACGTCTCGTTTGCCGGGCTTGGTGGCGGCGTCAGTGAGCTTTATCAGTTCCACGACGGCGGGCAGCACGCGGGCGAGTAGCGGCCTTCCGGCGGCGGCGGATTCGACGGCGGCCAGTTGGTCCTCCTGTCGGCGGCGGCCGTACTCTTCCAGGGCCTCGGCCAGCGTGCGGATGACGTCGGCGATTTGCCGCGCCACGTCTGGTGGTACGCGGTACGGTGGCATCCGCTCGCCCACCTTGACGGTCGGCTTTGCTTCTGCCGTTCGCTTCTTCGTCGACGGTTGCTTCCTGCGCGGCATGGTATCCATCCTTTCCGCCGGGCCGGCCAGCCGCGGCGGGGCGATGGATATTCCCTCGTCGCGGCCAGCCTCGCGGGTAGCTACGCCCGCAAGCCCAGCATTCGTTTCGGCGTCACTCGCCGCGCGTAAACCGCGCGTAACGGGCGCGTAACGCCTGCTACCAGTTGCCCCCACTTGTCCCGGTTTGTCCCGGTTTGCCCCAACTCATAAGAATCGACCGTGAACGGAATTACAAGATTTGTAACGACTTGCGGCGAACCGTGCGCGTGATTTTGAGTCCAGCGCGTCTGCCATTCCGCCACTCCGGCATGATGCCGTGGTGATGTGGTTTCGCATTGCAGAGTAACGATTTACGCTGTTTTGCGGGCCCGCTCACCCTGCTCTGACGTTGTACCAAAGCGGCGGTGGCATGGGAAGCCATTGTGTTTCCCAAGGCGAACGCCTATAATGCGTTGGTCACGAGGGATCGTGACGAGTAGAGACAACAGTGCAGGTCGAAACGGCATCAAGCCGTGCTTCCGGTCCTGCCGCATTCTGCGTCGATGTGCCCTTCCTGCAAGTGCCCGCCTCGGTTTTGTGGCTATCTGCTCTCGTTTTTCGGGCTGACGCTCTGCTTCAACCGAAGTAGTGGGTCCGCCCGCGTTGCCCATTTTTTTTCAGGAGCGCAGAAATGCCACAAGGTACGGTCAAGAAGTTGGTTTCGGAGCGGGGTTTCGGGTTCATCGAGGGAGAGCGGGGCGACCTGTTTTTCCATACTTCGGAGGTTCAAGGGGTGTCGTTCGACGAACTCCGTGAAGGTCAAGCGGTGGAGTACACGGTCGGGCAAGGCAAAAAGGGACCGTGCGCCACGTCCGTTCGAGTGGCCGTGCTGGCAAGCTAGTCTTGACAACGCCACGGCGGCGCGCAAAATGAGTTCTGTGTCGGGGGGTAACCCCGATCACGGCCCCTTCAAGGTTCTGCCCCACCTTGTTGGGGCTTTTTCGTTTTCGAATTCACTGGTCTGGTGACGCCGGTCGAGTGTCAAGTCGCTCGGCGATCCACTCCGGCGAAACGAACCGGCACAGCAACGACTTCAGGTTCTGCCGCATCGCCGGCGTCACATTCGTCTCGGCCACCGGCACACTCCGCCCGTCTTCTCCATTTCCGGCACGCTTCTGACTCCTGACTCCTGACTCCTGACGCTTGACTCCTTCCGCCAACCGCATCCCCTGCCAGCGCAGCCTCGCCGGCCAACCATGTGAAACGGCCGACGCGTTGAACCGCTCCGCGACGCGCAACGCCCACAGCGCGCCGTAGGCGTCGCGAAAGTCGAGCCAGACGCGGTCGATCGGTTCGTGCCCAAGCCGCCGGCATCCTGAATTCTTGCGAATCCATCGACATGACCTTGGGCGCCGCGCGAGCCAGATGGCCGCCGTGGCCAAGGCCAGTCCCCCCAACGATAAATGACCGACGCGAGGAACCTCGACGCCGGGCAGATAGCCGGCGAGCCAAGTGAGTTGCGCCAGTCCCGCCAAGAGCGCCGCGTGCCAGAACCTTGTCAACGCATGGTTGGCGAACTGTGACGCCAACAAAACCGCCAGCAGCAACCGCCAGGCGGAATGAGGCGCGGGCGGCGTGCCGGAGTCGAACACCATCGCCTTGGCGCTGGGAAGCGCCAACAGGGTCAGCAGGGCCAGCACGATCCACTGCCAGGCGCGGTCCTGCGGGCGCTTGGCGCCCAACAGGGCCACGAAGGGCGCCAAGGTGGTGACGCCCGCCCAATAGCGCACATGAGCGGCGCAGGCGAGCGATCCTTCGGCGGACAACCAAGCCACGGACACTTCGCCACACACGAGCGTGGCGAACGAAAAGCAAGTCCATCGCCATGGCGCCAAGAGCGTGGTATCGCGCAGATCACGACCGGCCCGGAACAAGCCGACCCCGCCGGCAACCGCCAAGGCGATCGCAATCGCGGCCCAAGCGTGGGCGGCCGCCTCGTCCGTCGCGGTCCAAGTTTCCATCGTCATGATTTTCAACATTCGCACTTGCTCAACCACCAATCGTAGGGCATGTTTGTAGGGCATTGAATTGAACAGAGCAAGGAGCTCAATCATGAAACGGAATTCATCGAGAGCGGCATGGAGCGGGGCAATCGCCCTGGTGGTGTTGGCCTGTGGGGGGATCGTCAGCGCCGGCGCCGCCGAAAAAGTCAAAGGCGCCGCCAACGCTAACGACGGCGCCGCTTACAACCCGTGGGCGGGCTACGGTGGCGGCTACGGTGGCGGCTACGGCAACGGCGGCTACGGCAACGGCGCGATGGGGTACGCGGGCTCGACCTACAACGATACCGGCTTGAACGGTTACGGCGCAACGGGGGGCTACGGTGGCGGAACCTGTTGCAACGGCGTGTGGGACGGCTATTGTGCCGAAAAGCGGCCATGGTGCGAAATCCGCGTGAAGCACCGCAAACGGCCTCTGGGCTGTGGCGCCGGTCCGTACTGCCCGAACTGCCGCGATTGCCCGAACGGCCGAGGCCATGCGGCTTTCTCACCGGCGGCCCCCGTCTACCTCGCGGCGCCTGGCATGCGCCGCTGGGGACCGCACCATCGCGGCCGACAACCCTGCGTCCATTGCGCCCCCGGCGCTGAAGGGGAGGTCGAAGACCGGGCCGCGACCGTCGAAACCGACTCGCCCGCCGCGGAACCGACCGTCAAGCCGGCGCCCGACGCGCCGAATTGATGGCTCGCTTCAAGGCGGTCGTTTTTTTTCAAGACGTCCGCGCATTCGGCACGATACAGGTGATATAACCTTACCGGGAGGGCGGGACAGGCTTTTCTGTCCCGTTTCAGGATAGAGGTCATGGCAGATCGACGGATCGAATTGCCATGACCTTTTTTCATGCGCGCACAACGGCGTTGGCCCTGTTCCGACAGCCCGCGCCCTGTGGCGAACCGGTCGCTTTCGGACTGCGCCCGAATGCTTGCGAATCCGGGCTACAGTTCGAGCGGGAAATCGCTTAATAATTCGACGCCGGAGGCCGTCACCAGGTAGTCGTTCTCCAGCCGGATACCGGCCCGCATCTCGGCTGTGTAAAGCCCCGGCTCGGCCGTGAATACGTCTCCCTCCTCGAACGTGTCGTCCCAGTTGGGATTCAGATGAGGCGCCTCGTGCGGAAATAGGCCGATACCGTGTCCCAGGTGGTGGTTGAAATTGCCAGGCAGATACTCGTCGAGATGGGCCTGCGCGGCCGCCAGCAACTCGCGGCAACGGGTGCCCGGCTTGACCATGCGCTCGACGATCGGGAACACGCCGACCAACTGCCGCCAAGCCCGCTGTTGCGCGTCGGTCGGACGGCCGTTGACAGCGATCGCCCGGCAGTTGTCGGCAAAGTAACCGCGGAAGGCCGGTCCCAGGTCGAGGATGTACAACTCGCCCGCTTGGGCCTCGCGATCGCGCGGGGGACCACCCTTCTCGCCGCAGGCGTAGTCATTGCCGGTGCCGGTCAGCATCTCGCCGAACTCAACCACCGCGGCGGACTGCAACTGGTTGAACACCTCCAGTTCGTTGATACCCGGCTCGATGATCTCCCGTGCCTTGGCATACATTCGCCCCGTGCCGGCGATCGCCTTCTTGATCCGCGCCCGTTCGTCGGCGTGCTTGAAGCGCCGCAAGCGGTACAGGTCCGGCTCGATGTCGATCAGTTCGGTCTTGTCGTCCCTGAGTTGCGCCGTGAGGTACGGTCCGAAGGTCGAGCCTTCGACGCCCATTCGCCGCGGTTTGGGCTTGCCTGCGCGATGCTTGGCCAATACCTCGGAACACGCTTGCCGCTGGTCATTGCGCAAGGTCGAATACCAGGACGCTTCGTACGTGAGCAATTCGTCGGCCGCCACGAGGGGCTCTCGCCGTGGAGCGACCAGTGTGCAACGACCGTCGCCGGCCAGCACGGCCGCCGCTTCGACGAGCCAGGCGAATCGCGGGCCGGTAAGCCACTGCACATGCTCCGTCTTTTGGACCACGATCAAATCGAGTTCTTTTCGCCTCATTTCGGCGAGCAATCGTCCTTGCCGGGCACGGCAGCATTCGACGTTGATGTCCAGTTCGTTCATGGCGTCTCCGGGTTCGCGTTGGTGTCGGCGGGGGCGAGTGCGCTTTGCCAAAATGCCGGCCGTCATCATAGCCTGGTTCCCAAGCCCGAGACAACGCTTTGACCGGCGGGCCGACTCCATTACAATCACTGGTCTATGTACGCCATTTCCATTCAAGGTCAGCAGAGGCACCAGGGCGAGCCATTTCCCTTGGTGCTCGAATGCCGCGCAGCCGGCGCGAGCTTGGAGGCGATCGTCGATTGGATTGGCACGCGCAGGGCCGATCTGTGCGAGCGGGCAATGCGTCATGGCGCGGTCCTGTTTCGCGGTTTCCCGCTGACGACGGCCGAGGATTTCGATCGCTTTATCGCCGCCTTCGGGCTGGAGAACTTCGCCTATGAAGACTCGCTCTCCAACGCGGTTCGCGTCAATCGCACGCCGCGGGTCTTTACCGCCAACGAAGCTCCGCCCAGCGTCGCGATCTTCTTGCACCACGAGATGGCCCAAACGCCGCTGTATCCGAGTAAGCTGTTTTTCTTCTGCGAGAAGCCGGCCGAGGAAGGCGGCCAAACGCCGCTCTGCCGATCGGATGTGCTTTGGGAACGGCTGGCCGAGAAAGCTCCCCGCTTCGCCCGCGATTGCCAGGAACAGGGCCTCCGCTATTCCAACGTCATGCCCCCGGAAAACGACTTCGACTCGGGAATGGGACGTAGCTGGCAAAGCACCTTGAAAGCCAAGACCCGCGACGAGGCCGAGCGGCGATTGCGGGGTCTGGAGTATACATGGCAGTGGCTCGACGATGGCTGCCTGCGCGCCACGACGCCGGTGTTACCGGCGGTCTACGAAATATCGCCGGGCCGCAAATCGTTCTTCAATCAACTGATCGCCGCCTATCGCGGCTGGAAGGACAGCCGCAACGACCCCTCGAAGTCGATCACGTTCGGCGACGGCGCGCCGCTCGACCGCGACGCGGTGGCGCTGGCGACCGACTTGGCCGATGAATTGACGTTCGACCTCCCCTGGCGGCAAGGCGACGTGGCGCTGGTGGACAACTATGTGACGATGCACGGGCGCCGGCCATTTTCCGGCACGCGCAAGGTGCTCGCCTCCCTGGTTGCCTCGCGCTAGCCCGCACGCGACCCGTCGTGGGACGACCGGCTGACATGGACTGGTACGCCGCCTAAAGGCGGGACTACGAACAATGGACCGCCGTCAGTCGGCGTGCAAATCGCGGGCCGCGGCGCGATCGACCAACCACAATACGGCCGTCCGCTCGGGCCGCACGAACTGGGCCGGCAATCGTTCGGGCTCGAACGGACCCTGCAACACCTCGCACAGGACGGCCGCTTTTTCCGCGCCGCTCACGAGGAACACCACGCGACGCGCATGGTTCAGGACCGTTGGCGTCAACGTGATCCGGTGCGCGCCGAACTTCTCAACCCAGGGCGCCGCCACGAATTGCTCGGTTTCCGCCGGAATCACCCCGTCCCGAGGAACTGATCCCGTGCCCGCGGAACGTGATACGGTGCCCGGAAACAGCGAAGCCGTGTGACCGTCCGGTCCCAGGCCCAAAAGCACCAGGTCGAAACGCGGCGCTTCGCCCGGCGACAACTGAAACACGGTTCGCAGCGTCCGCTGGTAGTCGGCGGCCACTTGCTCGGCGTCGGCACGCTCCGCCGGCACACGGTGGATGTTCTCCGGCGGGATGGGCACGCGCGACAACAGCGACTCGCGCGCCATGCGGTAATTGCTTTGGGCGTCGTCGGGCGGAACGTGCCGCTCGTCGCCCCAGAAGACACGCAGCTTGTCCCACGCCACGCGCCGGCGGAAAGCCTCGGAGGCCAACAGCGCGAAGAGTTCCTTGGGCGTCGAGCCGCCCGAAAGTGCAACGTCGCACCGTTCGCGCTCGGCGACGCTCGCGTTGGCGACCCGCGCGAATTCCTCCGCCGCGGCGAGGCTCAATTCGTCACGGTCGGCCAGCACCCGGACTTCAGGAGACACGTTTACCATGACCGGGTTTCCAAGGCTTTGACTTTTTCCAAACGCCGCATGTGCCGTTCCGCGCCGGAGAACCGCGCGCCGAGAAACGCGCCGACCAACTCGGACGCCAATTCCTCGCCGATCACGCGGGCACCGAGCACGATCACGTTCATGTCGTCGTCTTCGACGCCCTGGTGGGCGGAGTAGGTGTCGTGGCATAACCCAGCTCGGACGCCCGGCAGTTTATTGGCGGCGATCGAGGCCCCCACGCCGCTGCCGCAGAGCAACACGCCCCGCTCGGCACGTCCCTCGCGCACGGCGGACCCCACCGCGGCGGCGAAGTCCGGGTAGTCGACCGGCGTCGTGTCGTGAGTTCCGACGTCTGATAGCTCGTGCCCCAAGGCACGAATTCGGGCCAAGAGCATTTCCTTGAGTTGAAAACCGGCATGGTCGCAGCCGATGGCGATTTGCATCAGTCACCTTTGGGGTCTAGGGGCGGCTGGACAGCCGCGGTTCATTTTGGTTAGTTATTGGCCAGTTGCGGTGGCAACCGCCGTTCATTGTATCGAAGTGCGCTGCAACTGACCAACCGTATTTTCGGGCTAGCAGCGAAGAGGTGGTAGTCGGGCGACGCGGCGCTGTCGCCGCCGCGCCACGGCGCGATCCGTGCGCGGGCTCGGCGCGGCGTGGAATTTTTTCCGAAAACTGGCCTTGACGGTTTTTTTCTCTAGACTTCCGCGAATGCTGACCGCCTTTACGCCACTCCCGTACGTGTCGAAGCCATGCCGCGTGCAGTATATGAAGTATATTTGGCGGCTTGCGAAACCGGCCGGAAGGCGTCAGAATCCGTGCTTCCGTTGAACCTTGGTAGAACCAACCCATGTCCACTGAATCTCCATCGCTTCCCGCTGCCGACAACACGTTCCGCCCGCCACAGCCCTGCGCCATGGTCATCTTCGGCGCCAGCGGCGACTTGACGAAGCGGAAGCTGATGCCGGCGCTGTACAACATCTCCGCCAGCAAGTTGCTGCCTGAGAAGTTCGCCGTGGTCGGATTCGCCTACGACGATCTCTCGACCGAGCAGTTCCGTCAGAACCTGACCGAGGGGGTCATGGATCTGGGCGGCGGCGCGATCGACCCGGCCCGCTGGGATAAGTTGTTCGCCCAGCGGACGTACTACCAGCGCGGCAACTTCGAGGATCCGCAATCGTACGTTCAATTGGGCCAATTGCTCGAGCGGGTCGACCAGGAGTGCGGCACGGCCGGGAGCTACCTGTTCTACCTTGCCACTCCGCCCGCCTTTTTCGCCAAGATCGTCGACCAACTCGCCGCCGCCGGCCTGACCAAAGAGGAGCTTGAAACGGGCACGTCGGCCCAACCCAACCGCGCGCCGCACCGCTGGCGGCGGGTGATCATCGAAAAGCCCTTCGGCCACGACGTCGACTCGGCCCGCGCGCTCAACCGCGAAATCGGCAAAGCCCTGCGCGAGGAGCAGATCTACCGCATCGACCACTACCTGGGCAAGGAGACGGTGCAGAACATCCTGGTGTTCCGCTTCGCCAACGGTTTGTTCGAGCCGACCTGGAATCGGCAGTATATCGACCATGTGCAGATCACCGTGGCCGAGACGGTGGGTGTCGAGCACCGGGGCGGTTACTACGACAAAGCCGGGGCGCTGCGCGACATGGTGCCCAGCCACATCTTCCAATTGCTGGCGCTGGTGGCGATGGAGTCGCCCATTTCCTTCGTGGGCGAGGCGATCCGCGACGAAAAGGTCAAACTGCTGCGGTCGATCCATCCGTTGGACGAGGAGCACGTCCTCACGCAGGCCGTGCGGGGCCAATACGGCGCCGGCGTGGTGGGCGGCAAGGACGTGGACGCCTACCGTAACTCGCCCCCCGTCGATCCGCATTCGAACACCGAGACCTTCGTGGCCCTCAAGCTGGCCATCGACAACTGGCGCTGGGCCGGCGTGCCGTTTTACATCCGCACCGGCAAGTGCCTTCCGAAGCGCGTGACCGAGGTGGCGATTCAATTCAAGCACGCGCCGTTCATCCTGTTCCGCGAGACGCCGGTCGAACAACTCAAGGCGAACGTTCTGGCGCTGCACATCCAGCCCGACGAGGGCATCTCGCTGCGGTTCGAGGCCAAGGTGCCGGGCGTGGGTATCCAAACCCGCTCGGTCAGCATGGACTTCAAATACGACGACAGCTTCGGGGTCACGCCGATCACCGGCTACGAAACCTTGCTCTACGGCTGCATGCAGGACGACGCCACGCTGTTTCTGCGGGCCGACTTCGTCGAGGCCGGCTGGGACGTCTTGCAGCCCATCCTCGACGTCTGGGGCACGCTCCCCGCGCGCAAGTTTCCCAACTACGCCGCCGGCGCCTGGGGGCCCAAGGGCGCGGACGATCTGCTCACGCTCGACGGCGCGCAGTGGCGAAACAGCTAGCCCGGATGATTCATGCTCCCGTAGCTGGCTTCGCAAGAAGTCAGGCCGTGGACGCGAGTTACGCCCCGGACCATGAATAATCCGGGCTAGCCAGCACGTTCGTTACGCAGCAACGAGCGTGCCCAAATAAACGACGGCAGGCCCACGATCTCCAAGCGGCCGTCGTCGACGACGGCCCCGCGGGGGCAGCGCGGCTTGCGGCCGCGCTGCCCCGCTAACCGGAGCATCACTTCCCAAACTTCCCAACGACCGCCCGCCAGCCGCCTGGCCGAGTTGGCCCGAGCCACCCTTGGCCTCGAAGACGTGAACGATCCCACCACCTCCCCGATACACCTGGTCTGGATTTTTTCAAGGAGGCTTGGCGTGCCCGTTTTCCCTTTCGGAATACTGTAATCGGCTCTTCCGGCAGGAAGTTCTCGACGTTGACGACATGGCGGAGGTCGAACTAGTCCTGATCCAACGGCCCTGCGGGAACACGAGGGGAGCATCGCGCTGACTCTGCTGACAGAGGAGGGGACGCGCCATACGGTTCTACTCGGCTGAGGCATGATGGACGCGCGCTTTGATCGCCTGCTCACCCTTCTCGCTGAGACGGAAAACTGGTTCCAATCGGCACTCGCGACTAGCGATGTATGGCCACGCCTTGCCCGGCCCGGCACCGCAGTTTACGATAGACCGGATGGAGTTCGAGTGGGATCCCGACAAGGCCGCCGGTAATCTCGCCAAGCATAGCGTCTCGTTTCACGAGGCGGCGACCGTCTTCGGCGACCCGCTGGCCGTCACCTACTTCGATCCGGATCACTCTGGAGAGGAGGATCGGTTCCTGACATTTGGCCACTCGAGTGCCGGCCATGTGCTTGTGGTCTCCCACACTGACCGGGGAGACCGCACCCGGATCATCACTGCTCGGCGCGCGACACGCAAAGAGAGGAAAAGTATGAAGCAGGATGACCTTGCGCCTCAAGACGAGCTCCGGCCGGAATATGACCTTTCGCAGCTCAAAGGCGGCGTCCGTGGTAAGTACCTGGAACGCTACCGCGACGGGACAAATCTGGCGTTGCTGGCGTCTGACGTACGGGCGGCATTCCCAACCGATGAGGCCGTCAACCGGGCCCTGCGATCACTGATGCAGACACTGAACCCGACCTAACTAGCGATCCTGAGCGTCGTCGCCCTGGATCCGCGCGAGTGCCGCGGCGGCGTGCCGGCCGACCGTGTCCGAAGGGTCGACCGGTTGGATGCGCAGCGCGGTGCGACGCTGGGTGTAGGGCCGCTGCGAGTCGCCTACCAACTCGGTCAAGACCGGCACCGCATCGCGGGCGGCGGCGCCAACCGCGCCCAGCGCGTCGATCGCGCCGCAGCGGATGTGCGCCAGCTTGTGTCGCGCCAGTTCGATCAAGGCAGGCACAGCCGCCTCGGCCCGTGGCCCCAGACGCTGGACAATTCCCATGACCGAGGTCGCGAGCTCCCGCCCTTCGCGCCGCGAGCAATCGAAGCCGGGCGAGCGGAGCACCTCGAGGAGCAGCGCCACCGCCGCGTGCGGATGCTCGCGAACGCTCCGGTCCAAGCTGGTCTCCGCGCCGTGCGAGCGGGACATCGCGTCGCCGTACGAACCAGCCGAGCGTTCGGCCGCCTCGGCCGGCGGCGCCTCGAAGGCCAGCGCCAGCCGCCGCGCGACCAGGCCCGACTTCTCCCGCACCGCTTCGCCCAGCGCCGCCAACACCGATTCGCTGCCCGGCGCGATACGCCACAGCGCCGCGGCCGCGTCGGCGCGGACCTCGACGTTGGGGTCGTGCAGCATGCCCAAAAGCGGCTCAGTGGCCGGCGCCGCCTTCTCGCGCATTGCCGACAGCGCGTTGGCCGCGCCCCGCCGCGGCGCGGCTTCATCGCGGGCGAGGATCCCAATCAGGGCCGGCACCGCCTCGGCCGCCACGGGCCCAAGCGCTTGCAGCAGCATCAGGCTTGCTTCGACGGACGGAGGCGCGCCGCCGCTCAACGCGGCGATCAGCGTCGGCACGGCGGCCTTGCCGAGATGAAGCAGAGCATCGCGCGCCAACTCCACGTCCTTACTGGGTGGACTTGATTCGCCCGCCGGCGCGGCGAGATCAACCAGCGTCTCGAAGATGGCGGGCGCGCCTGACTCGGCCTTGGGTCCAATCCGACCGAGTGCCGCGAGACACCCCCGACGGACGGCGACCTGTTTCGGCTCGCGACGGCTGCGTTCCAATGCCTCGACCAGGTAGGGCACGGCCGCCTCGCCGAGTCCCCCCAGTTCGGCCAATGCCGAGTCGACCAACTCGGAGTGGTCGTCGTCCAGCGCCGTGGCGATGGTTGCCGCGGACTCCTCGGCATAACCGTGCCGGCCGAACTTCGCCAATGCCCGCAGCGCCGCCAGCCGGCTGGTCGGCTCGAGCTCGGTGAGGAACTGTTCTTGCCACTGTGCGAAACTTTTGCCCTCGTAACGGAGCCGCTGGGCATCGACCGCGGCCACACGTACTCGGCCCGGCCGCGAGGTTCCCGCCGGCTCCTCGGCGATGGCCTCCACCGCCAGCGCCACGGCCGCCACGGCCAGCAAGACCCGCGGCACGCCGCTTGCAAATGTCCGACGATGCCTGACCATAGCGACCCTCCCTGAAAAAACGCCGAGCGGCAAATGTTGACAGGGCGCGAATTGTGCCGCGCGGCCGGCGACAACGTCAAGGTCAACTCGGCTCGACGGCCAACTTCGTGGCGATGGCCGCCGCCGGATCGGCCGCCGACTTCGCCGTGACGGTATCTGAAGTCACCACCTCAAGGGACTTTGCCAGGCTTCCTTCAACACCTTCAAATCGGCCGAGATGGCCGGCGACGGAACCGAGCCGCCTCGGCCCCCGTTGACCGACGGCCCGTTGACCGACGGCCCGTTGACCGACGGCCCGTTGACCGACGGCCCGTTGACCGACGGCCTGTCGGCCGACGGCCGGCGCACGATCTCCAAGCGGCCATCGTCGACGACGGTCCCCACGCGGCCGAGCGGCAAGCCGTCGAAGCAGGCTTCGAAGTCGTGGGCCGCCGCGGGACGAACCTCGCAGACGAACCGGCTATTCGACTCGCTGAACAACAAAACCACATCCGAAAGCGTGACGTCGGCGCCCCCTTTGCCGGACGTCGTCTCGATCGTTGGAACGCGGCGAAGATCGATCTGGGCGCCTAGCCCGCCGGCAAACGCCATCTCGGCGGCGGCCGCCGCCAGGCCCCCTTCGCTCATGTCGTGGCAGGCCCTGACCAGGCCCGCGCCGATGGCTGTGTGCATCGCGGCGAATGTGCGGCGAGCGGTGACGGGGGCAACCCGCGGCACGGCCCCACCGTTGAGTTTCGCAACGAGCGAAAAATGCGAGCCGCCCAGTTCGTCGTGGGTCGCGCCCACGACGTACAAGAAATTGCCCGGTTCTTTGAGGTCCATCGTGACGGCGCGCCCCACATCGGCCAACTGACCGATGGCGCTGATCAAGAGCGACGGTGGAATCGCGATCGTCCGCCGCCCCCCTTCGGCGTCGGCATAGCGGAATTCGTTGTTCAGGCTGTCTTTGCCGCTGATGAAAGGCGTGCCCAAAGCAATTGCCACGTCGTGGCAGGCCAAGGCCGCGCGGACCAGCGAGCCGAGCACCTCGGGCCGGTCGGTGTCGCCCCAGCAAAAGTTGTCGAGAATCGCGATCCGTCGCGGGTCGGCCCCGACGGCCACGCAGTTGCGCACCGCCTCGTCGATGGCGCTGGCCGCCATGTGGTAGGTGTCGAAGTCGCCGTAACGCGGGTTCATGCCGCAGGCCAGCGCGATCCCCCGCCGCGAGCCCAACACCGGCCGCAAGACCGCCGCGTCGCTGGGGCCGTCATTGGCCACGCCAACCAGCGGTTTGATCACGCTGCCTCCTTGCACCTCGTGATCGTACTGCCGTATCACCCACTCCTTGCTCGCCACGTTCAACGAACCCAGGATGCGGAGCAAGGTCTCGGTGTGATCGTCCCAGCCGTCGTCGACCGGCAGAGGCGGCGGCGGCGGCGGAGTGTACGTCGCTTCGCGCACGACCGGCGGACGGCCGCCGTGCAGGAACTCCATCGTCAGCTCGGCCACCTGCATCGCGTGGAACGTGAGCACCAGTTTGCGGTTCGGAACGAAGCGGCCGATGACCGTCGCCTCGACCCCTTCCGAGGCGCAAAGCGAGTGAAACTCGTGCCACGTCTCCGGCGGCACGGCCAACACCATCCGCTCCTGCGCTTCGGAGATCCACATCTCCGTGTACGACAGCCCTTCGTACTTGAGCGGGATGCGGTCCAGCCAGACTTCGGCGCCGATTTCCTCGCCCATCTCACCGACGGCGCTGGAAAAGCCGCCGGCGCCGCAATCGGTGATCGCATGGTACAAACGGCGATCGCGTGCTTCCAGAACCACATCCAGCAGCATTTTCTCGGTGATGGCGTTGCCGATTTGCACCGCCCCACCCGAGAGCGTTTCGCTTTCGCTGCTGAGTTCGGCCGAGCTGAACGTGGCCCCGTGGATGCCGTCGCGTCCGGTGCGTCCGCCCACGGCGACGATATGGTCGCCCGGCCGCGGCGCCTTATGCAGCTTGTCGCAGGGCAAAAGTCCGGCGGTGCCGCAAAAGACGAGAGGATTGCCCAGGTAGCGCGGGTCGAAGTAGATCGCGCCGTTGACCGTGGGAATGCCCATCCGGTTGCCGTAGTCGCGGACGCCGGCCACCACGCCTTGGAACACTCGCTTGGGATGCAGCACGCCCGGCGGCAAGGAGTCGGCCGGCGTATCGGGCGGGGCGAAACAGAAGACGTCGGTATTGCAGACCGGCCGCGCGCCCAGGCCGGTGCCCAAGGGGTCGCGAATCACGCCGCCGATCCCCGTGTTGGCCCCGCCGTAAGGTTCCAGGGCCGAGGGGTGGTTGTGCGTTTCGACCTTGAAGACCAGATGGTAGTCGTCGTCGAAGCGGACCACGCCCGCGTTGTCCTTGAACACGCTCACGCACCAATCGTCCTGGCCCAACTCGCGGCGAATCTCCTGTGTGGCGGCGAAGATGGTCTCCTTGAGCATGTTCTCGAAAAACCGCGATTCGCCGTGCGGGCCGGAATACTGGATGCGGCCGGCGAGTGTCTTGTGGCTGCAATGTTCGCTCCAGGTCTGGGCGATCGTTTCCAGTTCCGCGTCGGTCGGGTCGCGGCCGAGCGAGCGGAAATGGTCGCGGATCGTCCGCATCTCGGCGAGCTTCAAAAAAAGCTGCCCTTCGCGGCTCAGCCGCTCCAGGTCCGCGTCATCGAGCTCACGTAGCGGCACGGTGACGAGCTTGAACTCGTACGCCGAGCCGACTTCCAACTCGTCGATCGTCAGGGGACCGATGACGATTTGCTCGATCGCGTCGTTGGCCAACAGCCTGGCGGCCAGCGCCTTGAGCTTGTCGTCGGCCAGGTTGGCGATCCAGTATTTGCGGAGCGTGCGAACCGCGTCGGCCTTGAGTTCGAAGTCGTCGATGGCCGCGAGTAAACTTTGGGCCACCGGATCCATCACGCCCGGCTTGGGGAGCACATGGACCAATCTGGCGGCGGTGATTGGCGGCTTGGCCAGGGCCGCGTCGCCCGGCCTGCCGAGTACGAACCGTTCGACGAGGCGATCGGAGAGCAGTTCGCGGGCAAGGCGTTCGACCTGCGGCTCGTCGAGCGGTCCCTGGATCAGGTAGCCGCGTCCGGCCGTGACGTGCAAACCGGTCGCCAAACCCAGCTCGGCCGCGTCGGCCGTCACTCGCGCGGCGGCAAGGTCGGGCTGGCCGGCGGCAGGATAAATGTCAACTTCCCAGAGCATGACGGCGGTGTTCGGCCTTTCGACGATTCGGCGTAGGTTACCCGGTCTCTTCGTAAGATGCCAGGGGCTTGCCCCCTGGAGTTTCACGTTGGTTTCTAAATCGAATGCGGCCGCATCCCACCGTCCGTGTCGCCCCGCAGGCCGCCGGAGGCGGCCTGCGGGGCGACACGGGGAAAGGCAGGTGATCCGGGCAGCCTGCGTGTGTAGATACGAGCGTGAAACTCCACGGGGCAAGCCCGTGGCCTCTCGGAAGATGTGTAGAACGACGAGGGCTTACGCCCCAGGCTAAGCTATGTCCTCCCTTCGGGACTGTCGTTCAAACCATCGCGGCCGATTCGTCGTTTGCCATTCAATTCTCGTGTTCGAGTTTGGGCCGCGAAGCGCGCGGCGGGAGTCAGTTCTCGTGCATGCCGGATTGCAACGCCGGTAAAGTAAGAGTATATATTGACCTACGGGCTGAGTCCAGGACGTTGGTGGGGGTGCCATGTCGTACAGCGATTTTACACTGGAAGCAGCCGAGCGTGAATTCGGCGTGATGGCCCAGGAAGCCGATCTTTTCCCGTGTCTGGGGGCCGCGCCCGTGCCGGACTGGCTGCCCGCATCGTTGGCTCGCGGTAAAGGGTTCGCCCTGATCAGCGAGAAGGCCCGTAGCGAGTTCATCGTCGTCCCAATCCTGCTCGCCGCGCGCCAGCTTTGCCACGACCGGTTTACGATCTACTCCGGCCAGCGACTGGACGTCGCCCCCGATCGAGGTCTCGCCGGAGAATGCGATTTCATTCTCGCGGCGGCGCCCCCCGTCCCGCTGTTGCGCGCGCCTTTGATCACGATCGTCGAGGCCAAGAAGAACGACATCGAGGCCGGCTTGGGACAATGCGCCGCCCAAATGATCGCGGCGCGGTTGTTCAACGAGCAGGCCGGCAAGCCGCTTCGGCACGTCTTTGGGTGCGTGACCACGGGCGAGGCATGGCAATTCCTGCGTTTGGAACCCGCGGCCCTTTCCATCGATCAAACGCGCTACTACATCGATCGCATCGACAAGATCCTGGCCGTCTTCCAGGCAATCGTCGACGAGGCCCAGCCGGAGCCCGGTCCTTGAGCCGAGTCGCACCCACGCCGACGGATGGTTGAATCAACATATTTCGCCAAAACCAGTACCGTTTGAACCGTGCAGATTCTACTCACCAACGACGACGGCATCTACGCGCCGGGCTTGGCGGCGTTGGAACATGAATTGCGCGGGCTGGGCGACGTCTGCGTGGTGGCGCCGGCCACGGAGCAGAGCGGCGTGGGGCACTCGATCACGTTCTTGAACCCGCTGGTGGTCAAGGAATCGTTCGACGGAGGCCGCCGGCGCGGTTGGGCGGTCGAGGGAAGCCCGGCCGATTGTGTGAAAATCGGCGTGTTCGAGTTTTGCCCGCGCAGGCCCGACCTGGTGGTGAGCGGGATCAATGGAGGCCTGAACGCCGGCATTAACGTGCTCTACTCGGGCACCGTGGCGGCCGCGATCGAGGGCGCGTTTTTCGAGATCAACAGCATGGCCGTGTCGCTCGAGTACGACGAGCACGCGAAGTTCGAGCAGGCGGCGAAGCTGGCCCGCCGCGTGATCGAGCAGGTTCTCGTGCGAAAAGGCCCGGCGGCGCAATTGTACAATCTCAACATCCCCACGCGGGCTTGGGAATCACCTCAACCCACGCTCAAGGTGGTGCCGATGGGCGTGGCGCGGTATGGTGAGAAGTTCGAGAAACGGCTCGACCCGCGCGGCCGGTGTTACTACTGGGCCACCAACGAGCCGCCGCCGCCGGCCGGCGAGCACGAAACCGACCTGACCGCCTTGGCCCGCGGTTTCGTGACTCTGACCCCCTTGGACTTCGACATGACCAAGCGGCCCGTCTTGGCGGAAATGAAACACTGGGAGTTCGATCTGTGAGTGGTGGCCGGGCGTTCCCTACAGAACCCGATGCGGCAATCCTAGCCTTGAAACGGGGCGTTGCTAAAATACAACGAAATACCTCCCAAGGAGATTCGATTCATGAGAACCAGAACTTACGTCGTGTTGTCGTTGCTCGCGGTATTGGCCGGCTGGGGATGCGGCGACACGGCGCCCAAGCGCCGCAACGCCGGCGGCGCGATCGGCGGCGCCGGTTTGACCGACGCCAACGCGCTGAATTCCGCCCCTGCGGCGCCCCAGCCGCCGGCGGACGGCCAAGTTCCCACGGGCATGGCTGGGCAACCTTCCGCGCAACAAATCCCCGCCGTGCCGGCCGCCAACCCAGCGGAGATTCCCGGCGTGCCGGGTACGGCGTCGGCCGCGCCGGCCGCGCCGGGCACGGTAACGGTGCCGGCCGCGCCGGGCGTAACGGGCAAGGGAAACTACAAACCGGGGATCATCACGACTCCGATCAGCGTTTACTTTCGCGTTCAAGAGCAACTCATTTTCGGCCAGGTCAAACATGCGATCGACCTCTATGAGGGGAGCAATGGCTACAAACCCCGCTCGCAAGAGGAATTCATGAAGGAGATCATCGAGGCTAACCAGCTCAAGCTTCCCAAGCTGCCCGATGGGCACACCTACAAGTACGACCCCATGAAGGGTGAATTGATGGTGGAACAGCCGGGGTGAGGCGAGAGGGAACAGGGGACAGGGGACAGGTTACAGTCGGAAGTTCTCTGGCTGTCCCTTATCCCTGTTACCTGTCCCCTATTCCCGGCGGCCGCCGCCAAAGGGTTCTCGGTCCTGATAGTCCGTCATCAGCCAACGGTCGCCTTGCTTGCGGAATTCGACGGTGAAATGCCGAATCACCGTCGAGTGATCGAAGCCGGTTTCGTGGAAATCGCCGTTGATTCGGCCGATGAACTCGGCCCGCGCCGTGGGCGGGCTGGTATCGCGATTGACCTTGATGCGCAGGTCGCGGATGGCCGCCTCACGCACCTGAATCCGCGGCAACCAGCTTTGAACGGCGCCGCGGAACGTGCCGGCCGCCGGGTCGACGTGCGACAGCACGCCCTCGACGTCGTTGTGCTCGACGTCGCGGGCCGCGGCGTCGAGCGTCGCTTCGACTTCCTCGCGCGGCGTGACGACCAGGCGTTCAAAGACCACGCCGCCCAGCACGACGGCGAGCACGCCCGCCATCACCGCGATCAGCACGGTGCGGCCCGATTTGACCAATGCCACCGCGAGCAGAAATTCGATCAGCACGCCCGCCGCAATCAGCGCCTTCGGATCTTCGGTCAACCAACTCATCGGCTCTTCTCCGCTGGTCGGCGCCAATGCGCCATGGCCAGCGTGGCCATGAACATCAGCCCAGCCAGAAAGAACATGAGCGGGCGAAGCGTGCCTCCACCACTGTGGAGGGCGACGGATTCGGCGAAACCGTCGCCGGCCTCGGCCACTTCTTCCACACCGGCAGCCGCCGACCGCAGGGCGACTTCGTTTCGGGCCTGATGCATTCGCTCCAGCCGCTCGTAGCGCTTGGTGAACTTGGGTTCGATCGTGGCGAGCAGCGCCAAGGCCATCGAACCGAACAGCAAGACCCAGAACCAGGGCGAATCGGTCAGTGGCTTGGCGGGCGTGGTGGTCATGATCGGGGCGTGTGGCGGAAAAGCCAATTCCCGCGGCGGCGCGTGGATGCGAAATTCGTGGCGCAGCGATAAGTTTAGCATTTCTTGGCGATCTGGGCTATCGGGCCGATCCCCGCCACCGCCTCTTCAATCCACCTCTGCAATCCACGTTACAATCCAGCGGCTGGTGCTGGATCGCGCTGAAGTCGTCGCGGTGCTGACGCGCTCGGCCTGGAACACCAGTGGGGGGTAATGGGCATGACGGCGGATGGTGGACTTGAACCGCTGGAGCGGTTAGAATCCGGGCGTGTCACACGATGGAGCCACCCCCATGAACGCCGAAGCGCGCCTGAACGAACTTGGTTTGGAACTTCCTCCCCCTCCCAAACCGGCCGGCGTTTACAAGCCGGTCGTGATCGTGGGAAATATGGCCTACGTCTCCGGCCACGGTCCGCTCAAGCCCGACGGCTCGATGATCGTCGGAAAGGTCGGGGCGGATCTCGACCTGGCCGGCGGGTACGCGGCGGCCAAGCAGACCGGATTGGCGATCCTGGCCTCGTTGAAGGCCAACCTGGGCAGCCTGAATCGCGTCCGGCGAGTCGTCAAGACGCTCGGCATGGTCAATTGCAGCACCGACTTCCAGCAGCATCCGCAGGTCATCAATGGCTTCAGCGAGCTGTTTGCCGAGGTATTCGGCCAGGATCAGGGCGTGGGCGCTCGCAGCGCCGTGGGGATGGGGTCGCTGCCGGGCAATATCGCGGTCGAAGTCGAGGTCATTCTCGAAATCGAGTGATCTTGTCGCCGCCATCGCTTTCGGAAAGCACACCAACCGCAGGTTGGGCTTTCCAGCCGTAGGTCAGGCTTTCCAGCCTGACTGGTGGGCGGCGCCCACCGTACCCAGCTTTCCAGCCTGACTGGTGGGCGGTGCCCACCCTACATAGCTTGCTACGCCGCGGGGGGGCCGGCAGGGTCTGGCGTTTGCTTGGCCTCGGCGAGGGTGTCCTTGAGCGACTCGACGCGTTCGGCCACCTTCTGCGCCGCGGCCTGGTACGCATCGCCTCCGGCTTCCGTCACCAGAGCAAACAAGTCGGTGAGCGATTTTTTTACCTTGTCCGCGTTGGCGCCCGCCAACGCGCCGACGGCGATGCCCGTCGTCAGGTACACCAATTCGCTACGTGTGATGGGCATGCTTTCTTCTCCTTGCTGCTCTGGGCCGGCCACGTCATGTGGCGCCGCGAAAGACGTGCGCTGGTTGATTCTCGGCAATGGTTCACATTCGCCAACGGCACATGGGGCTTCACGAAAACATACTCCATTGCGGCGCCCGAGGCGCCGACTTTCGAGCGAGACGACACCAATTCTCGCCTTCGATCGAGGCGAACATTCCGCCTGAGCGGATGAATTCGATGGCGCGCGACGAATCGAGTACACCGATCGTGCGGCGGTGAGGCCACCCCGAACGCCCAAGGTCGCGGATGCGGGGGGCTGGACGTCCGGCGCGCCCTGGAGTAGTCTAAACTGCACGAGGCTCGCTCCTACACTAACCCGCGGCGCAAGCAAGGCGCGTAACGACTGGCTTGGCCTTGCTTGCGCCGCGGGTTAGTGTAACGACTGGCCTTGCTTGCGCCGCGGGTTAGTGTAACAGCCGCGTGCCCGAAAAAACATTCCCAGTCGAGCCGATCCATGAAACAAGTTCCCAGCGGCCGATCGACGTCGGCCTCGCCCGTGCGAATCCGCTCGTCGAAGGGGCGCGTGAACGTCGAGGCGGCCTGCCTGTTCGCCTCGCGGTACGACACGGCCGTTCATCGGCTGATCGAGCGGCTCTTTCGTTTGGATGCCGTGCGAACGGTTGAGGTCGATCGTCATCGAGCCACGGTCGAAATCGAGTACGATGGCACGGCGATGGCGCCGGCCGTCGCGTTGAGCCACTTTTCCAAGGCGCTCAGTGCCGGCGACACGATGCGAACGGAAACAGCGCTCGGTTGGGGTTTGGAGCAGATTCCAGGGCGTGTCCGACGCGTCGAGCGCGGGGGGCGGCCGCTGGAAAATCGCGCAGCCGCGGCGAAAGGCTCCGGCGCGGCGGCGTGGAGCGATCAGGGCGGCGCCGCAAGGAAAACTCGCGCCGCGGTCGGGCAAGAAAACCTGACCATCGGTGCGGAAGAGTGGATCGTCGCGTACGATCCCGCTCCGGCGAAGCTCATCGCGCCGGCCGCTCTCCCGCCAACGCGAAACGGCGCCGGCCCGTGGAACGGCCCACTCGCCGTACCGACCACGCGCGCCATGGGACGAAACTGGCTTTCGCAGGGCGAGTCGCTTGGCGAGGCGCTCCGCCGCACCGCCAACCTGACGGCGGCCGGGGGCTGTTTCGCGTTGTCGATCGTGGGGGTGTGGACGCCGGGCATTCCGACCGTGCCATTCGTCTTGGCCACGAGCTATTTCCTCGCGCGCTCGTCTCCCGTCTTGCACGAGCGGTTCAAACGCTCACGGCTCTTCGGGCCGATGGTTCGCGACTGGGAAGAGCATGGCGGACTGCGGCCAAGCACAAAACTCAAGCTGGTGGCGATCACGCTGACGCTCGTGGGCGCGACCATCGTCATCGCCGGATTCGCGCTGCCGCTGGTGATCGTGATGGGGCTGATGTGCGGTGTCAGCTTGATGATCGTGCTCCGTCTCCCCACCGTGCCGGAGATCCTACCCGCAAGACGGATCATCGCGGCGACGTAATGGGTTATTCCGCGCTTTTGGCCGGTGGTGGTAATTTTTCGACGCTGCCAAAACGCCTTTCGAAGTCGTTGATGAACCGGTCGAGGTGCCGCCGCCCTTGCTGGTGGACCGCGGGAAATCGTCTCTGAACCCAACGCTCCAGCCCGTCGAACGCACGCGGCGCCAACACGAGCCCGCCGGCAAGCACCAGCGGCGTTCCAATGGGCCCAGGAAGGATCAGGCCGGCGACTCCAACGGTCAACAGCACGACGCCCACTTCGGGCGGCAGGTGCCGGATGCGCTCGCGCGTTTTGTCCGCCGCCTGCGCCTCGGCCCTGGCCGCTTCGCTCGCGGGCGTCGCCGCCCCGGGCGACGCCGCCCCGTTCACATGCTCGTTCGTCTCGGTTGGCTGGCTGTCGTCGGTCATACGGCTGTGGTCGGTCATACGGCTGTCGTCGGTCATACGGCTGTCGTCGGTCATAGGATCGAAGGATCAGGTTTCGTCGGTTTCGGCAATACGCCGGCGCCGAACCGGCCCTGGCGGTCCAGCAGCCGGCCGCGGGCGCGGCTCAGGTCGGCCACGCTCCGCGTATAGACGGCATACGTCCCCAAATTCGAAAGTACGACCACCGCCAGGCTGGTGAACCCGAACAACAAGGCCCCGGCGACGCAGGCCACGTTGGGAACAAGCGTCAGGCCGTACTGCCATTGTAACTGCCTCCGCTGCGATGCGGATATGTCGCGCAAGACGGGCAGCTTATCGTAATTCGGCTCCAACAGCCACGCTCCGGCGGCATCGTCGTGCCGGCGCAGGTCGGGACGAAGCGAAATCGCCACGTCGGCGGCACGGGCGGCAAGCGGGTTGTGCAAGCAATCGCCCACATACGCGACGCGGTGCCCCTCGCCGCGACATTCGTGGATGTAGCCGGCTTTGGATTCGTCGGCGGGGCAGCAGCGCAATCCGTCGATGCCCAGCGCATCGACCAACGCCTCGAAGTCCGTGGATCGGCCCGGCGCGAGCAACTCGACCTGCATCCCACAGCGGGCACGCAAGTCCAAAACCACATCCTTCGCCGCGAAGACGTCTCCTCGCGAAAAGGTCAGCACCCCGGCGAGCCGATCGTCGCAGTACACGCCCAACGGCGCCGGCGCCTGCTCGCCAACCCATGCGCCAGGTTCCAGCGAAGCGTGATCGAATCGGTAAGCGACCTCGCGGGACGACAGCCCGTGGACGCGAAGGCAACGTCCGTCATCGCGGATTTCCGCCCACGCGGCGCGGTGTTCGACCCGAAGCTCAAGGCGCCGCAAGCCGCGCGCGCGGCCCGCGGCGGCCAAGGCGGCCGACCGTGGGTCGTGAAAACGGCGCAACGCGCACTCCGCATAAGCTAATAGTTCGTCCGATGTCAAGTCGCCCGTCGGCTCGACGCCGGCGAGCTCCGGCCGGCGAGCTCCGAGCGCCGCGTCATCATCCAGCAGCAGCAGGTCGACGTCGGCCATCCGCTGGAGCACGTCGGCACGGCGGACGACGATCCCCTCGTCGAGGCAACTCGCAAGCTGGAACAGTTGGGTGAGCGAATCGCCGATCCTCGGGCCGGTTGAGTAGTCGGGGCGGAGAATGGCCGCGGCGGCCGCGGCGTCGCCGACCAGCAAGCCCACGCCGGCCGTGACGAGAACGGGCGCCACGGCACGCTCGGCGATTCGCGGCGGCCCCGGCGGGTTGGCGCCCGATTTGGCGCCCGCGGCGGATGCCAGCGCCCGGTCGATGTTCTCGGCAAACGTGGCGCCGCCGACGCTCGAAACCGCAAGGCGCAGCTCGCCTTCGAGCACGAGCGAGCCTTCCAGCACATCATCGCCGACGCCGCGGCAGACCAGACCGCCATGTCCGCGGGCGGCCGGTTCTTCCAGCACCGCGGCGCCGGAAATGATCCGGCCGTCGGCCGGCACCATGTCACCGCCGCGCGCGACGACCACGTCGCCGGGCCGGAGATCGGCGGCCGGTGTTTCGATTTCGGCCCCCTCGCGGCAGAGCCAGGCATGTTGCCGCGGTCGGCGCAAGGCGGCGGCGAGCAGTTCGTGGCCGCCGGCCGCGATTTTTGCCCGCCGCTTCTCCCAGAACACCAATAGCCAGTTCATGAGGCTGGAAGCCACGTAACCGCCTGTTGCCAAAGTCGCGGCGACGATCGACGTGTGCAAGATCGGCACGCCGGCCTGCCGCCGGCGCAGTTGCCGCCAAGCATCGCGGAAGTTCGCCAGGTTGCCGGCCACCAGCAGCACGGCGCTCAGAGGAAGCAGGGCCGGAACCAAAAACTCGCCGGCGAAGGCCACCAGCAAGCTGGCGTTGGCGAACTCCGATTCGCCGTGGGCCGCCGGCGACGAGAGCGCCAACGGCCCGCCGACTTTTCCAGCCGGGCCATCGAGCAGCGAAAGAATGGCGTCGCGACCGACGATCGTCCGGTCGAAACAGATCAAAACGCTGCCGGTCCAAGCGCCGATCGCCACGTCGCGCACGCCGGGCAACTCGCGCAACCTGCGAGCGACCGGCCCCGCGGCGACCGCCGGCCCCGCCGCCTCTGGACCTTGTCGCACGGCGGTGTCGCGCACCCGAAGCCGGCCGGGCCGGTCATGTATGATTTCCCAAGTCGACACGCTCGCGCCGCGCCGAAAGAGCCGAAACCGCGCTGGCTCAGCCAGACCGGCAATCCGCTCGGCGAGTGCGCGATCGAGCGGACGCCCCGATGACTTTGGCATTGCCGAATCCGACGCGGCCGAATCCGACGCGGCCGAATCCGACGCGGCCGAATCCAACGCGGCCGAATCCAACGCGGCCGAAAGCCGCTCGAGTACCTTGCTTGCGTCCCTCGTCGCCGACGAGCCATTCAGCGCCGCAAGGGCTGGCGGCGCATGATGCACCTGCGCGATACCGCGAACTCGGTCGACTGCCACCGATTCGACCTCGTCGAGCGTGAGCACTCGCGTGACAAACTCGCGCCAGCGCTCGTCGCGCATCGAAAAGGCGCGCCGGCTTTCGATCCGCACGACGCCGGGCCGGCAAGAGACCCGCGTGCCTTCGCATCTCGCGGTGTGGGGCGCTAAGGTACCACTCACGTCGATTCACCGCCTTCGGGTGCCGGTCAGGTGGCCGGCGCGGGAACCAATTCGCCGCGGCCCACGAGTTGGTCGAGAAACTGGACCATGTCCAGGTCGTCGCGGTCGATGACGCGGACGACGAGCTTGAGGTGCTGCCGCCGCCGGGCGATGAGGGTTCCGAGCAAGGCGACGGCGGCCGCCATCAACACGGTTTGGACCACTTCGGAAACGGATTCCATCTGGATTGACCTCCGGCAAATTTCAATGTACGGCGGTTTCGCCCATCGGCGAGCGCGCCAAATCGGCCGCGATGCTGATCGCGCCGCGAATGCCTTCCTTGTGGATCACGGTGCGAATCGGCACGGTGACGTCGCTGCCGGGCTTCTGCTCCGCCAGCACTCCCAGAATCCATTTGAGGAGGTTGTTCGCCGTCCCCACGTCGCGAATCATCCCCAGGTTCACCTTGAACCCGAACCCCTGGGGCCGCTTGGCGGCATAGGCGTCGCGATCAATGACGATCAACGAGGGTTCGGTGCCGATCATCGAGGGATGTTCGCGGAACAGCGCCGCGCACTGCTCCTTGGACAACACGTAGGTGTTGGTCGTCAACTGGTAGTTCACGCACGCTTCGAGGTTCTTGCGCAGCACGTCGGCGACGGGTGAGTTCCAGCCCACGTCGACGATGAAGATGTCGAAACGTTTGCGCCGCGGCGCGGCCACCCCGTCCGCGCCGGCGTCAGACGCCGACGAGGGCGCGTCGCTCGGCGTCGCTTTCGGCGTCGCTGTCGCCCGGGTTGCCGTCGTCTTGCTTCGGGAGCTTCTCCGCGCGCGGGCGGTCGGGGTTGTGGCCGGCGGTTTCTTGGACATCAGTGGGTACTCCAGCATGGTACATTTGCCGCAAGTCTTGCTTCAACTCTTGTTCGAGCCGCACATGGGCGATCCGTCGCAGCGGCAGCATGCCGTTGGCCAGGGCCGCCAGGGCCGCCACGTTGTTGGTGATCACCGAGGCCATCACTCCGAATCCCATCGTGAAGGCCCCCGCGATGCAAATCGCGTTCGGCACCAGGATCAGCGTCCAACTGCGGCTGACGTTGCGGTCGAGGCTGCGGGCGATGTCGCGCAGCTCGCAAATCTTCGCCAGGCTTTCCTCCATGAACACGATGTGCGCCGTGTCGGTGGCGATGGACGACGCGCCGCGCAGCGAAATGGACACGTTGGCCTTCTTCAGGGCGATCGAGTCGTTGATGCCGTCGCCCACGAAACAGACCTTGCGGCCCGCTTTTTGCAAACGCTCGACGTAGGATGCCTTGTCGGCCGGCAGCACGCCGGCGAAGTACTCGTCCACGCCCAGGCTCTCGGCCAGCTTGCGGGTGGGGGCCTCGTGGTCGCCGGAGATGATGGCGATGTGCCGGATGCCCCGTTTCCGCAAGCCTTCGATGATTTCGCGCGCCTCCGGGCGCTGCGACGCGCGCAGCTCGATGGCGCCGCCGAGGTGATCGTCGATGCCGACGAACACCATGGTGTGCCCCTCGCGGTGCGCCTCGTCCAACGCTTCCTCGGCGGGCGGCGGAATCTCGATTTCCTCCAGCTTCATGAACCGTGCGCTGCCGACCCTCACCGTGCGACCCTCGATGCCCACCGTGATGCCGTAACCGACCTGGTACTTCGACTCGTCCGAGTCGGGCATCGTCAGCCCGGCCTCTTCGAACTTGTCGAGAATCGCCTTGGCGATCGGATGAGCGAACTTGTTCTCGGCCGCCGCGGCGTAGCGCAGGATCGTCGCCTCATCGTAGCCGGGGCAAGCGAGCACGCGGCCCACCTCGGGACGCTCGCGGGTCAGCGTGCCGGTCTTGTCGAACAGCACCGTGTCGATGTCGTTCATCAGTTCCAGCGCGCGCCCGTCCTTGACCAAGATCCCCTTGTGGGCGCAAAGCGTCAGCGAGGTCAACATGGCCAAGGGCGCCGCCATGCGGATGCCGGTGCCGAAGTCGCTGTTGAGCACGGCCACCGCGCCGGCCGATCCGATGGTCGCCAGCGCCGTGGCGCCGATCGCCAGCGTGGGGATCACGGCCTTGTCGGCGATCCGCTCTCCCTTGTGCTGTGAGGAAAGCTTGTAGCCCGCCGAGTCGTTGAGGATCTTGCTGATGCGGGCCGAGGCGGTCTCCCCGCCCGACGACTCGACGGCCACCACGATCTTGCCCGCCACCATCAAGGTCGACGCGAACACCCGATCGCCCAGGCTCTTTTCCGCGGGCGTCGACTCGCCCGTGAGCGCGTGCTGGTCGATTACCGCCATGCCTTCGCTGACGGTCCCATCGACCGGCACCACCTCGCCGGTCTTGACGACGATCAGATCCCCCTTTTCCAGCTTGTCGAGCGGCGTCTCGATTTCCACGCCGTCGCGGTAAAGCCAGACGAAGCGAGGCGCCTTGCCGAAAGCGCTCATCAGCATCTTCTTCGAGTCGTCCTGCGTCTTCTTGAACAGGATGCGCCCGAAACCGAGGCACCAGCAAAGCACCGAAGCGGCGAACACCGAGCCCGTGCCCAGGCAGGCCGCGACCACGATCGAATCGAGCACGTCGACCCCCAGCCGGCGCTCCTTGACCACCACGTCACGCGCGCCTTGGAAGCTTGGGATCGCCGTATAGGCCAACAAGGCGATCGAGACCGGCAGCAGCGCCGGCACCGCGAACTGGGCCGTGGCGGCCAGCGGAACCGACAGCGTACACAGCGGAAAGCTCAAGTCCGGCTTGTCCTTCTTTTCTGGAACGCGGATGTTGGCGATCGCCGAATCGAGGATCTCGATCACCTGTTCGCGCCGCAGGTTGCGCGGCGCGTAGACCACCAGCACGGTCGCGGTCAGCGGGCTGGTTTGGTAATGGGCGATGCCCAGCACGCTCATCAACTCGCGTTCGATCGCCTGACAGACCTCCTTGCGGTGGAAAAGCGCCGGATGGCGCAGGCGGATTCGTCCAGGCACTTCGTGCTTGACCTGCCAACTCGTGACGATCGGACCATGGCGGTATAACCGCACCACGCCGCGGTCGTCGCGAAACAGATGGATCGGGCGCGGTTTGGCGCCGTCATGGGCCGAGCCATTCGCGGCGCTGTGGTCGTAGTAGAAATTACCCGCCGTCGTCCCCATCAGCCGCGCGTGAATTTCTCGCACGGCCTGTTGACGAGTTCGCGTTCTGACACAATACCGCACTTCCGCGGCGGGTACATGACTTGGCGCCTGGCGCCCCTTGGGGCGATGATGACCTTGAATTTTGAGGCTGAGCACGCCCGCGCTTTGCATCACGCGGTGCGCGAACTCACGGCACGCATCGTTCGCCGGATCGCCAAACAAGGCATGGCTGTGGATGCGAATCCGTCCGGCGGCGGGAAAGGTGACACGGAAATCCATCAAACACTGTCCAGAGCTTCCAGGCCTTCTTCAGCCAGCGTGGCGGATTCTTGACCGTCGCCGGATCGCGATTGGGCGGCTTTCCGGGCTCGCAACTCCTTGACACCGTCGCAGGCGGCACTGGCGCCGTCGGTCAAGCCCAACGCAACCGGGGCGCCGCCGGGAATCACATGGGCCAGAAACAGCGTCGGAAAGACCACGCCGTAGGAGATGAAGTAGCAACTCGAATACACGAAGCGTGATACGAATTCGCTCGTTGCCGGCAGAACCTGTTGCACTTTGGCGGCCGCATCGCTGGCGCCGTCACGCATGGCCTCGGCGGCACTGGACATCGCCGTCGCCACCGACTTGAGCGGATCGGACGGTTGTTCGGCGGGCATGGCTGCGTCGTTACTCACGCGACTCCTTTATTCAAACTCGAAGGCGGGGGGGTGGGGGGCTACAAACTCACACTAATTAGTCTAGGCAGCGGAACAGCGCAAGTCAAGCAACGCCCAATGCCACAATGCCGCACAATGCCGCACTTACCTTTTGCTTACTATGCTTGCGCCGCGGGTTAGTGGGACCGCAGTCTGCGCTCGTTTCCCCTGGACCATGAAGAATCGGGGCTTGCTCAGCGGCTGCTGCTGGATCGCGGTGATGTGCCGGGTGCTGATAGAAGGAGGGTAATTCAGCGTCCGGAGCGTCCGCACACCAGTGGGGGGTGGCTATTAGTCTTTCGCAAACTGTTTCAGCTATTCGACTTGCGCAGTGCATGCACGCATTCGCCAATGGCCTGCGTCCAAGGGCAGCGTCCGCACACCAATGGGGGGTACTTAGGTTGCACGTCGCAAGTAGCGGCTGCCGTTAGCCTTATGGCACGAGCATCGGATCGCGGCGGCATCACTTCACGCAGCGGCAGCGTCCGCACACCTGTGGGGGGTAACATACCGCTGCACACTCAAGGTGCCGTGGCGTTCCTGATGAGCACCGAAGGTGCGGCGCTGTAATAGCCAGGGGCAACGCCCCTGGTAGCGATCGCGGAAAAACCGATGGTCAAGCCGCGCTCCGCTTTGAATGGGTTAACCAAATTGCCAAAGAACCGAACGGGGCTTCCCGCCTTCGGCGGATTTCGCTTGGGATCAGCAGCCCGCATCCCCTGCGCGGCGCTGCCTAAAAACTGAGCACAACCAACCGCCCGCGCCGCCCGCTGAAACGGCTGGCAAATCGGATGAAATCCTTGACGCGAAAAACTGTTTTCTATGGATTTTCATAGGGCTTTTTCGGTGGGCGGTTCCCGCGTCGTGGTTCATCGCGCTCATCGCTTTGGCAACGGGCTGCCTACGGTTTGAGCGGCTCTGCCCATAAATTAGGCACGACTTCCTCGTGGCAATCCAGCATCATTTTGACAGGTGGGCAGGCCACCCGCGATGCCGGGCGCGCGGACTGGCGACCGCCGCCCGCCAGAACGGCCCATTCGGTTCGCATTTTTCGGCGAAATCGCTGCATTGGCCGCCGATGGGCCCGGCTGCGGGCCGATCGCGGTTGCGGACGCCGGAGGGTCGTGATGGCCCTGCCGCCGCCCTGGGTGGCCCCGCCGCCGCCGTGGCGGGCCATGCCGCCCGCCTGCGCAGCCGCGACGTGAAGCGGTAAAAAGTGTCATCGCCATAGATACCACCTGTTAACTTTGTCGGTTGACTTGGGCGAGCGGGGGGCGTCAGCCCCCTGTTGGCCTTGTCGGTTGGGCCAGCGGGGGGCGTCAACCCCCTGTTGACTTTGTTGGTTGGGCGAGCGGGGGGCGTCAGCCCCCTGTTGGCCTTGTTGGTTTGGGCGAGCGGGGGGCGTCAGCCCCCTGTTGGCCTTGTTGGTTTGGGCGAGCGGGGGGCGTCAGCCCCCTGTTGGCCTTGTTGGTTTGGGCGAGCGGGGGGCGTCAGCCCCCTGTTGGCCTTGTCGGTTTGGGCGAGCGGGGGGCGTCAGCCCCCTGTTGGCCTTGTTGGTTTGGGCGAGCGGGGGGCGTCAGCCCCCTGTTGGCCTTGTTGGTTTGGGCGAGCGGGGGGCGTCAGCCCCCTGTTGGCCTTG